>Ga0209972_10001568_pt1 | contig 19811 bp, 16 predicted proteins | sample NOAtaG_7_FD_187302 | JGI IMG/M metagenome (GOLD analysis project Ga0209972, IMG submission 187302) | Freshwater lake microbial communities from Lake Erie, under a cyanobacterial bloom - NOAA_Erie_Diel1S_2200h metaG (SPAdes) (version 2) | ecosystem: Environmental > Aquatic > Freshwater > Lake ... | reverse complement strand
GACGTTGACGGTGTGCTGGGGCGTGTTCGGAACGAGCCCGACGCACGAGGGGTTCAGGGTGCTCGCGTCGGTCACGCCGAGGGCCATGCCCGACTGAATCGTGGGCTGGGGCGCGAAGTTCGGCGCGAGCGAGAGAGGGGGGTTCGCGCCGCCGCCGACGCAGCAGCCGGCCAGGCCGAGGCCCAGGAGGAGGAGGATCGTCGCGATGCGCATGGGGTCGTCTCCGCGCGGGCTCGGGGCCCGACGGCATGGCGGGCGGTGGGTTGTCGCGCAGAACGCGCGACGCGCAAGCAGCGCGCCGCCGCGGCCGGGCGCGGCCGGTGCGTCCGTGCCGCGCCGCCCGCGCCGCGTAAGATGCGGCCCGATGATCGAGACCGCGCGCTTCCGGGGCACCGCCCACTATCTGACCAACGAGTCCCTCGAGCACGCCGTCGACTGCGCGCTCGTGCTGAGAAAGCCGCTCCTCGTGCGCGGCGAGCCGGGCACCGGCAAGACCCTGCTCGCCGAGGCCGTCGCCGAAGCGCTCGGGACGCGCCTTCTGACCTGGCACGTGAAGAGCACGACCCGGGCACAGGACGGCCTCTACGTCTACGACACCGTGCAGCGGCTCTACGACTCGCGCTTCGGCGACGGGGACGTGAAGGACATCCGCCGCTACATCAAGCTCGGGCCGCTCGGGCAGGCCTTCGCGGCCAAGGAGCGGGTGGTCCTGCTCATCGACGAAGTGGACAAGGCCGACGTCGAGTTTCCCAACGATCTGCTGCACGAGCTCGACAAGATGCGCTTCCGCATCACCGAGCTCGACGAGGAGGTCGCGGCGTCCGAGCGGCCGGTGGTGATCATCACGAGCAACAACGAGAAGGAGCTGCCCGACGCGTTCCTTCGCCGCTGCGTGTTCCACTTCATCGACTTCCCCGACCAGGAGCTCATGAAGCGCATCGTGGGCGTGCACCACGCCGATCTCGACGCGAAGCTGCTCGAGCAGGCGCTCTCTATCTTCTACGAGCTCCGCGCGATGGCGCGCCTGCGCAAGCGCCCCTCGACGAGCGAGCTCATCGACTGGATCGCGGTGCTCCGCGCGCACGGGATCGGCAACGTGGAGCTCTCGAGCAAGCTGCCCTTCCTCGGCACGCTCCTCAAGAAGGAGCAGGACCTCGTCGCGCTCGCCGACCAGCTCAGCGGCGGCCGGCGCTACCGCTCCTGAGTGCGGCCCCGGCGATGACGTCCGTGTCCGAGCCCGCGTGGGCGCGCGCCTGGGCATGGCTGCGCGCGGACGGGCTCCGAAGGCCCACCGAGTGGCTCGTGCTCCTCGCCTGCTCGGCGCTCGTGGCCTGGCCGATCCTCGGGGCCGCGTGGCTGCCCTTCGTGGACTACCCCGAGCACCTCGGGACGATCGCGGCGCTGCACGGGGCGAGCGATGCGCGCTTTTCGCCGTACTTCGTCGTGGACTACCCGCGCACGCAGTACCTGCTCTTCTACTTCGTCGGGGATCTGCTCGCGTATCCCTTCGGCATCGAGGGCGCGGGCCGGGCGACGGTGGTGCTGAGCGTCGCGGGCCTGCCGTGGGCCGTGGCGCTGTGGCTCCGGGAGCACGGCCGCCCGATGGTGCTCGGCGCGCTCGCGAGCGGCGTGGCGCTGCACGTCTTCGTGTTCTGGGGCTTCCTCAATTACGCGATGGGGATGGCCCTCGGGCTGCTCGCGCTCGCCGCCCTCGCGCGCCTTCTGCGGCGGCCGGATGCCGTGTCGGCGACGGTGCTCGCGCTCGCGGCGCTCGCGACCTTCTACGCGCACGCGCAGCTCTTCGCGTGGTTCGGCCTGATGGCGATCGTCCAGACGGCCGCGGCGCTGCCTGCGGCGGGCTGGGCGCGGCTGCGTAGGGCGGTTGGCTGGGGCCTCGTCGCGGCGATCCCGAGCGTCGTCGGCGTGCTGGTCTGGCTTCGCAACTCGGGCGTCATCGAGCGCGGCGTCGCGGGCACCCGGAACGGGAGCGCCGCAGCGTTGGCGAACGCGCCGCCGAGCTTCGCGCCGGTGCGGCAGACGGTGGAGCAGTGGCTCTCGCACTCGTTCGGTAGCTACACCGACGGCGCCGGCACGCACCTGGCGGTGGCGTTCTTCGCCGTTGCGCTGCTCTTCGTCACGATGCGCGGCGCCGGGCGGCGGGGCCCCTGGATCGCCCGGACGAACGAGCCCGCGCCGACGACCTGGCGTTCCCGCGCCCCGCTCGCCGCGCCGCTGCCTTCGCTCGGGCCGGAGCTCGTCGCGCTCGGCACCTTCGCGCTCTACCTCTTCGCGCCGCACAGCTACCGGAACATCGAGCCGATCAACCTGCGCTTCTTTCCTCTCGCGCTCGCGCTCGTGCCCGCGCTCGGCCCGCGGACGGCGATCGGCCTCGGTTCGCGGGGGCTCGCATCGGCGGCCTGCATCGCGCTCGCGCTCTTCGGGGCGAGCGTGCACCGCGAGCACTTCCGGCAGACCGACGTGGAGATGGGCGACCTCGCGCCGGCCCTCGCCGCGATCCCGCCCGGCGGCCGGGTGATGGGCCTGATCTTCGACCGCGAGAGCCGGATCGTCCCGCTCCCGACCTACCTCCACAGCCACCAGTACTACCAGGCGCACGTCGGCGGCCTCGCGTGCTTCGGCTTCGTCGAGTTCCCCATCTCGCCGATCCAGTACCGTCCGGGGGCCGAGCCGCCGCCCTTCCCGCCCCGCTTCGAGTGGACGCCGGAGAGCTACGACCACGCCACCTACGGGGCCTCGTTCGATCACTGGCTCGTGCGGCACCGCGAGGGCGGCCGGCCGGCTCGGACCATCTTCCGGAACGGCACCGCGCCCGAGCCGATCTACGAAGGAAGCCGATGGACGGTGTACCGGCGCGCGGATCCTGTCGCGGCGCCCTGACGTTCCGGCGGTGTTCCTCCGGCCTCGCGGTGTGCCATGGTCTGCGGACATGCCCTCGGCCGCCGCGCTCGGCTTCTGGATCGCCGCCTACCTGATCGGCTCGATCTCGTTCGCCGAGATCGTGGCGCGGCGGGCAGGCATCGACATCCGCGCGGCAGGGAGCGGCAACCCGGGCGCGACGAACGTGGGCCGCGTCCTCGGGCGCGGCGCAGGCCGCCTCGTGCTCGGCCTCGATCTCGCGAAGGCCCTCGTCCCGACGCTCGTGGCCGTCTTCTCGCTGAGCGAGACCGACGCGGCGATCACCGGCCTCTGCGCGGTCGTCGGGCACTGCTATCCGATCTGGCACCGCTTCGAGGGCGGCAAGGGCGTCGCGTGCGCTGCGGGGAGCCTCCTCGCGATCGTGCCGGTGGCCGGCGCGCTCGCGGTGCTCGCGTTCCTGCTCGTCCGCAAGCTCACCCGCCGCGCCTCGGCGGGCTCCCTCGCCGGTGCCGCCGTCGGCGCGCTCGCGTCCCTCGCGCTCGCGTGGTCCGGGCGCGCGGGCAGCGCGGCCGCGGCCGTCTCCGTCGCCATCTTTGCGCTCGTGGTGTGGCGCCACCGCGACAACCTCGCGCGCCTTCGCGATGGAACGGAGCCCACCGCGTGAGGCGCGCGCTCGTCGGCGCATCGCTCGGCGTCGCCCTCCTCAGCTGTGCCGGTGCGCGGCCCGCGCGCCTGCCGCCGACCTCGGGCGACGAGGTGCGCTCGGCCGGCGCGGCCTCGCTCGTCGTGCTCACCCGGCCCCTCGCCGCGCGGCTTCGCGTGCAGCTCTGGATCGACGCGGGCGCGATCGACGCCGCAGAGGCCTCGGGCCACCCCGAGGTCGCGTCGCTCGCCGCGTGGGTCGCGGAGGGGCGGTCGGAGGGCGTGCGGGCGCGGGTCCTGCCCGACGGAACGGTCTTCGAGGCCGAGGGGCTGGCCCTCGCTCCGCTCGCCGAGGCGCTGCTCGCTGCGCTGGCCGCGAGGGAGCCGTCGGACGACGAGCTCGACCTCGCGCGGCAGGTGCTCACGATGCGCCGCCGCGGACGCGCGCCCGACGCGCTCGCCGAGCTCGAGCTCACCGCGGCGAGCGCACTGCTCGGGCCGCTCGATCCGCTCGGCGTGGTCGGGCCCGGCGAGCTGGCGGCGCCCGACGATCCGCCCGAGGACGCGGTCGCCACGTTCCTGCTTGAGCACTACGGGCTCGAGCGTGCGCGCTGGGTCGTGATCGGAGCGATCGCGCTCGAGGGCGCGGAGGCCCTGCTCGGAGACCTCGCCGGCCCCTCGGCCTCGCGCCCCGCACCACGCAGGCGCCTCTCCCCGCCGATCCGGCCCGCTGCGCTCGAGGGCGCGCCGGCCTTCGCCATCGCGGCGCTGTCGCCGCCCGAAGAGCGACTCGGCGGAGCCTGGGGCCTGTCGGGCAGCGGCGTCGGCGAGCGCCGCGCACGCTTCGTCACGCCCTGCGGGAGCCTCGGCCTCGTCGCGGGCCGCGGGAGCCTCGACGGGTCCGCGCTGGCTGCCGTCGCGTTCGCGCTCGCGGTCGGAACGGCGGGCGCAGCACTGCCCGACGCCGATGCCGACGCCGAGCGCGCAGGCCTCGATTTCGTCGCGCGCCCGGAGCGCTGCGCCGCCCCGGGCGCCGGCGCGCGTGCGCTGGCGATCTCCGCGCCGTCGGAGGCGGACGCGAGGGCCTTCGCGGAGCGCGCCGCCGTCCTCGACGCCGCGACGTCGACGGTCGAGGTCGCGCACGCCGACGTCGACGGGCGCAGCGCGGTGGTCTCGATCGTGCTCGACGGAGGCGCGGGCGAGGACCCGCCGCAGGACCACGGGCGCACCGCGCTGCTCGCTCGTGCGCTGGCCGGCCGCTGCGGCCTGCGCGCGGAGGTGCACCCCGAGCACGTCGCCCTCGAGGCCGTCCTCGATCCGGACGCGCTCGACGCCAGCCTCGGCCGCGTGCTCCGGTGCGCGCTCAGCGAGCCCCTTCCCGCTGCGTCGCTCGCCCTCGCGCGAAGCGAGGCGCTCGCTGCGCTCGACGACGACGCGCGCTTTCTGGCCCGTGCCGCCGAGGTCCTCGCGCCGGGCGCGCCCGGCCTCGTGGCACCGATGGGATCGCCCGAGGGGCTCGCGGGTGCCGGAGCCCTCGAGGAGGCCCTGGCGCGCCTGCGCGGCACGGCCCGTCTGCGCCTCGGAGTCGTCGCCCCGACGCCTCCGGGCGAGCGCCTCGCGCGGGCCCTCGCGGCCCTGCCTGCCGGCGCCGCGAGCCCACAAGCCGCACCCGCGTTCGGGCCCGAGGAGGTGCTGCACGCCTCGGTCGAGAGCGACGCCGTCGAGGTGGTGCTGGCCTGGCGGGCCGAGGGCATCGCCGACGCGGCCGGCCTGGTCGCGCTCGTGGCCCGTGAGCTCGCGGCGGGGCCGCTCGTGGTGGTGCACGCCGCGGCTGGACGCTTCGCGGGTTCGAGCTGGATGGCCATCGCGGTGCGCGGCGAGGCCGAGGCGCTCGACGCGGCCCCCGCGCTCGCTGCAGAGGCGGCGCGGCGTGCCCGGGCCGGGCTCCCCTCCCGCACCCCCCGACCGGAGCCGCGGGACCTCGGCGCCGACCCACTCGCCCTCGCCCACCGGCTCGCCGCCGGCGAGGAACCCGCGCCCCGCATCGAGGCCGCCGAGGCCTTGCTGGACGCACCGATCCGCCGGGTCGTGGTGCGGCCGTCGAGCGGTCCGCTGCGCCGCCGGTGACGGTGGACGGACGCGCCCGCCGTGCTAGCTCCGCCGCGTGGCGAATGAACGGCCATTCACCGGAGCGCGAGCGACGAAGAGCGCCGAGCCCGGGGCAGAGCCTGCGCGGGTCGATCCGAAGGCCGACAAGCGCGAGCGGATCCTCCGCGCCGCGGTGAAGGTCTTCGCCCGCAAGGGCTTCTACGCGACGCGCGTCTCGGAGATCGCGAAGGCGGCGGGCGTCGCCGACGGAACCATCTACCTCTACTTCGAGAGCAAGGACGACGTGCTCGTCTCGCTCTTCCAGGACCGCATCGTCAAGCTCATCGCCGCGCTCGAGGAGGCCATCGCCGCGGCGGGAGACTTCGACGCGCGCTTCCGCCGGGTCGTCGAGCTGCAGCTCGGGCTGCTCGACGGCCGACGCGAGCTCGCCGAGGTCGTGACGGTGAACCTCCGGCAGAGCAGCAAGCTGCTCAAGCAGTACGCGACGCCGCTCTTCAGCCAGTACCTCGAGGTGGTCGCCAAGCTCGTCGCCGACGGCCAGACCGAGGGCGCGGTGCGGGCCGACGTGAGCCCGCGCCTCGTCGCCCGCTCGCTGTACGGCGCACTCGACGGCGTGGCGATGACCTGGGCCCTGGGCGGCGGCGAGGCGGGCCAGCTGAAGAAGGCCGCCGCGCAGGTCTCCGAACTCTTCCTCCGCGGCCTGAAGCCGGGAGGTGCCGCTTGACACGCTGCGCCACGATCTCGACACTCCCGCCGCCCGCGAGGCGGCCTGTGTGTCCTGCCTGCTCGCTCACGCCCGCGTCCACGCGGTGCACGAAGGAGAACCGATGAAGATTCTCGTCCCGGTGAAGAGGGTCGCGGACCCCGACAACGCGAACAAGATGAAGGTCTCGGCGGACGGCTCGAAGGTCACGTCCGACGGCCTCGAGTGGAAGATCAACCCCTTCGACGAGTACGCCGTCGAGGCGGCCCTGCGGCTCGTGGAGAACGGCGCGACGGGCGAGAAGAAGGGCGAAGTCGTCGTCGTCAGCCTCGGGCCCGACGAAGTGCAGACCACGCTGCGCCAGCCGCTCGCGATGGGCGCCGACCGCGGTGTGCACATCAAGACCAGCGACGACGCGCTCGACTCGAGCGTGGTCGCCAAGGCGCTCAAGGCGCTCGTCGATGCGGAGAAGCCGGACCTCGTGCTCATGGGCAAGCAGGCCGTCGACGGCGACAGCAACACCGCCGGGCAGATGCTCGCCGAGCACCTCGGCTGGCCCATGGCGACCTTCGCCATGTCCATCACGAAGGACGGCGATGCGCTCGTCGTCGGCCGCGAGGTCGACACCGGCGTGCTCACGGTGAAGGTGTCGCTCCCGGCGGTCGTGACCGTCGACCTCCGGATCGTCGCGCCGAAGTCGGTCAAGAACGGCGCGACGCCCGACAGCCACGTGTACGCCGAGGGCGCGCGCTACGCGTCGCTGAAGGGCATCATGGCGGCGAAGAAGAAGCCGATCGACGTGAAGTCGCTCGGCGATCTCGGCGTGAGCGCGACGCCGCTGGTGAAGTACAGCAAGTTCGAGCTGCCCGCGGCGCGCTCGGGCTCGGTGAAGTACGTCGAGTCGGTCGACGAGCTCGTCGGGCTGCTCAAGACGCAGGCGAAGGTCATCTGACGCGCAGCTTCCCGAGGGACGCGCAAGGAACAAGGAGACGAACATGACGGACGTTCTCGTGGTGGCCGAGCTGCTCGATGGTGGGCTCCGGCGGAACACGCTCTCGGCGGTGCGCTTCGCGCAGGAAGTGGCCGGGGGCACGGGTGGCGGCTTCGACGTCCTCGCGATCGGCGAGGGGACGGCGGCGGCGGCCGAGGCGCTGACGAAGTGCGGCGCGCGCAAGGTGCTGACGGCGGAGATCGAAGGGGGCTACCTCGCCGAGAAGTACGCGCCGACGGTCGCCGAGGTCGCCAGGAGCGGCGGCTACGGCGTCGTGACGGCGACCGCTTCGACCTACGGCAAGGATCTCTTGCCGCGGGTCGCGGCGCGCCTCGACGCTGGCGTCGCGAGCGACATCTCGGCGGTGAAGATCGACGGCGGCACGCTGCACTACAAGCGGCCCATGTACGCCGGCAACGTCTTCGGCTGGTGCACGGTGGAGAGCGCAGTGCAGGTCGTCACCGTGCGGCAGACCGAGTTCGAGGCCGCGGGCGAGGGAGACGGCTACGCCGGCGCGGAGAGCGTGGGCGTCGAAGGCGCGGGCTCGGACCGGGTCGAGTTCGTCTCCATCGAGGCGGCCAAGAGCGAGCGGCCGGAGCTCACCGAGGCCTCGATCGTGGTCTCGGGCGGGCGCGCGCTGGCGAGCTCGGAGAACTTCAAGACCGTGCTCGAGCCGCTCGTCGACGCCTTCGGGGCGGCGATGGGCGCCTCGCGCGCCGCGTGCGACGCGGGCTACGTGCCGAACGACCTGCAGGTGGGCCAGACCGGCAAGGTCGTCGCGCCGCGGCTCTACGTCGCGGTGGGCATCTCCGGCGCCATCCAGCACCTCGCGGGCATGAAGGGCAGCAAGGTCATCGTCGCGCTCAACAAGGACAAGGAGGCGCCCATCGCGCAGGTGGCCGACTACTTCCTCGTCGGCGATCTGTTCAAGGCCGTCCCCGAACTGACGACCGCGGTGCAGAAGGCGCGGAGCTGACGCGGCGACGCGCCAGGTGCCTCCAGCGAGGCCGGATCGAGCGATCGATCCGGCCTCGTTTCGTTCCGGGAACCCTCGAACGAGCCGGTGACCGGGCCCCACGAGCGCGGGGAAATCGACGGTTCAGGCTTGCGGTCGGCGCGACCGCGGCCCCATGCCCCCGGGCCTGGCGCGCGGCAGCGCGCAACGCTCTTCGAGGTCGTCCCATGCCCAGCACTCGTTCGTCGCTTCGTGTCCTCGCCGCACTCCTCGCGTTCGCGGTCCTCCCGTCGCCGCGCGCCCTCGCGCAGGAGGCGGGGCCCGCGACGAGCGAGCCGCCCCCGGAGGGCGCCGCGGAGAGTCCCGGTGAGGCCCCCTCGGTCGCGACCGAGGCTCCGGCGGGCAGCCCTGCAGCGGAAGGGGCCGCGCCCGCCGCCGGAGCGAGCGCCGACGTCGGGACGGCAGATGCGCCCGAGCCGGTGGCGGCGCCGGTGCGCGAGGACGAATTCGGGATCCGGGCGACCGCCGAGATCGGCTTCACCGCCGTGCTCGCCCACGAGATCACCTTGAGCACGGGCGGGACGCGGCTCGATTACGTCACCGACCTCAACCAGAACAACTTGTACTTGTTCTTGCGGCTTCAGGTCGATGTCGACATCTGGCGGCAGCACCTCATCACGTTCCTCTACCAGCCGCTCGACATCACCAGCACGGCGACGGCCACGCGCGATCTGACGATCGACGGCCTCGTGTACCCGGCCGGCGAGCCGATCCAGGCGCGCTACGGCTTCCCCTTCTTCCGCTTCGGCTGGGCCTTCGACGTGCTCGAGGGGCGGGACGAGGAGCTGGCCTTCGGCCTGGGGCTGCAGCTCCGGAACGCGACGATCGAGTTCCGCAGCCTCGACGGGGATCGCTTCCGGACGCGCACCGACGTCGGCCCGGTGCCGCTGCTCCGTGCGCGGGGCCGCTTCGGGCTCGGCAACGGGTGGTTCTTCGGGTTCGAGGCCGATGGATGGTGGTCGCCGATCCCGGGGCTCAACGGCACCGACAACGGGCTCGTCGAGGGCGCGATCGCCGACCTCAGCGTGCGCCTCGGCTGGCGCGTCGTTCCGCACGTCGACGGGTTCCTGAACGTCCGGTATCTGGGCGGCGGCGCCGACGGCACCGGCGATCCCACCCCGACGAGCGACGGCTTTCAGGCCAACTGGCTTCACTTCTTGAACATCTCGCTCGGGGCGACGATCGACTCGCGGCCCTGAGCGCCGTTCTTTTGGTAAGGTCCCGGGCCGTGCGAACTCCGTGGCTCGTGCTCCCGACGCTGCTCCTCGTTCACTCCGCGGCCCGCGCGGACGGCCCCTTCGAGGGCGAGTGGCGACGGGGCGCCCGGGCGGTGACCGTCTCGGTCTCGACCTGGGGAGCGGACTGCGGGCCGCGGCCCTCGGGCCGCACCGAGCCAGCCGGTGGTCCCGTGACGGTCACGCAGGACGGTGACCATCTCTCGTTCAGCCACGGCCGCAGCACGCGTTCGTGCTGGAGCGAGAACCCCGCGGTGCGGCGCGTCTCGAACAGCGTCTCGTCCGGCACGTGGCGGATCGTGTGCCGCACACCGCCCGACGACTCGCGGCAGGAGACGGGGACGACCACGCTCCGCGCGGCGAACCCGGACACGATCGAGCTGCGTGACGTCACCGAGTACGACTGGACGCTCAACGGGTCGCACTGCACCGCGACCGAGACGACGACCCAGACCTTCACGCGGATCGCCGGAGCGGCGCCTGCCGAGACGCCGCCGCCGCCGCCGCCTCCGACGCCGGAGCCGGAGCCGGAGCCGACCTGCACCCCGGGGGCCCCGTCGCGGATCGCGCTGCGGCCCGCGAGCAGCGAGATCGAGCCGGGTGGACGCGTCTGCCTGAACGCGCGCGTCGTCGACGCGGCCGGCTGTCCGCTCCGCGACGTCGCTCCCGCGCTCTTGCTACGCGCGCCCGAGGGCCGGGCCGGAGAGCTGCGCGGCACCTGCTTCGAGGCGTCGGACGGCGCGCGCGGCGAGGGCGAGTTCACGGTCCTCGCGAGCGCCGGCGAGCTTCGCGCCGAGGCGCGGATCCGGGTCGCGTCGGTGGATCTTTCGGACCTCACGGCGGGGCGCTCCGACCGGAGCGGCGGAGGCAGCGCGGGCGAGGCGAGCGCGGGCGAGGCAGCCGGCGTGGCAGCGCGCAACGCCGCCTCGGGCGGGCTGCCTTGGTGGTTCGCCGCGCTCGCCGCCGGGGTCGGACTCGCGGCCGCGCTCGGCGCGGCGCTGACGCTCGTCGCGCGGCGGCGGAAGCGAGAGCGCGAGCTGGCCGAGGCGGCGGAGCGGGCGGCCCAGTACGCCGCCGCAGCGGCCGCTAGCGCCGCGTCCGTGCCGCCCCCCTCGCCGACCACGCAGCCCCCCGGGAGCGGCTCCGCGCTCATCTGCCCCAGCTGCCGGCGTGGCTATCCGCCCGGCGTCGAGCGCTGCGCCCGCGACGGCAGCGCGCTCGTGCCCTACGCGACCTTCGTGCAGCAGCAGGATCGCCAGCTCCTCTGCCCGAAGTGTGGGACGCGCTACCCGAGCACGACGCGCTTCTGCGGCAAGGACGGCTCCACGCTGGACCCCGCGTGAGCAGTAGGGTGCGGAGGCGACCCAAGGGTGCCCAGGCCCGGGGGTCTGTCAGCGCATCTCCGACCGCGCTTGATTGCGCACCACGCAGGCCGGTATCCTCCGGCCCCGGCGAGCCCCGGCTCGAAGCCCGCACCCGTCCCACGCCTCCCTTCCCAGCCCGACGTCGGTCCTGCCGCGTCGCAGCCCCGAGGAACACGAGAACATGAAGATCGTCTGCGAAAGCTGCAGTGCCAAGTACTCGATTGCCGACGAGAAGGTCGCCGGCAGGGTCTTCAAGATCCGCTGCAAGAAGTGCGGCGCGACGATCGTCGTGCGCGGCGACGCGGGCGCGACCGAAGGCACGATGGTCAACGCGGCCGCGGCGGGCGGCGGCGTCGATGGCGGCGAGGCTGCTTGGCACGTCGTCGTCGACGGCGAACAGCAGGGCCCCCTCACGCCGCAGCAGCTCGGCGAGCTCATCTCGGCGGGGACGATCGGCTGGGACGCCTACGTGTGGCGCGAGGGCTTCGAGGACTGGAAGCCCGCCCAAGACATCGAGGATCTCGTCCAGGCGATCACGAACCCCGGCGCAGGCGCGGCCGAGCCCGCCGATCCGTTCGGGGCCGCCGAAGAGACGGCCGCGGCGGCTCCGGCGGTGCAGCTCTCGAAGTCGCCCAGCGTCGCGCCCAAGCGGGATGCCGGCGCAGATCTCTTCGCGGCCTCCGACACCGCGAGCCCGTTCGGCGGCGGTGGCGGCGACGACGACCTCGTCGCCTCGGCGCCGAGCCCGCGCGTGAGCACGAGCCAGGCGATGACCGGCGCGCGCAACGAGAACTCGGTGCTCTTCTCGCTCTCGAACTTGCAGGCCCTCGCGACCGGCGGCGGCGGCAGCGCGTCGGGACCGGCCGCGGCGCCCAAGCCGGCGGCCGCAGCGCCGAAGGCGGGGCACGCGACGGGCGATGGCTCGGGTCTCATCGACATCCGCGCGCTCGCTGGCGCGACCGGTCTCACGGGCGGCCCCGGTGCCGGCGCGGGCCCTGGCCCTGCGGCGGCGCCGCCGAAGGTGGATGACCTGCTCTCCATCGGCGCGCCGATGGGCGGTCTGGGGTCGGCGCTCGCGGCGCCGGTCATCATCCCCGAGAAGAAGGAGAGCTCGGGCGGCAACAACGCGATGGTGCTCGCGGTGGCGGGCCTCGCGGCGGCGATCCTGCTGGTCGGGGGCGGCTACGTGGCCTTCCAGATGACGAACAGCGCGGACCCGGCGGCGGCCCCGCCCGGGGCGGCGGCGGCGATCGCGCCCGGTCCGACGGCCGCGCCCCCGGCGGCAACGGGGGCTGCGCCCCCCGCGGGCGCCCCCCCTGCAGGCGCGACGGCGGCGGTGGCTCCGCCGGGCGGCGGCGCGGACCCGGTCGCAGCCGCTGCGGTTGCCGCGCCTCCAGGCGCAGCGACGACACCCGCCGCTTCCGCGGCCGCACCGGCCACCGGCGGTGAGCCGCCCCGGGCAGGCGCGGGCCGACGTGGCGGCGGCTCGGGCGGCGGCGCGGCCGCGGCGGGCGGCGGAGCTTCGGCCCCGGCGGCCGGAGCGGCGCCGGCAGGCGGTTCGGCGGCCCCGGCCGGTGGCAGTTCGGGCGCCTCGGAGGGTGGATCGGGCGGCCGGCGCGCCGGCGGCGGCGGCGGCGGCGGTTCGATCGACGACCTCCTCGGCCGCGCGCTCGAGGGCGGCGGGAGCCGCGGCGGCCGCGCCGCTTCGACGCCTGCGGCGGAGTCCGGCGGCGGGGGCGGCGGAGGCGGCGGGGGCGGCGGCGGAGGCGGAGGCGGCGGCGCAGCGAGCGGCCCCGAGCAGCCGTCGATGGGCGACGTGCGCACGGCGCTGCAGCGCGTGGAGCCGGCGGTGCGGGCCTGCGGCGGCGGCGAGCATGGCCGGGCGCCGGTGCTCATCACCATCTCCGGCTCGTCGGGCCGCGTGACGAACGCGGTGGTGAGCGGTGACTTCGCGGGGACGCCGGTGGGCTCCTGCATCGCGCGTGCGGTGCGCAGCGCGACGTTCCCGACCTTCACCCGGCCGACGTTCACGGTGAACTACCCGTTCTCCATCTGAGACGCGGCCGCAGCGGTGACTGCGGCCGACACCGAACGAGGCGGCGCTCCCGAGCGGGGTGCCGCCTCGGTCGTTTTCGGGTGGCACGCCGAACGGTCACCGTTTCGTCACGGCCACGTCGGCCGCTTGCGGGCGGCCTGCCGACGACGTTTCTCTTCGCGGCATGACGACCGCCCTCGTCCTCGAAGGCAGGGAACTCGCGCTCTCCCTGCACGAGTCCTTCTCGCAGCTCGACCGGAGCCGGCGCGACCTCGCATTCGCTGCGCTGCGGGCGCGTCTGGCCGCCGAGCGCGACCGGCTCGCCTCGCTCGAAGCTGCGGCGCGGGCCTCCGGAGCGGCGCCGCTCCGGACCGCAGCGCAGGACCTCGTCGACAGCCTCGAAGAGCTCCCGGCCGACACGCTGCCGCCGAGCGACGCCCGCCGGGCCTGGCTCGCGGTGCGGCGCCGGGTGCAGCCGGCCTACGAGCGGCTCGTGAGCGCGCTGCGCCGCGAGGAGGTGCTGGTCCCGAGCCTTCGCCCCACGAACTACGCCCGGAACGCGCTGCACCTCGCCTCGGCGGCCCTCGGCATCGTGGCGCTCGAGCTCCTGCCGAGCTGGGAGGCCACGGTCGGCCTCGCGGTCGCGTTCTCGGTGACCGGCTGGACGATGGAGATCACCCGGCGCCAGAGCCCCGCGATCAACCGCTTCTGCCTCGCCCTCTTCGGCTCGACCGCCCACCCGCATGAGGCCGAGCGGATCAACTCGGCGACCTGGTACAGCACGGCGCTCGTGCTCCTGGCCCTGTCGGGCGTCGTGCCCGCGGCGCTGGTCGCGCTCGCGGTGCTGGGCTGCGGCGATCCGGCCGCGGCGATCGTGGGCCGGCGCTTCGGACGGTTCCCCCTCGTGCACGGCCGGACGCTCGAGGGCTCGCTGGCCTTCGTCGCCGCGGGCGGCGCGGCCGCATCGACGCTCGTCGGGCTGCTGCACCCCGAGCTCGGCCTCGGGACGGCGGTGCTGACGGGGCTCGCGGGAGGCGCGTTCGGAGCCGTCGCAGAGGCCATCTCGCGGCGGGTGGATGACAACCTCACGATCCCGCTCGCCGCGTTCGCCGGCGCGTGGCTGACGATGCTCGCGCTCGGCTGACGCCCGCCGCTCAGAGCGAGCCTGGGACGTACCAGTCGAAGGCGTTGGCGCGCCGGAACGCGTTCACCGCGAGGCTCGCCGAGAGGTCCAGGGCCCGCACGTGGTGCCACCACCCCGCGGGCAGAAAGAGCGCCTCGCCCGGCTCGATCACCTCGCTGAGCTGCCGCACCTCGGGCCACCAGGGAAAGCGCGCGAGATCCGGCCGCTCGGGATCGACCGCGGCGTACATGGCGCGCGCCTCGTCGAAGAGCCGGGTCTCGGTGGGGGCGACGAGGCGGAACGCTTTGCGGCCGACGACCTGGCAGAAGAGGATGTTCGAGGTGTCGTGGTGCAGCGGCGTGACGGTGCCGGCGGGGCCGAGCCAGAAGGCGGCACCGGGCGCGGCGGACTCCGCGCGGATCACGTCGGCCGGCAGCTCGACGTCCTCGAGCAGCGGGCCGAGCTCCTTGAGGAGGTTCCGGTGGTTGGCGACCATGTAGAGGTCGTTCGACTCGCCGGCGGCCTGGATGCGCCCGACGAACTCGCGCAGCGTCATACGCTGCGTATGACGCGCGGTGTGCTGGTCGTAGTCGGGATCGGAGGCGCGGCCGATGGCGACGTCGACCTGGGCGTCGCCGAATCGCTCGACGAGGCGATCGGGCGCCCACGCTTGCATGGCGCGCCACCGGGAGACGAGGCCCGTGAAGACGACCGGCCTGCTGCCGGCCCAGTAGCGCTCCTCGAACTCCTCGCGCCCCGGCCAGGGCCGACGCGGCAAGGGCGATCCCGGCGCGGCCTCGCGCGCGGTGTCGAGGAGGCGGAGCACCGCGGCGCTGCGGGCGGCTCCCCGGGCGATGCGCCGCGCCGCGCGGAGGATGGGGCTCGCGCTGAGCGCGGCGACGACGCGCCGGGCGTGCTGCGTCGAAGCGCCTTCCTCGACGAGCGCCGCCTCGACCTCCGTGGCCGGGGCGCCGCGGGCGAGGTTCTCGGCGGCCCACTCGAGCCATTCGGAGGAGAGCTCCCGCTCGGCGGGCTCATCAGGTTCGCCCATCGACCCGACCCGCGCTCAGGCGCCAGGCTTCTCCGCGGGCATCGGAGGCGGCGGCATCGGAGGCGGCATCGGGGGCGGCATCGGGGGCACCGGAGGGACATCGGTGCCCGCGTCGATCGGCGGCGGCATCGGCGGCACGGGCGGCGCATCGGTCCCGGCGTCGAAGGGCGGCGGCATCGGCGGCACGGGCGGCGTGTCGATGCCGGTGTCGCGCGGCATCGGAGTCGGCGGGCTGTCGGGCCCGGCGTCGAGCGGCGGCGGCATGGGCGAGATGATCCCGGTGTCGGGGGCCATGGGCGCGACCGCGCCGCAGCCCGCGGCGAGGGTCAGCGAGCCGAGCGCGAGACCGGCCGAGCCGAAGAGCGGGGCGCGGGGACGCGGGGTCAAGCGAGACATGGGGCGGCAGCATACACGAGGGCCGCCGCACCTGCTCAGGCCTCGGGGCCCTGGCCCGGCCGGCCGCGACATCGCGGGCGACGCGGTGCCCGCGCTTGACCGGGCCGCAGGCCGCCCGCACGTTGGCCGGCCCGGCATGACCACCCGCACCATCCACTTCGTCTCGCTCGGCTGCGCGAAGAACCGCGTCGACACCGAGGTCATGCTGGGGGTCTCGGGGGTGAGCGGCTTCACCGCGGTGCCGCGCCCGGAGGACGCCGAGGTCGTGGTGGTGAACACCTGCGGCTTCGTCGGGGAGGCGAAAGAAGAGTCGATCGAGACCATCCTCGCGCTCGGCAAGCAGAAGGACGCCGGCGCGTTCCGCACGCTCGTCGTCGCGGGGTGCCTCTCGCAACGCTACCCCGAGCAGCTCGCCGCGGAGATGCCCGAGGTCGATCACTTCCTCGGCTCGAGCGACATGCTGAAGCTCGAGGAGGTGCTGCGGCACGGCGAGCGCGCTCCGCGCATGCTCGTCGGCAACCCGGCGGACTGGACGATGCGGGCGACCGATCCCCGCGCGCCCTCGCTCTCGCGGCACTTCGCCTACGTGAAGATCGCCGAGGGCTGCAACAAGCGCTGCGCGTTCTGCGCCATCCCCACGTTCCGCGGCAAGCAGCGCAGCCGCAGCATCGAGGACGTCGTGCGCGAGTGCGAGGAGCACATCGCGCACGGAGTGAAGGAGCTCTGCCTCATCTCGCAGGACACGATCTCGTATGGGCGGGATCGCGACGACGGCGCGAAGCTCGCGGCGCTGGTGCGGCGGGTCGCCGACCTGCCCGGCGCGGCCTGGGTACGGCTCTTCTACCTCTATCCGGAGAACCTCGACCCGGCGCTCGTCGAGCTACTGGCCCAGCACCCGAAGGTGCTGCGCTACGTCGACATGCCGCTGCAGCACGCCTCCGACCGGATGCTGAAGATCATGCGGCGCGGGCACGGACGCGACCGGCAGCGGCGGGTCGTCGACACGGTGAAGTCGAAGATCGAGGGCGCGGTGTTCCGGAGCGCCTTCATCGTCGGGCACCCCGGCGAGACCGAGGAGGACTTCGCCGAGCTCGTCGACTTCGTGGGCTGGGCCGAGCTCGATCGCGTCGCGGTCTTCCAGTACTCGCACGAGGAGGACACGAAGGCCTTCGAGCTCGCCGACGACGTGCCCGCATCGGTGAAGAAGAAGCGCGCGCAGAAGCTGCTCTCGATCCAGCGCGCCATCGGCAAGAAGAAGGCGAAGGCCCTGGTCGGCCGGGAGCTCGAGGTGATCGTCGAGGGGATCTCGGACGAGAGCGAGCTGCTCCTCGAGGGCCGCTGGTGGGGCCAGGCCCCGGAGATCGACGGCAAGGTCTACCTCGCCAACGGCACCGCCCAGCCGGGTGAGCTGCGCAAGGCGCTGGTGACCCGGGCGGTCGATCCCGATCTCGTGGCGGACCTCTGCGAGCCCGACGGCTCGCTCGCCGAGCCGCCCCCCGGCGCGCCCCGCCGCAAGCGGCTGCCAGTCGTCTGAGCCTGCCCCGGGTCGCGCGAGCGACGCGCAACGTGGCCCACGGCGAGGCCGCGATGCATCCTCCGCGCGCCGCGGGCGGACCGCGGCCCCTTCTCCGCTGGAGCGCTTCATGTACCGCCACCTCGCTTGTCTCTTCGCCGTCCTTCTCCTGCCGGGCTGTCCTGGCAGCACCACCACCGATGCCGGCGCCGACGCGCCCGTGACCACCGACGCGCCGGTCACGTCCGATGCCCCCATCGAGGGCGATGCGCCCGCGTCGACCGATGCCCCGATCGCCCTCGACGCGCCGGTCGCAGACGGCGGGCCCGACGCGCCCTCCGCGAACTGCGCGGCGCAGGAGGCCAGGGCGATGGGCAGCTGCGACCTGGTGCTCGGCGTGCTGTGGACCGGCTCGTCCTGCGCCTTCCTGAGCGGCTGCACGTGCGTCGGCGCCGACTGCGGTGCGCTCTACCCCGACCGGGGTGCGTGCCTGACGGCGCGCGCGGGCTGCACGCGGGCGTGCGGCGGGCGCTCCCCGTTCGGCTCGCCCACCTGCGAGGCCAACGAGTTCTGTGCCTACACCCTGGCCGACATCTGCGGACGCGCCGACGCTCCGGGCGTCTGCACGCCGCGCCCGCCTGGCTGCCCCGATCCGGGCGGCACGCCGGTCTGCGGCTGCGACGGCGTCGAGTACCCGAGCGAGTGCGACGCGAACCTCGCGGGCGTCGGCGTGCTGCAGGTCGGCGGGTGCCCCACCTGACCCAAGGTGTCTAGTCGCCCGGAGGCGCGCTGCGGGCCGGCGCGCCCCGGGTCCCGAGCACCCAGTCCCAGAGCGGCGTCCCGATGCCCCAGCGGGATCGTGGATCGAGGTGGTGGTGCGCGAGGTGGTGCCGCCGGAGCGCCCGGAGCCACGGCGACTCCGGCCGGCCGAAGTGGGCCGCGTAGTGGACCGCCTCGTAGGCGACGTAGGCGAGGAGGGCGCTGGCGAACGCGAGCCAGGTCGCGGCGTCCTCGAAGGCCAGATCGCACGCGCCGAAGAGAAGAAGGAGCGCCGAGCCGAGCTGCACCGGGGTCGCCGCGAGGCGCGACCGGTCGCTCGGATCGGCGTGGTGGTGACCGTGGGCGAGGAAGAGCGCGATGCGCGCGGTCTCCGAGCGGGCGCGCGCGTGGAACACGAAGCGGTGCAGCGCGTACTCGAGGAAGGACCAGCTCAGCGCGCCGAACGGCAGCGCCGCCCAGGTTGCGGGCGCGTCGAGGTCGAGGCCGTCCGCAGCCGCGACGCCGAGGGCGATCGCCGCGAGGGGCAGCCCCGCCGCGTAGGGCGTCCACCACGGCGTGCGGGTGAACGCGTCGAGCCAGCGGGCGCGGAACAGGCGCGGCAGCCGACCGTGGCCCTCGCCGCGCTCCCAGTCGGCCAGCGCAGCGCGGTAGGCGTCCTCGGCGAGGTCGGCGCGCCGCATCGGAGCTCACTGGTCCGGGTGCGTGCGGGTCCAGTACGACACGACCGCGTGGTCGTCGACGATCCGGGAGTGGTAGTGGTCCCACACGTCGGTGACCATGACGCAGGCGCCGCTCGAGAGCCGCCGCGTCAGGTAGATGGCGTAGTAGTCGGCGCCGCTGCCGTCGTCGACGGGCCCGAGCTTGTCGAGCGGCTTCTTGGTGACCGGGCAGAGCAGCGTGAGGCGCGTGCCCGGTGCGAGGTCGGTGAAGCCGGCCTTGCGCTTGTCGCCGTGGATCGGGGAGAGGTGCACGGGGCCCTCGCGGCCATCGGGGGTCTTGAGCCACACGGTGACGGCGGGAAAACCGTCGAAGACGACGTCGCTGATCCCGACGAGGCTCTCGCCGGTGGGACCGAAGGCCTGGGTCACGACGACCGTCACGCCGCCCTCGACGGGCTGCAGGCTGTCGCGCTCGGGGATCTCGCTGACGCGCAGGTTCTCTTCGTCGACGTGCCGGCGGACCATGAGCGCCTCCTTACGAGAGACGACGCTCTTATCACGGTGCAGCGGAACGCAACACCGGACGCGTGGTCGGGATGGCGGCGAGGGCGACGGGGCCGGTATGCTCGCGCTCCGGAGATCCGCCCATGACCATCACCAGCGTGTCGCGCGAGTCGCGCCTCTTCGATCCGCCCACCGAGTTCGCCCGCCGCGCCCGCGTCGAGAGCCGCGAGCGCTACGACGAGCTCTACCGGAAGAGCGTCGAGCAGCCCGACGCCTTCTGGCTGCAGATGGCCCAGGAGTTGTTCTGGTTCCGCGCGCCGACGAAGGGCCTCGACGAGCGCAACGCGCCGCACCCCATCTGGTTCGAGGACGGCGTCACGAACCTCTCGGCGAGCTGTCTCGACCGGCACGCGCAGGGGCCGCGGAAGAACAAGGCCGCGCTGATCTTCGAGGGCGAGCCCGGCGACGTCGTCGTCTACACCTACGGGCAGCTGCACCGCGAGGTGCAGCGCTTCGCGAACGTGCTGAAGAAGCTCGGCGTCGAGCGCGGCGACCGCGTCGGCATCTACATGGGGATGGTGCCCGAGGCGGCGATCGCGATGCTCGCCTGCGCCCGCATCGGCGCGATCCACACCGTCATCTTCGGAGGCTTCGCCGCCGAGGCGGTGCGGGACCGGGTGAACGACGCGGACGCGAAGGTGATCGTCACGCAGGACGGCGCGTGGCGGCGCGGCGGCGTGGTGCCGCTCAAGGACGCGGTGGACAAGGCGCTGACCGAAGCGCCGGGGGTGAAGCACACCGTGGTGCTGAAGCG
>Ga0209972_10001565_pt1 | contig 19835 bp, 15 predicted proteins | sample NOAtaG_7_FD_187302 | JGI IMG/M metagenome (GOLD analysis project Ga0209972, IMG submission 187302) | Freshwater lake microbial communities from Lake Erie, under a cyanobacterial bloom - NOAA_Erie_Diel1S_2200h metaG (SPAdes) (version 2) | ecosystem: Environmental > Aquatic > Freshwater > Lake ... | reverse complement strand
TTTATAAGCAAACTATCGCAAACCGCTCTTTCCAAGCTTGATATTGTAAAATTATTATCTTGAACCAAACCAAGACCATTATAAAAAATATCGTCTGGAATTTTATGATAAACAAACTTTTTATCGCCAACAATAATCGTTCGGCTTTTTGTTGAACAACAATGTATTTCAGAATAAAACTGAAAGTTTACACCATAAAAAGATAAGGCAGTATAATAAGATATATAGCTATTAGGTACTAATTTTTGAGCAAGCTCTAAATCTGAATAATTTTCTTTAATTGAATACAGGCCTTTTTTTATAGATAAAATTCTTTTTTGTCTTAAATAGTATTTAACCAATTCAACCAGCTTTCCATGCTCAACAATATTCCAAATTACTGCCAAATCTTGCAGGTTAAAAATGGTTTTTCCAGATAATAACAAATTTTCAATTTTAGTCATTTAATTAAAGTTAAGGTAATAATACTACCCTAATTATAGCTACTTGAATAAATTATGTCAAAAAAGTATATATATTCTTTAAATTAAATATAGAAATTGCAATAAGCTGTTTTAACTGCTAGAATAGTTTAATCAAATGAAAGCAACAATTGAAGTAATAGAATCGTCGTCCGAAAGACTGAATAGATTATATAAACTTGCTGTTAAATTTAAGCAGGGTAAATGTTCTGTGGATCAAATTTTAGCAACCTGTAAAAAAATTCGAGATAGGCCAAGTTCTATTGGCCAGACCGCCAGGCAAGCTTTAAAAAGTGAACTTGAGAGGGCAGGAATATTGGATACAACAATTCTTAATAAAATTGATAATATTGATTCTTATATTATTACCGACCCAAAATATACAGAACGTCCTTTTTCTAATGAAGATGCTAAGTTTATTTCTGAAGGATTAATTGCAAATCCAGGTGAATTTATTTACCACATAATTACCCATAAAATTATTAATCCCGATCTAAACACCAAAGATTATTTTAATATAGTTAAACCATTAGACGAAATGTTACAAGTTCATGGCCAAAGCTACGATACATTTACTGGTGGCAACTATGAAACTTCAGATAAGTTACACCACAAATACAGTAATCCGAGAGAACTTCCTAGGGATGATTGGTTTTATTATACTTTAGGAAAAAATGTTGAGGGATATTTAAAAAGAGAGCAGACTTCAGAAAGAATTTACCTTCGTCCGAAATTTGAACATTTGATTGCTGTTTGGAATGATATAATTATGCAATTGGAAGCTAACGATATTATTAAAACTAATGGTTTCCAAACAAAAATACCTAATTTTTTTGATATAAAAAGAGATTTGTTTCAAAGAATGGCTAACCAAAATGATAGGATACTATTTTACTTTGGAGAAAATGGTAGGCCTGATGGTTTAAAAATTATTTCCGAATACGTTTCTGCACACCCAGAATATTTCGAACCATGTCATTCTTTTGCCGCTCCACTATTAAGCGACAAAGGAGAAGTTTTACCTGGGGCTTTTACTGCCAGTAGTATGTCTTCAAGCAATAATAGTTTTAACGGAATACATACAGAAATAATTGAAAGTTTGATTGCAAAGTTTTGCTCAAATTATAAAAATGAGGCTGGGCAAACACCAACCAAACAAGATTTAATCGAAAAAATATCTCAGCTCCCTGATTTTAAAAGTCAATTCGAAAAATTCTTAGTAAATAACTACAACCAAGAATCCAAAAAATACGGTTTAAGAACAGACAACATTGCGTTTGTGGAATAGTTTACTCTAATTTATACTTAACGATTTTTGCTAAATGATTGCGTGATTTTAATGCTCTAAAATTTGTAAAAATAAATTTCTGCCAATACAAAAATTTGCTAAAATAAATATGCTTAATTAGTACTTTAGGTATTAAATTATGCTTAAAAATTCTAAAATATTTAAAATTGGCGGGATAGTTTTGGCCAGCCTTTTGTTGCTTTGTGTTTTAACAATAGCTGGTTTGTATTTATTAACTCCAACCCGTTTTGCTAACCCAAAACCTGATCATTATCATTTCAGGCTTCAATATATTTTCAGAGGAAAAGCAGAAAATTTTGCCGATCCAAGGTACCAAGTTGATTATGTTAAGGATATTTGCAATAATGGTTTAACTGAATCTCCTATTCACTTTCACGACGAAAAGGACCAAATTGTTCATTTACACTGGCAAGGAATTACTGGTGGTGATGTTTTAAAATTTTATGGTTTGAATAGAGTTGGTGGTTTAGACGACTATATGGGTCTTAAGTTCGATAAGTTATTTCAATTTCCACCTTCAATATTTGCCATACCAATCCATAGTCAATCCTTACCAAAACCTAGCGGAGACGATAAATTTTTTATCTACATTGGCGATAAAGATAAATTTGAAAAGAAAGATTTCAACAATTTTTTAAATCAAACTTTGGAAGAATTTTTAGGACAAAACAGCATACTTCGCATACAACGGGAAGAACTTGAAAAAGAGGAAAAGAAAACCAGCTTTTTACCAAATCCATTTGGGCCAATTACCGCCTTAGCCCATGACGGAGTTGAGCATGCAACGGTAAGTGAAGCAGAACAACATGAAATTGATGTTAAAAAAGCCGAACAGGAAAAACAATCTATTGAAAACAAAAATAATTTAGTTGTTGCCCAGGCTAGTGGCGATAAAGAAAACAAAGTAGTAGATACAGAAGCAGTTACAAAAACAGAGGAAGAACTTAAACAAATTAACAATTTAATTGGAAATATCGTAATTTTCGTTCAACCAAATGAACCAACCAGTGAACAAATTCAAGCCAGATTTAATAACTTAGAACCCCTTGGGCTTAGCGTTTGCGGAGGTTAAACTTTTGATAAAATACTCGACTATCTGGCTTGAACAGACTGGTTAATATAGCGAACAAGTTTTGGAATGCTGATTGTGGCTATAATTGCTATATATACCGCAAAAATAATTACATTAAACCAGGTTGGTAAAATATACAAATTTATTAAAGCTATAATTGTTCCAACAAGTAAAACACCAGGGTAAAGCTTGGTTAAACCAACTTTCACAACAAACCATAGTTGGGCAAAAATTTGCAGATACTTATTCTCTTTTTCTAAACTTAAATTCTTCCCCAGGAAAGTAGTTTGTAAAATTTCTGGAACAATTACATTATCTGAATAATATTTACCACCATCCACAAACCTAACTTCGTAAGCACCTGGATCTACTTTGAAAATATATTCACCGTCATTTTCAGAATAATAATGCCCAGCTTTTAGGTTATCTACTAAATTGAATAATTCCACTAAAGTTCCAGATACTGGTTTTTTACTACTATTTAAAGCATAGCCTCTTATTTCTCGTCTGTTACCGGATAACAAAAGGTTCAAAAGCAGAAAAATTAAAATAGCTAAACTAAACAGTGAAAAATATTGAAGAGCTTTCAAACTGGCTTCCAAACTTTTAATTTTATCCATGTTGCCAATTATTGGTCTGGAAAACAAATCGTTCCAAAACGATCCATTAAGTGGTGTAGCCCCGAGCAAACTATTTGCAGATTTTTCGTCATCTAATTCTTCTTTTAAGGCATTAATTAATTCTGGGGAATATCCTCCTGTTCTAATTGTTCCACCAGTTTGAGGCAATGTATTTCCGCCTCCAATTCCTCCAACTCCGGTAGCTCCGTTTGGATTAACATAGGCAGGACAAATTACTTGCTCAATAATGCTTGGTGGAATGTTAAAAACAATGGAATTATTAGACTTATTCCCAACCAAATCTTGGGTTACAACCCTTATTGTACTGGCCACATCGGTTGGAATTGGGTTTCTTGGGGTAATTACGAAACTGTAATTCAAAGCTGAACCAGTGTAAGAAACAGCAGGATCGGTTACTAAATATTCATCGTTATTTATATATAGTCGGGTATTAGCTAAATCTACACCAGCCTGATTATCTGTAATTTGAATTCGAACTTGTGAATTTGCGGCAACCCCGGTGGCATAAGCTGTAGGGCTTTGATTAATAATTCTAGGTGGTTCACGGTCTACCTGGCAGAAATCGGTTCTAAATGTGTAATTTCCGTTGGTTACAGAACTTAACAAATCGTCGCTGGTGGAAGAATCGGCGATGTTACTGTCTAAAGTTGCCCCTACTCCGGTAAATCTTATTTGAAAACTAGTGGAAGTAACCCCAGGTCTGCTTTGGAATTCAATGGTGGCAAAGGTTTTTCGTGTAGTTAAATTTCCAACAAAAGAAGCCCCAGCTAAACGAATTCTGGATAAACTTGGAGTAACATCATTTCCAAAATAAGTTTCATAAGCATTTCCAGATTTAATTTGGGTTCCAGGAATGTTAGAATCGGAATCTAAAATATCTATTTCTGCTGGATTATACTGAACTTCAATATCTGCAGCATTGGAAGTTTGGCCTGAAACATTAGCATCTATATTAATAGCCGACCTACAACCTGCCAAAAGCTGACTAGAAGCTGGGTTAAAATCGAAGCTGGCAGCATTTAAGTTAACTGTTGTAAAAGCTAATGCAAAAATAATAAAGCTAGAGACTAACAAGCCCAAATTTTGTAATTTGAATTTTGAATTTTGAATTTGGTTTGTGTTAGACATTTGTTTTTGTTTTTTTAAAGTGTATTCTTAACTAATCTCCCAGTCGATAAAAATTATACACCGTGTTGGAAAAATCTAAAGAATTAGCCTTTCCGTCTCGGTTTAAATCGTTCTTTTCATCATCAGTTCGGTAAAAAAACCTAATTTGGGTGGAAGCATCCAAGGAATTAATTTTGTTATCAAATACATTACTGGTTTCTCCGGCTAGTAAAACACGACCACCGGTGGTTAAATCGGTAATGGTATTGTCATTATCAAAGGCTTGCTGAAGTGGGAAATATTTTCTTAGGTGGGAAAATCCTCTAACATAAAAATTGTATATTCCCGGAGGAGCAATAATTCCTGCATCGCAGATATTAAAAGTAACATTTCCTGAATTATCACTTCTTCCTGAAACCGTGCCTATACTTTGTCCAGATATTGTAAATATTTCAGCTGTAACAATGGTATTCCAGTTACCAATTCTTGGAATTCTTTTTTCAGGATAAACTTTTAAATTCAACAAACAAACATTTGGAGGCAGAAGTTGCAAACTAATAGAAGTTTGGCTTGTTCCCTGTGCTGAAGCGGAAATTGGCAACAAAACAAGACCTAATAAAATAATTATTGAGGCTGAAATTGATTGTTTTAAAAAAGTGCCAAGCATAGCAATAAAAGCAGCGAAAGATATACTTGCTATATTATACAGCACAATACAGTTTTGGGCAAAAAGAAAGCCCTATTTGCATAGGGAAATGGGTATATTAAAAATTTAAAGTATATAAAATAGTTTTTTTATTTCAAATTAAGAATTTATTGTTGATAATATTTACCCCATCTAAAATTATTTTCTTCAAGTGTAGAACGAAAAGCTTCAACGCTTAATTTTAAAAACTCTTCGTAACCATTTCTTTTCAGATCATAACGAAGCAAAACAATTTCCGATTCATGGTTAAGCTCTAGAAGTCTAACTATGTCTTCAGAAATTTCTCCTAAATTAACACAATAATTAATCATAGGAACTGCATATCCTTTTTCAACTACTAACGCTGTAATAATTGGTCCAAATTGATACATTAAATATAGATCAAGGTAGACTTCAACACTAGATGGTTTAAAAAGAAAAATAGCTTTAAAATTTTGTTCCACAATATCACTTTAAATCAACTAATTTAAGTTAATACAAACTTTTTTAATTTTATCAAATCTAGACAATTTTTAAACTTAAGGTAATTTTTTTAAACATGAAGCAAAATATTTTTTTACTTGCTGGAAGAACTGGGGGGCCACTTTTACCTTTGCTTGCCATCGCTGAAAATCTAAGTGAAGTTCAGCCAATTATTTTAGGAATTAAAGGTGGTTTTGAAGAAGAATTTGCCAAACAAAACAATTACGAATTGGAATATTTACCAGAAACAAAATTCAGTTTTTTAAGCTTCAAAAATAAAGGTTTTTCCCAGTTAATAAATGGAATTGCAGAGGTTGTTTCTAATTCTATAAAATTAATTTTTGCAGTATTAAAATCTGTATATTTACTTTTAAAATACAAGCCTAGATTAGTATTAAATGCAGGAAGTTTCCTTGCTGTTCCGGTTGTTATTGCAACTCAGTTTACTAACTTTTTAAGGCTTACTAAAACCAAAGTTATTATCCATCAACAAGACCCATTACCAGGGCTTGCCAACAGCTTAACTGTAAAATTTGGAGATTTAAATACTGCGGTTTTTAAGTACACCAAAACCAATTTCACCAAGTTTAAAAATGCTGAAATTATTCCGAATCCACTTAATTTTGAAAAGTTCGACCAGGCCTTGGAAGCAGACTGGCAAAACCCAGATTTAGAATTATTTTTCAGCCAAGTTTCTAAACCAATTTTTCTTATTTTCGGAGGTGGATCAGGTTCGCTGGCTATTAACAATTGGGCTATGGATAATATTATAGATTTACTAGATAATTTCAGAATTGTTCACCTTACCGGAGCCCTGCAAACCGTAATTTTAGACGAAGTTGAAAGCCCAGATTATTTAAGATTAGAAACTGTTTTAGAAGATATGCCAAAGCTGCTTTCCAGCGTGAATTTAGTTTTATGCAGGGCTGGAATGGGTTCAATAACCGAGCTTGAATATTTAGGAAAAAATGCTTTCCTAGTTCCACTTCCAAATTCTCATCAGGAAATTAATGCAAAACAGGTTAAAGATAAGTTCATTATTTTAGAACAGAAAAACATGAACACCTGGCTGCCAACCATTCTGAAAAGCTTCCCAAAAAAATTCAAAAAAGCCAAAGTAAATAACCAACAAGAAATTAAAAACAAATTAGAAGAGTACTTTAATACAGTCCAAGAGTTGTTAGAAATTTAATATTAATTATGTCCTATACAATTCAAAATTTAATTAACGATTTTTCTGATTATGGTTTAAACCCAAAAAGTTTTGTGGTGAATGAAAATAATGTACTTATTCCCTGCGTTTCAGATTCAAATTATCAATTCAGACTTACTGGCAAAGTTACAGAAAAAGTAATTTTAATTTCCACCGAAAAACTGATTGGAAGTGTGGAAACTGGCTACCTACCCTTTTATCTTCAGGTTTTAGACACCTGCAACGGTGTTAAATTATTTATAAACCCTAATGAAATATTAAACCGTGACAACAACTGGATACTAGAAATGGGCTTTGAAATTTTCCCAGAAACCTACAACCAAAACGATTTCTTCCTAAGGCTAGATTTACTTTTTCACAACATAGATAAAATAATTACAGCCGCCCTAGACGATGAGATTGTAAGCATAAATGTACTAGCAAATAACCCAGAAGCCTGCACCGCCGAACAAGTTTAGTTTATTAGTTAAGCCTGATTCTTGACAAAGCAAAAACATGAAAACATGCTGAAAAAGTTAGGGGTATAGTTAAATGGTATAACTAAGGTCTCCAAAACCTTCGTCGTGGGTTCGATTCCTACTACCCCTGCCAATCAAGCACATCTTGCTTTTTATACAAAAATAAAAACGGTTTTTTAAGATATATATCAGCTTTATTGCCAGTTTGAAGTGAGTTCGAAATAAGGTATTTCAAGATCTTATTCTTTTCTTCATTATTCGAACTTTTGAAAATCTCAGGTAGTCTATTTATTAGGCTAAACATTGATTCTACGGTTAAATGTAGGTCTGTAGTTTGTTTTGTCTCTGGACTTAGTTGTAAGCTTAATTCATGCAATTTAGATTCATATTCTTGTTGCTTTTTGGTATAAATATCTCTAGTAATACTACCATCCACAAGAAGGTCTGTAAGTCTATTCAATCTTTCATCATAACTTTCTATTTCTTTAGATATAACATTTCTTTGCTTTTTCTGGTATAAACTCTCATGGTTAAATTCTGACTTTAGTTTATCTACAATAAATTTTACCGCCTCCTTAGGAAATACAATACCTTTTATCAAATCTTCGGCTTGCCCTAAAATAACCTCCTCTTTTACAATATCTTGATAAAAAATACAGTCTTTATTAAAACATCTGTAGTAATTATACTTGTGCTTTGCTGTATATGGGTTTATAGTCCTGTTACATTTTGAACAACTTAAAAGGTTTCTAAATGGGTAAGGCTTACCTACTCTTTTTTGTTTCCTGCTTAATTTAGTGTTTTTATCTAGCAAAGCTTGGCACTTATCAAAAATAGTTTTGGTTGTAAGTGGTTTGTAAATATGATTGTAGTTTCCATACTTACTTTTAGCCACGCCATAATAAAAAGGGTTTCTTACCATTGAAAAAAAGGCCTGTCTTCTTAATGGTTTGCCTGCATTATTTTTATAGCCTTTATCATTCAAATATTTTACTATTTCTGTCTGGCTATAGCTACCAGTACTAAATAGTTCAAAAGCCTCTGAAATTAGCTGTGATGAGTCTGTATTTATTACTTCACCATTATTTCTAATATAGCCTTCAGGAAACTTAAATTTTATACCCTGCCCTCTTAGTTTTTCATTAGCCCTTCTAACATTATCTGAAATTGCATCTGAATAATATTTGGCAAGTCCTAAGCTCATGCTAAAAGTAAACTTTTCTACTGCTGAAATTTTAGAATTTATAACTTGATTATCTGAAACAAAATGTAATTCTAGTTTATCACTAATTGCCATTTCATAAAGCCAAGAAACACGCTTATCAAAAACATTTCTACTAAGCCTATCTATTTTATCAAAGCAAACCACCAAAAAGCTTTTGTAGCTCTTTATATATTCAATTATTGTATCAAACTCATCACGGTTAGTTTTATAAGCCGATTCATCAAAGCTAAACTTTTTAACCACTTCAAAACCTTTTCTAGTGCAATAATCTAGCATTCTTTTTTCCTGTGCAGGTAAAGAGTTGTTTTGTATTCTTTGGTCCTCTGTGGATACTCTGGAGATTGTTACGGCGTGCATAGTATTAATTTTTAAATATTCCAATAACTTTAAAATTATTTTGTTCTATGTTCTTAAACTCTAAATCTGCGTATTCTTCATTTTCTGAATAAAGGACCAAGTCATAACTTGTAATTTCAAACATACCGTCTAGTGTAGTATTTTTTACTAATTTTATCTTTCTCAAAGCATAGCCTTCACCATAACCTTCATCTTCAATTTTTGGGTAATAAACTAATCCAGTTTTATCGTTTATATCCGAGCCCACTTCCAAGCTTAATTTAATATAAGTTAAGTCATTATAATCGTTTACAGTTGAGTTTTTTACCTGAATCATGAAGTTCTCAGCACTTCCTTTTTTAAGTAACCAGCCTTCGTTTTTGACTTCTTTTTTATCTACAAACTTTTTGAAAGCATTCTTTATACTATAAACTGGTAAATACTCTGTAAACTTTTTATCATCTTCAACTTCATCATCTTTTTTTAAGTCATTTTTAGCCATCAAGTCCATTTGGTAATTAACTGCACCAAGTATAAAATCTTCTATTGTTATATTTCCATTTTCTAAACTATCAATAAACCCGGAATAAGCTAGAATATGCTTATATTTTTCTACATCACCTATGCCTTTTGATTGGTCTATTTGTTCCAATAAAATATTTTTTTGTGTATCTGAATATATTTCACCTTTGGCTTCTACAATATACATGGTTTTATTATGAAATATTAAAAAGTCAGGAAAATATTTTTTACTACCATATTCAAAAAATATTTGCCTGTTATTTCTTATCCAAAAAGACTTACCATCCTCAGCTTTTTGTAAATCAAAATAATCAGACACTTTTTTTTCAGTATAACTATCAAATTTATTATAATCATAAGCAGATGATTCATACCCATAGAAATGGTAACCACCTTGTATCATGTTTTTTAGGTTTGTAGGATCTTTACTTTTCCAATTTGTATTAGCAATTTGGTCTTTTGGAATAACTATACTGTATTCTGTATACTCTTCTTTAAGATCCCAAATTTTACTTCCATCATCCACCAAGTTAAAGTCTAATTTAAAATATTGTTTTTCAATATAGTTTCTTATAAAATAAACAAAGGTGTCTTTAAACTTATTTTTTGCTAATATACTATCACTTTCATCACTTATAAAGTATTTAAGTTTTTTAGAATTTAGCTTATCTTTGTAGCTTAAAAATATTTTTTTAAACAAGTCTGTATCTGGTAAAATACTGGTTTTACTCAAGACTTTAGAATAAATACCTTTTAAGTCTTTATCATCTAAAACTAGGGTATTTTCAGAACCTTCAAGCTGTTGTAAATTTTGTTTAATTTCACTTATCTTATCAAACATATTAATGTCTGTAAAAAAAGTTTGTGGTACAAACGGAATATATACTTTTTCATTAGTACCGGGCAAAGCAAAGCAATTACTTTCACAATAATCGTTTATTATCTTTTCCAGGTTTGTTAGTAATTCAATTAAATTAACCCCTTCTTTAATTTTTGGTTTAGCCTTCAGCCTAGGTATATATTTATTTTCTAAAAGCTTTGATTTAACTTTGTTTATTACTTCCACTTCTTCTTGTTCGCTTCCAAAGTATTTATCATTTAATCCAAATTCTTTTTGTATTTGTTCTATTACTTGTATAAAGTTTTGGCCACTATCAGAAATAATATGTAATCTTTCAGCTTGTTTTAAAATATTGTTAGATTCTTCATCTAAAGTTCTTTTAGCTTTTCCAAGCCTTACACCTCTACCTATTATTTGTTTTACTGAAATTCTTAAATCATTGGTATCGTTGTCGTTAATAACTGCCATTGTGTAAATATGTGGTAAATCAATACCTTCATCTAGCTTTTTAACATAAACAACAATTTCTACTTTATTGGTCCTAATGTTTTCAAACTTTTCATTTTCTTCTTTAGTTGAAGTACCATCATAGCAAATAGTGTTTTTGGCTATTTTATCAAATTCAGCTAAAATATTTTCCAAACTATAATTAAATTTGTTTTGCAAAACTTCTTCCATTGCATTTACCACACTCCACTTTTCTGTTTTTATTTTGCTTAAAACTATTTCTAAATTTTCTTTGTCATTTATTAAATCATTTTCAATATAATTATAAACAACATCTCTTGCATATACTGTTAAATCTTTTACTTTAATAAAAGCTAAAGGTTTTGCGCCTCTTAAATCTTGGTCTCTGTTTACACTTTCTTTTTTAAGAATATGGACCAACATTAAAGTAATAATTTTTTGCTTATCAGAATCTGATAAATCTTTTTCACCTCTTTTTCTTCTTTGCTCTGCTGGTGGCATTCCAATTGCTCTTATCAACTTTCCATAACCATCTTCTAAAAACTGTTTTATATCGTATTTATATACAATAGTTTGAGCTCTTTTCTGTTCTTTATTATTAGTCATTTGTCCTTCAACTGCTGTAGCTGTGAATTCTAAAACGGCTTCCGGTATAAAGTTTTTGATTATGTTATAAGATGCCGGTGACTGAGCATGATGGGCTTCATCAGTAATAATAACCAATTTATTTTGCCTTAAATATTCTCTTATACTAATACTATTTCCATCTTTATCTTTCCATCTAGCTGTTTCCCAAGGTTTATCTGTATTTATAGCATTTTTACCAAATTTACTAATATTGAAAATAAAAACATTGGTATCAATATCAGTATTAAAACCTAAACCATCACCATTTAGACTATAATTATCACCGGTGATTAAATTATATTTCATTGGTTTTGAATCACTCCAAACAGACTCTTTGTTTCCAATTGTAAAGTTATTAATAGTCTTTTTATAAATATCTGTAGATGGCGGTGTAATGATCAAAAAGTTATTTATTCCAAACCTCTTTTTTAATAAATACATACAAGCGCCCATCACTTCTGTTTTACCAGATCCTGTAGCCATTTCAAAGCCCATAAAAGGTGCTTTTACATTATCAGCTACTTCTTCAAAAAGGTTTTTTAAAAGGTTCTTTTCATCACTATTTTTAATAGTCTGTTGTAACAATCCAAACAAATAATCTAAAGTAAACAAAGCTTCTTTTTGGTAATATCTTAAATTGTGTTTTGTTACACCTTTATCAAAATCAGTAAAAACAGAATTTTGATACAAATTATCATGGCTATTCAGCTGGTCCGAATACTTTTTTAATTTGCTTTTAAGGGCTCGTTTATGTTCATCATAAAAGGTTTTTATTTCAGACATAGTAGTGTTTAATTATCCATTTCGTTAAAAATAGCTGTAGGAACTTTTATTATATCTAAGTCATTAGGTTTTGTTTCTTCTGTAAGCTCTACACCACGGTTTGTAAATATTGTAATATTTTCCAAACTAATATCTTTTTCAGAATAGTGTTTTTTAATCGTTTCATAAATATTAGATACTTCTTCAAACTCTAAGGGTACAATATTTTCCGGTTTATTCAAGCAAACAATACCAACTGTTACCTTATTTTTGACTTGTAATACACCAATACTATATTTATTTTGATCTTCAATTAAAGCATTATCACTAATTTTAATTTCATCCGTGTAAATATAATCAAAAATACTAAGTAAAGAGTCTTGAATATATTCAGTACCCAAGGACCATCTAAAATCTTTTTTATCAAAATCTAAAATAGATTCACCCAAATGGTAATATTTAAAACTTCCACCACCAGACCAGTCTTGGCTTTCGGATATTCCACCGGTATCTTCGCCACTCAAAACTTTTTTAAGTCTAGGTATTTCTATTGTATCAGCATGTTCACCAATTTCAACACCAATCCATCTTCTTTTCATTTTAGTTGCAACAGCAAAAGTAGTGCCAGAACCACCAAAACAGTCTAGGACTAGGTCGTTTTCATTAGATGCTAAATATATGATTCTTTGCAAAAGTCTTTCAGGTTTTGGAGTTGCAAATTTTTTGTCTCCATCCATAATATTCATCAATTCTTTGGTTCCTTCTGTTGCTGTTCCAACATCATCCCAAATTGTAAAAGGATTTGTACCTTTTTCTTCGGCTTCAAATTTAAATCTTTTTAACTGAGGTTTAGATTTTCCAGTTTTTCCATAGAGTATTCGATTGTCCTTTAAATATTCTTCAAATTTTTCTTTAGTAGTTCTCCAACACCTGCCATTTGGTGGCAAAAATTCTTCTCCAGTATTCGGATTAGTTATTATGTATGTTAAATTAGGACGAATATTTGGAGCATCGAACGGATCTGCAACCCATTCACCTCTTGGATCATTATCAGGGTTAAAAAACTTACTATCATCTATTCCCATTGGATTTAGCTTAAATTGATTTCTGTTTTTTGCAAAAGTAAATGTGTAATTATGAGAAAGGGAAACATCAGTATCGTTTTGACTTGATTTTCTATGATTCCAAATAAAGTCAGCTACAAAATTTTCCCTGCCAAATACCTCATCCATTAAAACTTTTAAGTATGCTTGTTCATTATCGTCACACTGTACAAAAATAATACCATCTTCTTTAAGCAAGTCTCTTAAAATAACCAGTCTGTCCCTCATCATTGTAAGCCATTCAGAGTGTGCTAGATTATCATCATAGTTTTCAAAAGCACTTCCGGTATTATAGGGTGGATCAATGTAAATGCATTTTATTTTTTCTTCATCTGGTAACTTTTCAAAATGTTTTTTTAGTGTGTTTAAAGCCAAAAGGTTGTCACCTCTAATTAAAGTTCCTTCGCTAGGGTTTTGGGGTAGCCAATTGCCATCATCTTCAGTTATTTCTTTTATTTCAAAGCCATCACTTACTTCCATCAAACCATCTTGCTTTGTTTTAGGTATTGATTTGTATTCTTTTTGAAAAACCAAGGGCCTAGACTCTTTTACTCTAGGATCGTTTCTATTTACCCAGTATGGTCTTAAACCTCTTCCAGCACTTTCATCTAATTCATAAAAAAGTGAATCTTCTTTATTGATCCAGTTTATTTTTGGCGCTGGTATTCCATTTTCTACTTTATTTTCAGGTGCTATTATGATTGATTTAGATTTATTATACCAATCTAGTGTTAGTGAGCCGGTGTATTTTTTAGACATATTTTAATGAGTTGTTTTTTAAAAAGTTAGTTCGTTTATCCAGTTTTCAGACTTTCCAGGTGTAAAAGGTAAATTGTTTGACCTTATATTTTCAGCTGCATCTTTTATTTTTTCTTTTATTTTACCCATATCTTCTTTTTTCATTTCAATTTTCTTTCTTTCGTTTTCATCATCAAGTGGAAATATTTCAAGAAAATCTGGTTTTTCACCTGTTATTTCTTCATAACCAAGCGCATAAAGTTGAAGTTGATCTATTGTAGCATATTCAGTTTGTGAATCTTTGGTAGATTTAAAGTCAATTATTGTCTTTTCATAAGTACCATTTTCTAGCCTCTTTTTAATTAAATCAATTTTACCATTTACCAAAATACCACCACCTAAATCTATTTGTATTTCTTTCTCAGCGTATTCAATATCTTTAAAAGTTTCAGCGTTACTATCAAAGTATTTATTTATTGCTTTAATACCAGAGTTTCGCATTTTTTCTTTATTATCTTCATCGCAGTGTGGTAAATAAAAATGTTTATTAAGTAAGGCAGGCAATTCACCTTTGTTTACAATCTTATCATCCAAATAGGTCCGGTGCAATTCCATCAAACAATCGTGTAAAGATTTACCATAACCCATAAATTTACCAATATTACTACAAAAACCATAAAAAGTTTTTATTTTGAAAAAGTATGGATCATCAAAGTAATCTTTTAATAAACTAAAGTTTAAAGTTACATTACTTATATTATTTTTTGCTTTTGGTTCAGTTCTATTTCTTTCTTTAAAATCACGGTCCTTTGATTCAAATACATATTCAGACCTTTTAACTTCTTTTCCAAATGTAGATTCATGTTTATATAAAGTATTTTCCGGCGCTCTGCTTATAAACAAAAACTTTTTAGATCTGGTAATAGCAACATACATTAACCTTCTTTCATCTTCTACAGAACTTTCAAACTTTTCTTGACCTACTATAGCCTCTTTAGCTAAAAAGTGCCAAATACCCTTTCCACCGCGCTTAGAGGTTGGTAAATAGTTTTTGTTTAGACCGGGAATAAATACCACCGGATATTCTAGCCCTTTAGATTGAAAAATACTTGTTATTTGAACTGCATTAGGAACTTTATAGTTATTATTTAACCAACCTTCAGGATAATATCCTTCAGCTACATATCTTAAGAAGTTTAAAAATGAATTTAATTTAGATTTTGGACCAGATTTATAATAGATTGATTCAAAATCATTTATTATTTGGCTAAACATTCCTAAATTATAAAAAACAATTTCACCAGAATCATAGTCTGCTAAGTTTTCATAAGTATTTTTAAACTGCTCTTCATTAATTTCAATTCTTTTTAAAAAACCTAGATAAGTTAATTGTAAATTAAACTGATCGTAAAATCCTGTTTTTTTAGGTTTATTTATATTTAAAAATTCAATGGCTTCATCTAAGTTTTCTGGTTTGATTAGGGTACTTAAATCTAACCAAGAGGTTTTAAATGTTTCTTGGTCTATTTCTTCTGCTAGATATGAAAAAATTAATTTAGCTAACTTAACTTCTTTAGTATCAAACAAGCTATTTACTCCGGTAACTACAAATGGAATATTATTTTCTTTTAAAATATCTACAATTCTATCTGCTTTTTTCCACTTTCGGACCAAAATAGTAAAATCTGAATAATCCAATCCCCTTTCTACATTTTTATCTTTATCATAAAAAACAACACCTCTTAAACTATTTATCTGTTTTACTATTCCTTTATATTCATCATCGGTGTTTGTATATTCATTATATAAAATATCTCCTTTTTCATACTCTTGATGGCTTTTGGCATTCATAGACTTAACCAATCTATTTTCATTATTTGTAATTACTTTTAAAGCCACTTCTACAATAGCTGGACTTGATCTAAAATTATCTTCCAAGGTTATGTAAACAACATCTTTATATTTATGTTTAAAGCCTTGAATATGTTTTATGTCTCCACCACGCCATTGGTAAATATTTTGATCATCATCACCAACTACACAAATATTTGTGTCTAAATTGTAAATATTTTCTATTATTTCTTCCTGAACATTGTTTATATCTTGGTATTCATCAACGATTAAATATTTAATTTTACTTTTAATTTTATTTCTAAGTTCTGGGTTATTTTTTAAGTGATCCAAAAGATCTGTCATTATCATTGTAAAATCAAAGTAACAGTGCTCTTTTAACTTGTTTTCAAACATTACTAGACTTTCTTTTTGTCTTTCTGTTACAAACTCTTTATTTAATTCAAACTCTCTTAATAAGCCCATCATTTGGGTAAAGTAACCGGTTTCTTTAAATCTTTCCATTCCAGCATGCATCATTCCAATTTCTTCATAATGTTTATCTACAAATAGTTTTAATTTAATTTCATCCAAAACAGAGAATTTTTGGTATTCAAATATATTATCTTGCAAAAAGTCCAAACACCAAGAGTGAATAGTGCCTATATACATTTCTGACAAACCTTCAACTTTTCCAAGCTGTTCTTTACAAAGCTCTAATATTCTAACTTTTAGCTCTGATGCAGCTTTTTCAGTATAAGTAAAAGCAATAATTTCAGATGGTTTAGCACCATTTCTTATTAAATTTACTACTCTTTCAGATATTACCTGAGTTTTGCCTGATCCGGCACAAGCTATTATTTGCAAGTTTTTATCTAAAGTTTCAATAGCTATTTTTTGACTTTCAGTATATTTAATAGCCATATTATTTACCTTTTATTTCTTTAATAAACTTTTCTAAATCTTCTTTTTCAATCCTGTATTCCTTGCCTAGCTTATAAAAACCTTTGATCTTCTGGTCCTTGATATACCTTCTAATTGTAACAATACTTAAATCAAGTATTTCTGATACTTCTTTAACGATGTAGTAAGATTTTAGATTATTTACCATACTTGTTTATACTTATCAATAACTATCATTCACTTGTCAAACCTTAATTGCCTGTCCACTTCTTCAAACCATCCAAAACAGTCTTGTATGTCTGTAATTTGGTTTAGTGTTTCAAAGTCTTTGCTAAATCTGGACCAGTTTTTGCCATTAAGTTTTTTTTCATAAACTTTTCTAAATTCTGATGAGCCTTTTTCTTTGGCTATGGTATTCATACCAATTAGCTTTAAAACCTCGCTAGGTTTGATTTTAGGGTTGTTTAAAACCATCCTTTCAATTAGTAAATCTGTTTTATTTATCTTGCTAAAAAGAAACTTGTTTTTATCTACTATTAAACCTTGCCAGTAGTAATTTAAAATCTTTTTCCATAAAAGTTCATGAAATAGATCTTTAAAATATAAAGTATCGGTTTTATAGCCAAATATAGCTAAAACTTGTTTCATTTTTACTTTATTTCTAAGCCTAATTTCAAACCTAATTATTTCTTGTTTTTTACTTTCAGTGTATTCTTTAAATAAGTTTTTTTGTAAGTGGTTTTGGTCCTTATTTGTTGCCCTTTTATCTGGTTTATTTAGATCAGCAACTTTATCATAAATTACAAAGCTATGGGCTTTTGAATAAAACTGTAGAGTTGTTCCAGTGCTTTCATTGTATTGTTTATTATCTAAGTCTAGCCTTCTATCTAGGGTACATTTATTTAATTCTTGAATAATTTGGAAACTAAAATAGCCTTTGCTTAAAAATATATTTTTACTGGTATCAAAGCCAGAAACTTCAAATTTAGAAGGACCAGAAAGTAATTCAACACCCATTTCTAAAAGCCTAAGGTACAGATTTTTATAAACAAATTCTTCATAAAGAACACTTAATTCTTGTAAGTTGTTTCCATAAACCAATTTAGTTACTGAAAACTCTATTCTTAGATTTTTTATAGTACCCAGACCTTTACCAGCGCTTCTTGGTGTGATTGTTAGGCGTGGGTAATATTTACCAGCTGTTTTGAAATTGTTTTTAAAGCTTGTAGCTACAAAACCATATTCATAAAGTTTGTTACTGTTTGGATTAAAAAAATCTGGCTTGGTTATTTTGTAGCTAGCTTCTGGTGCTATTAAAATTACTGAATCTATCATATTCATTACTTCTTTTATTTAAAATGCTAAGGGCCACCCTGTTTATTTCTGTTTCAATTATGTTTCCAGCTTCTTTAGTTACAGGGTAAAAAATATTTACTTCTTTATTCGCCTGAAGTTTAGATGGATAAACTAGCCTATAACCGCCACTAGAATTTAGCCTAGTGTAAACGGCTATTGATGAAACATACAGGCTTTTGTTTATAAGAAAGCTTGCAAAGGCCACAAGGCCATTATTTGGTTTTACCGGTGTGATTTGAATTTCTGATATTTGAATTGGGTTCATAACTTTTTAAGTTTGATGGTTTAGATGGTAGTTTGTAATTTTCAGGATTCTTTTTGCTATCTATTTCAAGCAAAAGCCTAAACAAACCAAGTAAATTATCTTGGTCCTGTTTTTCCCAAAGCTCTGGATTATTAAGGCTAATCTGCAGGCTTGGCTTTTGGCTTTCCTCTGAAATATTTGGCATTAAAAAACTTGGTATTCTAACCAAGTAAAACCATAACACACGGATTATTTATGATATCATAAATAGAGGCTCTAACTACCTTTAAGTATCGTAATGATAGGGTTTATTTTTAGTTTATTTTCCACAAAAACAATAAAATTATGATTGATTTTAGTGTTTGACCTTATTTTCTGATTTAAAGAATAGACAATATTTGTCATCTTTTTTTTATCTAATTCCTCTTTATATTTTAAAGTACTTCTTAGGTGTGAACAAATAAGTTGAAAGTTAATTTCAGATAAATTCATTTTATCATTTTGAATAAAAAAATATCTTAATACTTGATAGTTTAGTGATTGTATTTTGTTGAAACGCACTGTTCTATCACCTATAGAAAACAAGCCTTTTTCATGATCAAGTTTTATTGCCAAACCTTGATTTTCTGAAGTCTCTGGATGTTGTATTTCTTCATCAATACTAGGTAATTTAATACTACACTCAAACATTATTCCCATTGGAGAAACTTTACTTCTTAAAACTTTTGTTCCTTTGAAAGTATTTTTAAATTCAAGTTTATTTTCAAAAAAATCTAAAATTTCTGATGTTATTTTAAGATCCTTACAATCTAAATCTAATTTACCAAGCATACTATCTTCATCGTATTTATCTGGATTTATATATTCAAACTCATCACTTAATTCATGCATTGGACTAGTTGGTTTAATTTTAACAAAACTGCCAGTTTGAAAGTATCCTGCATAGTACTTTAATTCTATATTTACTGAAAACATTTCCCCTTCTTTATAAAAAATTAGGTGTTTTGTATCTCTGAAATTTGGATTAGCATTTCCATCAACCCTAATACTTTTAAAATAGCTTAGTATTGAAACAAAAGAAATTACTATAGACTTATTTAAAATACCAATTAGATCTGTATTATTCTTTAAATTATCTGGTAAGTAACTGGCAATATTAAACTTAAAAAGTTGATATTCTAAATCTGAATAGAAACTTTCATAACCACTTGTAGTTTTTATTTCTGCAAGTGGCTGATAACTCTTTACTGGAGGATTAATAAATTTATTTAAGCTTATTTCATTTTGAGAATTAATCCTAGCACTCTTTCTTGATTCTAAGCCACTTTTTAAGTTAGAAATAAAATCTAATGGCCTTGTAACATTTTCTAAAGCACTTGGTTTATAGTGGGCGCCTAATAACTCTTTAACCCCTAATTCTTGTTTATTAACTTTCTCTAATAATCCAATTC
>Ga0209972_10001563_pt1 | contig 19842 bp, 16 predicted proteins | sample NOAtaG_7_FD_187302 | JGI IMG/M metagenome (GOLD analysis project Ga0209972, IMG submission 187302) | Freshwater lake microbial communities from Lake Erie, under a cyanobacterial bloom - NOAA_Erie_Diel1S_2200h metaG (SPAdes) (version 2) | ecosystem: Environmental > Aquatic > Freshwater > Lake ... | reverse complement strand
TACGTAAGGAGTTAAACGTAGACCAAGGCAGCCCATAACAATGTATTTGCGTCAAGCGGGGTTGACGCGTAATCCAACGTTTTCGTATCTTTAGTGCGTTCGGTGTCGGGGACAGGACGCGGCTTCGAAAGCCCCGCTCGAACGCAAATACTCACGTTGGTAGCAATAGGAGCCGGACAAATTTGTGTTCCACAAAAACGGTCGACATTTTACTAACAAAGATTTCCCACGGAGAAAAGTGTATGGATTCGTAGACAACTTCACCTTTTAAAACATGCGATGAACATGAAGAGTAGTTTGACTACGAACAATAGCAAAAAGCAAAAAAGGACTAGTTGATTAGAAATTGATTTAAACCTATTAATTTAAACATTATCTAAAGGACACGATTAAAACTTAATATATAATAGTGTATGCAGATTCGGACAATTATCATATTGTTTAGCCTCACATTTTTAGGTTGTGCTAATGAAGAAAACCCAAGTCCATCAGAAATTGACCTAGTTAAACTAATTAGTCGGAGTTCTATTACATACCTAAATAGACCAGCATCAATCATAAAACTGGAAATACAATCTGAAGATTTAAACATTATAAGGTATGTCGAGATTAGAGCTATTAAGCCATCTACTGCAACAAAAGGAGCTCTGGTGTTATCTACTGGTGGCTTTGGAACAAATTATTACGGCATTGGTCTGGAAACAAACACCACATTAAATTTTGCCATTAATCTGGGGCTTGAAACTTTTGAGATAAAATGGCTTGGGTCGCAGGGTTGGGGAACTGAAACTGCAGGTATTGGTTACCCTACAGCGGTTAGAGCTTATGGTGCAATCTTACGTTATCTAAAAGAAAAGGAAATGACAAATACTAAAAATATTATTGCACATGGAGGAAGTGGCGGTTCTTTTCAAATTGCATATGGCTTAACTCGCTTTAACTTAGAGAATGATATTAATCATGCAATTCTAATAGCTGGACCTCCAACAGCAGACTTAAATCAAGCAATTTTTGGTGACAAAGCATTAAAGTCTTATTGGCCAGATGGCATAGGTGGTTTCCGAACAACCGACTACATACATGGATGGGATAACCAGGGTAACTATTGTCAAAACCGTTCCCAAAATCCTCCTGATTTTGTTTTGAAGGAACTTGACAAATCTTCCTTGCTTTCAACTTCCGTAACTACTGACCTAAACTACAAAACCAATCTAATATTTATCAATACAAATGATGAAACTAATGCTGACGGACAAGGACGTCTATATTTTGATGCAATACAAAGTAATAAACAATGGCACTACATACCGGATGAAACATCACATGATGTGGGAGGTATCACTGCGGGTGCAATGAAGATTCGGGAGATAATCCAAACACTGTTATAAAATAATAATGGGACAAAAAAGTATGGACAATGCCCTACTGCTACCAACAATGTATTTGCGTCAAGCGGGGTTGACGCGTAATCCAACGTTTTCGTATCTTTAGTGCGTTCGGTGTCGGGGACACCACGCGGCTTCGGAAGCCCCGCTCGAACGCAAATACTCACGTTGCCAGGCATAGGGTCGGGACAAATTAGTTTTCAAACAAACCGACTGAAGACTTAGCTAACAAAGATTTCTCACTTGGACAAGTATGCGACTCGCAAGACGGTTGACAACGACTTCATAAACAACATTGGGACTAGGCAAAAAGAAACAGCCGACCCTTCGCTCTTTTAAAAAGATTTTCCTTCGAATTGCCCCACGCATTTAGCGCATGCCATAGCCCCGCAAACCCACCGCGAAACCCAAGCTATGGCAAGAGCCAAATCCCCACCGCACCACATAAATCATTGAAGTTTAAACCCTATATTTGAAAACAACCATAAATCCTCGTTTTGACATGACCGAACTCATTTGGGAAGGCAAATACAAAGACGGAAAGAAAGTTACCCCTGTACGCATTGCTCTGCCAACGCTGTTTGACTAAAGTATGAAATTCTATGAAATTATAAGGTCAAATAATTGGCTAACAGTAGCGCTGACTTTTTCAAAACTCTATCCTGACCAAAAGGAAAGTATTGAAAACTATCGTTTGGTTTATGAAGCACTGAAATCTTTACAGCCTGTTTATTCAGACATCAAAATAGTTCTTTATCAATATTTTGATGATGATGGGCAACCATCAGTTGTAGATGTTTCTGGGATAAACCCAAACCCTGAACCGGATGACATAACCAGCGGTCTTGCCATTGAATTTACTTCTTGGGATAAATGGCTTGGAATGGACATTAACTCTTTAACGTTAAAGGAGTTTACCGAACAGGAAATCATTTGCCATTGCCTGAATGAAATGACGTATGCCGGATTTGATGAAGAAGATATTCAGGCGGAGTTCTCCAAACTAAAATCAATAGTGGATGAGTACAAAGCAATGACCCCGAAGGAAAAAGCAAAGCATACCATCAGTCATGATGAATTGAAGAAGCGAATAAGTGACAAAAATTTGAATAGCAATGAGTAATATTAAATTATTTGAGAGCAAACGGATACGCTCTGCATGGAATGAAGCCGAGGATAAATGGTACTTCTCTGTGCAGGACGTGATTGAAGTCTTGACCGACACGGTTGATGCGAAGGACTACATCAAAAAGATGAAAAAGCGCGATGCTCAGTTGAATTCCAACTGGGGGACAATTTGTCCCCTGGTTGAAATGATAGCTGCGGACGGCAAAAAACGTAAAATACAAGCAGCAAACACCGAAAATCTGTTAAGAATTATCCAGTCAATTCCATCTCCAAAGGCTGAACCCTTCAAACAATGGTTGGCAAAAGTAGGTTATGAAAGAATGCGTGAAATTACCAACCCGGAGGAGAGTATAGAACGCGCCCGTGAAAACTGGCAGAAGCTTGGCCGAAGCGAAAAGTGGATTCAACAACGCATGACCGGTCAGGAAACCCGAAACAAACTTACGGACTATTGGAAGCAAAGCGGAGTTGAAAAGAGTGATGAATTTGCCTTGCTAACCAATATCATCCATCATGAATGGTCGGGCTTGACTGTAAAGGAACACAAGCAGAAAAAGAAGTTAAAGAGCCAAAACCTTCGTGACCACATGAGCGAAGCAGAATTAATTTTTACAGCACTCGCAGAACTCTCCACCCGACAAATTGCTGAGACAGAAGAAGCAAAAGGACTTTATCAAAATGCGGTGGCTGGAAAGAAGGGCGGTAAAATTGCTAAGAACGCCCGCGTTGCGCTTGAACAAAAGACAGGGAAGAAAGTGGTAACAGGTGAAAACTTCTTACCACCGGCAAAGTCTAAAAAGAAATTGAAATAGCTCTCGACACCTAACCCGCACACACATTGTCTGGCCCCACATGCAACACACTTCCAAAGCTAGACAAAGAGTGTGCTCAGTGTAGTGTAAGTGGAGAAAGTAGTCAATAAAAAAGCCCCACCACACATCTACTAATAAAGATTGGTGCCAATTAACGGGTGACAAGAATGGAGGCTACGAATAAAGCGCAGGAGAATGACCCTACGTCTGGCAACAATGTATTTGCGTAAAGTGGGGTTGACGCGTAATCCAACGTTTTCGTATCTTTAATGCGTTCGGTGTCGGGGACAAGGCGTGGCTTCGAAAGCCCCGCTCGAACGCAAATACTCACGTTGTGGGCAATTCAACCCATCCCGGAAACGAGATTGATTTCCGAAGCTAACGGGAGACCATCCGGACGACTCTCTCAGAGAATAAATCACTAAATTGTATGAGTCCTTTGCAAGGCCGATGAAGCAACTGGCGCGTAATAGCCCGGGCGTAATTCTGGTTGGAATGTAAAAAGCCTTCGTGTTGTAGCAAGAAGGCTTGAGGTGATTTCAGTGGTGGTCTGCCAGTTGGCGGAACCCCGTTCAGAATAATATCATATCAAAGATACATTCCCTTAGGACTTTTTTAAACCTATTAACAAAAATGTTTTATGAAAGAAAAAAATGTATCCATGAAAGTAGTCAACCCCCACGCAGCAGGGATTGATGTGGGAAGTCGTTCTCATTTTGTTGCCATCGGACAAGACGATGATCAGGTGAGAGAATTTGGTGCTTATAGTGAAGACCTGAATTCACTTGCGCAATGGCTTATCGCCAATGATGTAAAAACGGTGGCCATGGAAAGCACCGGAACTTACTGGCAAAATCTTTACACTGTCCTTCAGGGTGCGGGATTAGAAGTGATCCTGTGCAATGGCAAATTCACCAAGAACATCAAAGGCAGAAAGACCGATGTACAAGATTGCCAGTGGATACAAAAACTACATACCCTGGGGTTGTTGAGTGGAAGCTTCCTTCCCGATGAAGCATCGGAGCAATTGAGGACCTATTGCCGCCATCGGACTAATTTACTAGGGCTTGCTGCATCCACCACTCATAAGATGCAGAAGTATTTGCAATTGCTGAACCTACGGCTTGACATTGTTGTGAAAGACGTGACGGGGCTCACTGGCCTATCGATCATTCATGCCATCTGCAATGGGGAAAGCAATCCAGAGAAGCTGGCTTCCCTACGAAATGGCAATTGTAAGAAGTCAGAAAAGGAAATTGCCAAAGCCCTTCAAAGCAACGGAAGGAAGGATTATCTGTTTACGTTGACCCAAGAGTATAAATTATATTTAAGCGTTCAAGAGAAAATAAAAGAGTGTGATGAGGAGATCGAAAAAATGCTACAAGAACAGATCAATGGAGATGAGGAAAAGAAACAGCACTTCATTGGGAAGAAGGTTCATAAACGAGTAAACAAGAACACTCCCAAAAACATTGACATCAACCTGCTTGCTTACCAATATTATGAGGGGGTAGACTTATTAGCTATTGAAGGGGTGAGTCACGCCACAATACTTACACTGATGAGTGAGATTGGAACAGGGATCAACAAGTTTTCCACGGCCAAAGAATTTTCAAGTTGGCTCAGGTTATCGCCCAATACCAAGATCAGTGGGGGAAGGGTGCTGAGCAGTAAAGTTGCAAAAGGAAGTAACAGATTAAAGATAGCGTTGCGCAATGCTGCCAATGCCATTGGCAATTTAAAGGATACGGCACTCTCAAATTTCTTTAGGCGTATTGCCTTCAGGAAAGGAAGGGTTTCCGCCATCTCGGCAACAGCCAGAAAATTGGCGGTCATCATTTGGAACATGCTGGTAAAGAAGGTTCCGTATAAACCTGAAACTGATTATGAGTTTCTGGATCAAAAAAGAAAGAGGAAAGTAATGGAAATGAAGAAGCTAATTCATAAGTTTGATATAACCCCTGACGACCTCGGATTGCAATTGAATATCAACAACTTGTGAAACGTTAGTCAGAATTGCAAATCAGAACATAAAATATCGAACTGACAAAATGAGAATTACCCAGATAATATTTTTGACTTTCGTATTATTCCATCAATCAATGAGTCAAGATATTGAGTCGCTTGAGAGGGAATTGAGCACTGAGGGCCTAACAACTATTGACAGTATTGAAACATTAAATTTGATAGGCAGAGGACTGACTTTTGTAAATCCAGCAAAGGCGTTAGCATACTCCAATAAGGCGTTAGCACTTTCAATAAAGGCAGATTATTCAATTGGTTCTGCTTATGCCTATAGAAATCTATCAAGTATTTATTCGTACAATGACAACTATTTCATTAGTATGGAATATATACAAAGGGCTTTAGACATTTTCATACTAAATAATGACTCTATTGGAATAGCCAACTGCTATATCTCGTTAGGTCATACTTACAGAAGGCTTCAAAATAGGAAGGAAGAAATTGACTACCATCAAAAGTCTTACGCGATATTCAAAAGACTAGATGATAAAGAAAGAATTGGCGTTACGTCTCACAATCTCGGTGAGAGTTACTTTAATATTGGTGATCTAGTAAAAAGTCGGCAGTTAACAACTTATGCAATACAAATCAATGACTCACTTAACAATAAGCCTGTTTTATCATCTTGTTACAAAGTAATGGGAATGATAGAATTATCAGAAAAAAATCTAGCTTCGGCCGAGAAATATTTCAAGAAAGTTCTTGCAATAACAACTCAGTTAGATGAAAATTCTCAGAAAGTAGCAACGGCTGAATCATTGATTCAACTGGCAACAATCTACAAACTTACAGGGGATTTAAAGAATCAATTTGAATTCCTTTTAAAGGCTTCAGAATTCAGTATCAAGAACAATCTTATGAACTACTTACAGAGAGCTTACCAAGAATTGATACTCTATTCATCAGCGAAAAATGACCAAGAAGCCGTTAGAGGTTATGTTATCTCTTACAGAATAATTAGCGATTCATTAATACAACGACAACTCCGTGACAAATACAGCCTAATAAAAAGTATCGTTCAGGTTCATGAGCTATCTAAGGCTAAAATTGAATTAGAAAAACTTAATTCACTCCAATTGCAGAAAATAGAAAGTAAAAACATTATTTTGTTTGCGATAATCATTTCAGCAATAGTTTTACTTTGGGTGCTTATAAAATTTATTCAATTTAATAAAAAATTGAAGGCGCAAAATTCAACTATTGAATTACAAAGAAATGACCTCGAAGTTTTAAACAACACAAAGGACAAATTCTTTAGTATTGTAGCCCACGACTTAAAGAGTCCACTTAATTCATTGAAGGCCTTCTCAAGTCTACTCATCGACCATTTTGACCATCTCAATAAAGATGAGATAGTGACTATGAGTCAGCGGCTTCGGATCTCTGTTGACAATACAATTAAAATGGCGGACAATTTAATTACTTGGGCGAGGATACAAATGAATGACTATCAGTATAATGAAGAGGTCTTTAAGGTTAAAGACATCGCTTCGAACATTTGTGAAGTATATAAAAACATTGCATTAGAAAAAGGTATTGATTTGAGCTACTCCGTTGGGGAATCAATTACAATCATTGGCGACAAAAATCAAATAGAGTTTATCATTAGAAATCTTGTGAATAATGCTATCAAGTTCACCCATAAGAACGGCTTGGTAAGTTTGACAGCTAAATTACTATCAAGTGGAGAAGTTCAAATATCCGTTTCAGACAATGGAGTAGGAATTTCTGACGAGGCGAAAAGTAAACTTTTTTCAATTAGCAAGACGCAAAGTACCAATGGGACTGCTGGAGAAAAAGGTAGTGGATTGGGTCTTATGTTGAGTTACGAGTTTGTAAAACTAAGTGGTGGACAGATCGAAATTGAAAGTAATGTTAGCAAAGGGACCACATTTCACACTAAGTTCAAAAGCGGAATTTAACGAAATGGACAAGACAGAGCACAACAACCGCTAACAGCAGTTTGGCGTAATAACGGGTGCAGTGCTTGTATGTCAGTTTCGTGATAGGTTCAAGTGCAGTTCTTCGATTAAACATTTGTGCTAAAAATCCGCAAATACGCCAAGCCGCAAAACGTTAGCGGTCAGGCTATGACGACTACAAACAAAATCAACTTTGATAGTATGATAATAGAAAGCAAAAAAGTATCAGTCAGACAAAAAGAAATTGTTTCTCAGTATCTTCAACAATTAGACCAGCACCTAACAGATTTGAAAGAAGGGAAATCTGAAAAAACTTTTGAAATAAAGGACTTGGCAGACTTGTTATTTGTAAGTCCCAAACACCTGAGTAACACTATTCAGGAAGTTTTAGGAAAATCCCCTTGCGATATTTACGAAGAAAGGCTCATTGAAATTTCTAAAGATTTATTACTAACTACTAATAACACAATCTCACATATTGCACATACATTGACTTTTGATCCATCTAATTTTATAAAGTTTTTCAAAAGCTTTGAACGAATAACACCTAAACAATTTCGTGAACTTCACTTTAAAACGGAACTTCTCACCAAATAATAGGAACTTCTCACCAAATAATAGGAACTTCTCACCATAACCAAGGCATTTACTATTCCTAGTTTTGTACTATATTTTAAATTTTAATAAAATGGCAAAAAAAATTTTAATTACCGGAGCAAGCGGTGGATTTGGTAAATTGACCGTCTTGACATTATTACAAAGAGGGCATCAAGTTGCGGCTTCGATGCGTGACGCTGAAGGACGAAACAAATCAATTGCTTCCGAATTGTCTGAAGCGGGTGCTAAAATCGTTCCGATAGATGTTACCAACAATGATAGTGTTACAACCGGTGTTAAAGAAGCAATTAACCAGTTAAATGGTTTAGATGTCTTAATCAATAATGCTGGTATTGGAGTGCACGGTATGCAAGAGTTTTTTACCGTAGAAGATTACCAAAAATTATTTGACATCAATTTATTTGGTGTTCAAAGAATGAATAGAGCTATAATACCATTTTTCCGTGAAAAACAAGATGGGTTAATTATCTATACATCAAGTTGTTTGGGAAGAGTTGCATTACCTTTTTATGGGTTGTATCAATCAACAAAATGGGCATTAGAAGCTATGGCGGAAAACTACAGATTAGAACTTTCGGGCTTTGGAATAGAAAACTGTATAGTTGAACCAGGAGGATACCCAACTGCATTTGCGGAAAATTTGCTACATCCAAGTGATACAAGCCAAGAACCATTTTACGGAGAATTTGCCAAAGCACCAGAGCAATCTTTGAAAGGCTTTATGAGCTTTTTAGAAGCAAATCCGCAACAGAATCCTCAAAAAGTAGCTGATGCTTTTATGGAATTAGTTGAAAAGACTAAAGGTGAAAGACCATTTAGAACTGCTGTGGATTTTATAGGTATGGGCGACCTAATACAAAAGTACAATGAGCATTTAGAGCAAATAACAATAGGTTTATTGACAAATTTTGGTTCGCAAGGACTGTTAAATGTCAAGAATTAAAAGCCCGAACCGCTAACACGGGTTTGGCAAAAGTGGCGGTTCGGTGCTCCGCAGATTTCGATACATCGGGATGTTTAGTCATCCACCAATGGCGGATTTTCACCATCCGCCAGCTGGCGGATGGTGAAAATCCGCCACTACGCCAAGCTCAAAACCGTCACCCCTTCCTCCTGACCACGAAGCAATCCTTAAATTGCTCCATGCCTATTTTCGGGTAGTAGTTCACCGCCTTGGGTGCAGCCAGTAAAATTAACATCACCTGTTCTTCGCCAGCTGCAACGTGCGTGCGCCTAATCAGTTCCTTGCCGATACCAGCCTTTTGATAGGCCTCGTCAACAGCCAAATCAGATAAATAGCAACAAAAAGAAAAATCACTCAATGCGCGTGAAACACCAACTAACAAATCACCTTCCCACGCGGTGATCAGAATGTTGCCGTGTGCCAACATTTTTTCAATTCTCAATGGGTCATGAACCGGCCTGCGCTCAGCCAAAGTAGATCGTTGTAACAAATCAATGAATTCGTCCGGGGTGATGGCGCGATCTGTTTTGTATTCAATGTTCATACTACCTAGTTTAGATTCAAAAAAATGTCAAGACAGAAAAATAACATAAATACTCGTAAACAAAACGAGGTTCGAAGCAAAAGCTTCGAACCTCGATTAACAGATCAAACTATTATTTAACAAGGTAGTTCCAATGATGCGTATCTGGCTCGATGCCTTTACGGATATCGTTCAATTTCTTCTTTACGCGTAGTTGAAAACTACTCGCATCAATAGCAGGCAAATTATAATCCGTGCCATGAATATGGATAGTTGCAATTTGCGAAACAACGGCTGCCGTACCCACACCAAATGCTTCTGTGATGGTTTTGTTTTTAAATGCCTCCTCTATTTCGGCTACGCTTACTCTTCGCTCTTCTTTCTCAATTCCCATTGCGCTCGCAAGCGTAAGGATAGAATCACGTGTTACTCCATCCAACAATGAAGTAGAAAGTTTTGGAGTAACCAATTTGCCATTCAACACAAACATCACATTCATGGCACCTGACTCATCGATGTATTTGTGGTCTTTCGCATCCGTCCACAACACTTGATCGAAGCCTTGCTTTTGTGCTAACATAGTAGGATAAAAAGCTCCTCCATAATTGCCGGCACATTTAGCGAATCCGGTACCACCTTCCGCAGCTCTTACAAATTCCTCCTCCACCTTTACGCGGATAGGCTTAGAGAAATAAGGCCCAACCGGGCTTGTTAAAATAATGAACTTGTATTCTTCAGCTACTTTTACACCTAGTTTAGCTTCAGAAGCAAATACAAATGGCCTCAAATACAGAGAGGCACCTTCGGTAGTCGGGACCCAATCCGCGTCAACCTCTATTAATGCGCTTAATGATTGAAGAAATAATTCTTCACTAATGGCCGGCATGCACATGCGATCTAAAGATTTCAGCAATCTTTTATGGTGCCGTTCAGGGCGGAAAATAGTAATGGTTCCTTTATCATTCTTAAAAGCCTTCATGCCCTCAAACACCGACTGGCCATAGTGCAGCGCTAACATGGCTGGTGATAACTCTAAGTTACCATAGGGCATAATCCTTGGTTCTTGCCATTGTCCATCCTTATAATCAATCATTAACATGTGGTCGGAAATATGGGCTCCGAAGCCAAGGTTGTTAAAATCGATACCAGATAGGCGGGACTTCGCGACTCGTTCAACGTGGATGGGTTCTGTTAGTACTGCCATGGCCTTTTGTTTTTTTAGTTAGTGTAAAATTACAGAGTTATCCTGAATTAAAAATTTATTTCTACTGCCCAATTTTGCCGGCCCGATGCCCATGTAAGGCACACAGCCCTCAAACTTTTTAGTGGCTCTCCTATTCAACTATTTGTGGCATCCATACTTTCTCATCTCATTCGCAACGCTTACAGAATTTTCATCTCCTCTTTTCTCTAATTCTGAAATAATCTGAGTGTGGTTTTTCTCATCACGATTTTGGCTAAGCTTGTAGCTTGCTTCCATTCGTTCAATGGTAATTTCAAAACCAATCGTTCCACGCAACTCGGCATGAAGAAATTTTTCTGACATCGTGTCAATAGAAACCGGATGTACCGAATCCTTTTCATATTTATTTGTCAATTGTCGGAGCGATTCGATCAACTCCTCTTCTGATTGCATATGCGCCTTTCCATAAACGTGAACGGCTACATAGTCCCATGAAGGCACATTTTCATGATCGTACCACGAAGAGGAAACATACGTGTGGGGTCCCAGAAAAATCACCATCACCTCTTCATTTTGTGGCAGCGCACGCCATTGCTTGTTGCCACGACTTATGTGTCCTTGCAACTTGCCCCCAACAAGAATCAATGGAATGTGCGTTGCCCATAGCTTTCCATCTACCGTGCTAACTACAATACCAAAACCATTCTTTCGAATAAAATCCTTTAGGTCTTCTTCGTTTTCGTTTTTCGCATAAGCGGGTGTATACATATGTTAATTTTTAAAGCCAACGAATTATTAATCTACGATGAACAACTTCACACCTTTTTCACTTCGGCTGCGGTGTGCTTCTGCCCCATCCCCTACCTGATACGAAAGGCCTGCGCTCAAACTAAATTCTCTGCCATCTTCTAATTCAGTAATCATTTCACCCTCCACACAAAATATAATATGCCCTTTCTTGCACCAATGATCTGCCAGATAGTTGGCCGAATATTCTACCATCCGCACACGCACGTTGCCAAAGTTCTGCACTCGCCAAAGCGCAAAACCCGTGGTACCTTCATGGCGCTCGGCAGCTACCGAATTCCAATCAGTAATTCCAAAACCAATTTTTTGATCAATGACCATTTCTAAGTTGGTTAATCACTTCATTCATCAAACCTAGCACCAAGTTGACATCGTCCGTGGTGGTGCGCCAATTCACAAATGCCGCGCGAATTCCTTTTCTATCTTTGTAAAGTGTGGGAGTCATAAATACTTTTCCGGTAGCGTTTAATGTTTTCAGGAACACCGTTACTTCATCCGGGTTTGTTTCTTTTCTCAATGTGAAGCAAACGGTATTCAACCTCACAGGCGCCAGTAATTCAAAATCTAAAGATCTCTCAATGCCCTTACCAAACTGTACCGCATGATTAATGTTGTCATCCACAATAGATCGGATACCTTCCTGGCCGTATGCTATTAACGAAAACCAAACGGATAGTGCTTTCAACCTACGGGAGTTCTCGGGAAGGAAATTCAGGTAATTGAAATTCTCTAACGGGTTGCCTAGGTATGGCGCGTTGGAGTTTTGGAACGTCTCTACCTGAAGGAGGCTGTGCTTTTGTTTCACGAAAAACACTGCGCTCTCATAGGGCACATTGAACCATTTATGACAATCAATCGTGATGCTATCTGCATGCTCCCAACCTTCTACTAAATGTTGATGATGCGATGAGCAAGCAGCAAATCCACCGAAGGCAGCATCAATATGCCACCAAAATGAATACTTCTCTTTCAGTTTGGCAATGGCTTTGAAATCGTCAAAGTCAACCGTATTGACTGTGCCTGCACTGGAAATTAAAATGACGGGTTCTGTTGGATTTTTTTGCAGATAATGTTCTAGCGCAACTACATCGATTGCCTCTCGATTGCCAACTTCTATGTTTATTTTGACAACGTTGCTACTGCCGATACCCAACAGCGCTAGTGATTTTATAGAAGAGGAATGAGGGGTAGCGGTCACAACTTTGATTCCTTTTGCTACTCCCTGCTTGGCAATATCTATTCCTAATTGTTTTCCTACCCACTGACGTGCCACCGCCAGACAAGTAAAGTTAGACATGGTTGCACCCGTAACAAATCCTCCAAAAAAATCCGGAGGCAAGTGAAATAGATCCAACAGCAATTGGACCGCTTCTATTTCCACGTTCGCAGATACATCGCCTTGTCCTTGTAATCCTTGCGGGTTTTGATCGTAGACTGTCGAAAGCCAATCGCCTGCAATAGCTGCCGGAGTAGTTCCGCCAGTTACAAAACCCCAATAGCGCGGCCCTGAAGACCCAACCATGAGAGACTCAAATCGTTCATTGAATTGCGTTAACGCACCGAGTGTACCAACACCGGATTGATCAAGTTTAGTGCGCAGTAATGGAACTTGTGATTGTGTGGTTTGTCGCTCATGCAGCTCACTTAGGTACGCGGTACTTTGCGTGGAAATGAGTTCAAAAAGTGAACTCACTTCTTCAGATTCCTTTTTTAGTAGAGCATTCATTTTAACTCAGCGTCAATTCCATTTTTATATCACTCCGCTTATACGGACCATCTAAAGCAACTTCCACAAATCCAAGCCTGCGATACAAATTGATGGCAGCTACGAGCTTTGTGTTAGAGTAGAGTATGATTTTGGTGGCGTTTTTTTCTCGTGCTTTTGCGATAGCTGCAATGGCCAATTTTTCGCCAATTCCCTTTCCTTGAAAGGTTTCGTCAACTGCCATTTTTGTAAACTCAAATATTGTTTCGCTTATTCTTTTCAACGCAACAACTCCGACTGCCTGGTTTTCCACCACTGCCAATAAGATCTCTCCACCGCCCTCAAGTACTTTTTGTTCAGGATGCTGAAGAACCTCTACATCGATCGGCTCAATCCAAAAATACTTTTCAATCCACGCTCGATTGAGAAACTCAAACGCGGGTTGATGTTCTGGTTTGTAAGGCACAATTTTAACATCCAGAAGGGTCATGGTGTGCCAATTATCCCAGCTATAAAAATGATGATCCTGATCTAGTTGAAACCCAACCTTTGGGTACAACTTGTTGCCGATAGTATTAGACTTGGCAGTTTCCAGAATCAATCCACATCCGTCTGTTTGTCTGCAATGCTCTTTGGCTCTTTCGATCAGCGCAATTGAAAATCCTTTCCCTCGAAAAGTCACGTCTACAAATAAATCATTGAGTAACCAGAGCCGCTTCATTCTCGTGGAAGAAAATAGCGGATAAAGTTGCGTAAAGCCGGTCATTACATTGGCTTCATCGAATGAAACAAAAATGACCGATTCATTTGCCTCGATACGCTGTCTCAGAAATTCATTTGCAGCCTTTACATCAGATAGCTTTTCATAAAAGACCCTATACTGATCAAACAGGATAGCCAGGCTATCCAGGTGATCGATTGTCGCTCGTTCTATTTGAATCATATTGCTTTTCAAGAATCAACAAATATTTTACCTACCAAATACAATCTTGCTCGTCCACTGATTTCAACACGGTCACCAATTAATTTACACTTCAATTCTCCTTGCCGTTTGGATAACTGTTGAGCCGAAAATTCTGTTTTATTTAAAATTTTTGCCCAATAAGGAGTTAAAGAAGTATGAGCCGACCCTGTTACAGGGTCTTCATCCATACCCGACTGGGGGCCAAAAAATCTTGAAACAAAATCAACCTGATTGCCTTTGGCCGTTACAATGATGCCACGGGCGTCTACTTTTCCAATCACTTTAAAATCCGGACTCATGTTAATGATTTGATCTTCGTTCTCAAAAACCAACATGAAATCTGTTTTGCCCTTAAATGTTTTAGTAGATTTAACCCCAAGCCCTTCTTCCAACTCAGGTATTGAGTTTACTTCTGTCAGTGAATCGACAGGAAAATTCAGTGTAAGCGTGTCACCTGATTTTGTTACGGTCAATTGCCCACTGCGCGAATTAAATGTGATCTTGTCGCCTGGGTAGTTTTCTTGATTGAACAATACAAATGCGGTTGCTAATGTAGCGTGGCCGCAGAGATCAACCTCCACGGTAGGCGTAAACCATCGGATGCGCAAACCCTCTTTTTCATTCACATAGAAGGCGGTTTCTGCCAAACAGTTCTCCATGGCAATATTTTGCATTACTGAATCTGGTAACCATTCTTCCAATGGGCAAACAGCAGCTGGATTTCCTCCAAATACCTTGTCTGTAAACGCGTCAACCTGGTAAATTTTGATTTCCATTTTACTTAGAAGTTGTGGTGGTGAAATTTTTGAACGTTGATTTTATTTTAGAAAGAGGCTTTATCGGGTTTGTTTTGAGTTGATATCCTCTATTAACTAAATAGATACCGGCAACGGTAACGATAATAGCCAGCCCAATTTGAAAGTTTAACTTCTCATTAAGGATAAGCCAACCTAAAATCACAGCAACTATTGGGTTAATATAGGCATACAATGAAACTAAGGTCATTGGCAACTTCTTAATGGCGTAGGAGTAACAGGCATAAGCGGCCACCGAGCCTATCAAGATCATGTAGATCAATGAAAAAACAACTTCGTTGTTCCAATGAATCGCGGTGTAATCATCTAATAGCAAACTGATGGGGATAAGGAACAATCCACCAAATAGCATTTGCAATCCAGCATTCAAAAACGGATTGGAGTTTTGGTTCTTCTTCTTAATCCAGATGCTACCAATCGCCCAAAAAAGATTAGCCAAAAAAGTAAGCACGATTCCCTTTGTATAATTGGCATTCGAAAACTCTGTCAGATGTTCTCCAAAAATCATAAGGATGCCTGCTAGCCCTGTTGCCAATCCAAGAAGGATCAACCAATTGGGTTTCTCATCTTTAGTGACCAGTACATTGATGAGAACGGTCCAAATGGGCATCATAGAACAAATGATTGCTGCAACTCCACTTGAAATGTAAACTTCCGCCCAGCCCACTATGGCAATCCCCAATGTGACCATGAACAGTCCGGAAATAGCTTGGTCAACTAGTACCTTGCGATTTGGCCATTTCACTTTACCAATTGTAAGCATAAAAAAAACCAAGATTGGGCCGGCCGCTAAAAACCGCAGCATGGAAAACAAGAATGGTGGAAACTGAGTTACCCCAATTCGCAACGCCAAATAAGTGGTGCCCCAAATCACACAAACGGCCGCTAATGCCAGATAGGCAATTAAATTCTTGTTGTCTTTCATCGTCTATTTCTTCAAAATTCTCTTCGCTCGCTTTACTCTTTAATGGCTTGTTTGCCAACTTTTCTGGTCAGAAAACTATTTGTTGATATCGAAGCATTAACGCAATGGCTCGAACAGCCGCACCAAAAACTAAAAATAACCTATGTCACCTATCTATCTATAATTTCGACTTCAAAATTGATCTTATAACGGCAATGAAACAGTTTCAGTTTTAAGTATTTTAACCAGATCAGTTAAAATATAAATACCTATTTTGTGGTATTGTCCGTATGGCCCGCAAGACCGATCTTTGAAGATTACAAATTGAGTCCATGCGCTGCCTATTTCTTCTGTCCTGTCTATTCATTTCATTTAGTAGTCTAGCTCAAGAATGACTGACTCTTTATCAGAAGGCGCAGACAAGTTATTCAAGCAACCAATTTGAAACAGCCTATGTAGAAGCTGGTCAGGCACTTAAGAAATACCAGGAAGAAGACGGGGCTACTAATGACGCCTACGCTTCCATTCTAAGAATACTTGCAAATGTCTGTTTTCAGCAAGAAAAATTAGAGGAAGGACTGGGGTACGCCCAAAAGGAAATTCAGATTCGCGAAGGAAAAAAGGATCTGGTGCTGTCTGCTGCTTTTGAGAACACGGCTCAATTCCATCAAGAAATGGGCGATTATCAGAAAGCCATAGAACAGCTGGCTCGATCAAAAGAGGTGCTGTTAAATTTCTACTCTGTTGATGAAAATCCGATTGTCGAGTGTGAATTAAACATGGCCATCAATCATTACCTGGCAAACAATAACAACCAAGCGTTACTTCTTTTCAAAGATGCTTTCGCTCGCCTAAAGTCTGAAAAGATTGAAACATTACAATCAAAGTATTATTTCGGCCTACTGAATTTAGAGATGGGCAACGCTGAAACTGCTTTGACAGTCTTTTCAGAAACACAAAAAAAATATCAAGACAGTAGCATTACAGAAACAATCGACTACGCGCTTGTAGTGAAGGGATTGGCAGAAACACAGCACCAACTGAAAGAGTATGAAAAAGCAGAGGCTGCGTATCAGGTAAGTCAGGTCCTATTTGAAAAATTGGAAGCTGTCGATGACGATGAATATTTGTATTTATTGAACAGCCGCGCGATCAATTTAGAACAACTGGGTAAGAAAGAGTTAGCGGAATCATTATTTGGAATCGTGGCCAAACATCCAGAAGGAAGACTTCCTTATGCTGCCGCTCTAAACAATCGAGCCGCTTTGCTCCAAGCGAAAGGGGAATTTGAATCCGCACAAAAACTATATGAAGAGTCGATCTCTAAACTTGACAAAACAAAAAAAACAGAATCCCTTTTGTATGCAGAGACGTTGCAGAATTTGGCTTTATTACAGGCCGAACGAAAACAGTTAGAAAAGGCGATTCAGTCTATTGATGAATCATACTCGATTATAGTCGGAACGTTGGGAGAGGTTCACCCCAGCACCATCAACTCGCTGAATAAAAAAGCGTCTATCCTGTACAAAGCAAATCAAACACAACAGGCCAAGAGAGACTATGAAAAAGTGATCAACGCACTTGCCTCTAAACCTTCTCATGAAATGGCCGTTGCCCTGATTGGTCTCGCGCAGTGCATTCAGAAGGAAGCAAAATATATTGCCGCAGACTCAATATACCGAGTTGCGATTGGTTACTATGACGCGGGCCAATTGAATAAGGATGATCAATTTATAATAGTGCTGGCTAGCTACGCATCCCTTTTACAAGAACAAGGTCAGCTAAAGGAAGCGTCCGCTACTATGCAAAAAGCACTTGTTCAATTAAAAAAAACCAAGGGTATGCAGCATGAATACTACCCAATTTTACTTGAAAATATTGCATCTCTCCATTTACGATTAGGAAACCGAGAGTTAGCCAAAACTGAACTTGATTCAGCCGAAGCCTTTTATAATTCCGAAAAAAAGAAAAATACCGAGGCATACGGTGCTATGCTGTTGGGAAAAGGGCGATATCACCAAGTCTCGGGTGAATATCAAAAAGCAGAGATGTACTTGCGAAAAGGTACAGATTTGTTTTCGAAATTAAGTGGAGAAAGAAGTGAATCGTATGCGTTTGCTATTAATTCACTAGCCCTCTATTATCAGACAATGGGGAATTTTCCGGAAGCAGAACCCCTTTTTACGAAAGCATTGGCTATTAGAGAGCAAACAAACGGCAAGCTGTCAACAGAATACGCCACGGTATTGCAAAATCTTGCCTCACTTTATCAGTTACAGGAAAACTATCAAAAAGCAGAACCTCTATTGCAAGAAGCCAATAAAATAGATGAAGCCGTACTCGGCAACAAGAATCCACAATACCTGGTCTCGCTTCAAAACTTAGCTACACTCTACCAAAAGAAAAAAGACTTGGAAAAGGCTGCCTTTATGATGGAAACTGTCCGCTCGCTCACGGAAAAAATAGTTGGAAAAAATCATCCCTCTTATGTAACAGTGGTAAGTAATATCGCCTCTCTCTATCAAGATCAAGGGAAATATACCGAATCAGAAGCGTTGTGGAAAGAAAGCGTGAACCTTAGAAAATCGATGTTGGGAGAAGATCATCCAGATTACGCACGATCACTTTATGGATTAGCCGGTGTCTATTACGCGACCGGAAGATTTGCTGAAGCAGCTCCACATTTTACGTCTGTTGTTGAGAAATATCAACGTCAGATAACCACCTATTTTGACGCATTGAGTGAAAAGGAAAAGAGTGCCTTCTACAATCGAATTAAACCCGTGTTCGAATCTTATCAGGATTTTTGTGTACAGCTCATCAACCAAAAATCGGCAAACGAAGGTGTTATCGAAAAACTTTATGACATCCAATTATCCACAAAAGCCATTCTCTTAAATGCCTCGAATAAAGTAAGGAATGCAATTATGAAAAGTGGTGATGTGGAGTTGCAGAATCTCTTCCGCCAATGGCAGGCTACAAAAGAAGAACTGGTTCGTTCATATAGCCTTACTACTGAGGAGCGTACACGCTTAGGGATCGATTTAGTGAAAGAGGAAGAGAAAGCAAATGACTTAGAAAAGAACCTATCTGCACGCTCCTCGCAGTTCGCCCTTGGGAAAAAGAATGTTTCGTGGAAAGACGTAAAGGCCAGCCTGAAGCCGAATGAGACTGCAGTAGAAATTATCCGGATCAAAAAGAAGTATGTACCTGATTCGATCTACTATGCCGCCCTCATCGTAAGTGCCACTAGCGAAAAACCCCAATTATTTATTTGGCCTGAGGGTGATAAGTTGGAGAACAGGTGGTATAAGTACCATCGTAACGCGATTAAATTTCATTTCAAAGACACCATTTCTTTTAAACATTTCTGGGGTCCTTTGTTGAAAAACCTTCCCCCTAGCAAAACACTTTTTGTTAGCTGTGACGGAGTCTTCAATAAAATCAACTTAAACTGCATTCAGAATCCGACCACCAACAAATGGGCTATTGATGAGTTCAATATTCGTCTGGTCAGCAATACCCGGGAACTTACTGAGTCACATCCCAGCATGAAAAGAGCTTCCAACCAAGCCAGCATTTTTTGATATGCCGATTTCAACTTGACGGCCTCCAATCAAGTGATCGTCAATGCAGGCGGCAAGCGTGCGTCTCGGTATGGATTTCAGGGAGAAGAAATTCCGATGCTTCCTGCAACAAAAAAGGAAGTCGATTTGCTCAACGAGGTCTTAACTGCGAAAGCATGGAAAACTTCTTCCTTCACATTGCTTGATGTCACTGAAGAGAATTTCAAAAAGATTAATAATCCTCAAATCTTGCACATTGCCACCCACGGCTTTTTTCTAAATGACGTAGATGTAAATGATGATTTGGAGTCTAACGAAGAAAGTCAATTGGCAAAAAATCCGCTATTCAGATCAGGTATTCTTTTAGCAGGCGCGGGGTTGCAACAGACCGGAATGCAAGAAGACGGAGTATTGACTGCTTATGAAGCGATGAACCTGACACTCGACAATACCGAATTGGTCTCACTTTCTGCTTGCGAAACGGGGTTAGGTGATGTTCGAAATGGTGAAGGTGTGTACGG
>Ga0209972_10001562_pt1 | contig 19842 bp, 16 predicted proteins | sample NOAtaG_7_FD_187302 | JGI IMG/M metagenome (GOLD analysis project Ga0209972, IMG submission 187302) | Freshwater lake microbial communities from Lake Erie, under a cyanobacterial bloom - NOAA_Erie_Diel1S_2200h metaG (SPAdes) (version 2) | ecosystem: Environmental > Aquatic > Freshwater > Lake ... | reverse complement strand
GCTTCAGCAGCACTATCGATATTTACTTGGCGTAAAGTTCTGGTACTTGGATTCAATGTAGTTTCCCATAATTGCTCCGCGTTCATCTCACCTAAACCTTTATAACGCTGAACGTTCACTGAATCTGTTTTTTCGCCACCCATTTCTTTGATTGCGATATCACGTTGCTCTTCGTTCCAGCAATAACGTTGATCTTTTCCTTTTTTCACTAAATACAATGGAGGTGATGCAATATACACGTGACCTTTTTCTACCAATTCTTTCATATGACGGAAGAAGAAAGTTAAGATCAATGTTGTAATATGAGAACCATCCACATCGGCATCACACATGATAACGATCTTGTGGTAACGCAATTTGTCAAGATTCAATGCACGCTCATCTTCTTTAGTACCACGAAACACTCCAAGAGCGGTAAATATATTTTTGATCTCTTCGTTCTCGTAAATTTTATACTCCAAGGCTTTCTCCACGTTCAAGATCTTTCCACGTAAAGGTAAAATTGCTTGAAATTCGCGATTACGACCTTGTTTAGCTGTTCCACCCGCTGAATCACCCTCAACTAAAAATAATTCGCAAGCATCCGGATCTCCACTCGCACAATCGGCTAATTTACCTGGTAAACCAGAGCCCGACATAACGCTTTTACGTTGCACCATTTCGCGTGCTTTACGCGCAGCGTGACGAGCAGTGGCTGCTAAAATAACTTTATCTACAATGGTGCGTGCTTGCTTTGGATTTTCTTCCAAATAATTTGAAAGTGCTTCACTAATTGCAGTATCTACCGCGCCAATTGCTTCAGAGTTTCCTAATTTCGCTTTGGTTTGTCCTTCAAATTGTGGTTCGGCAACTTTTACAGAAATAATGGCGGTTAATCCTTCGCGGAAGTCATCACCACTGATCTCAAATTTTACTTTTTGTAATAATCCATTCTTGTCAGCGTAATTTTTCAAGGTTCGTGTTAAACCTCTTCTGAAACCTGACAAGTGTGTTCCTCCTTCGTGCGTATTGATGTTATTTACATAACTCTGAATACTCTCGGCAAATGATGTGTTGTAGATCATTGCAACTTCTACAGGTATTACTCCTGAATTGTTCTCAATATAAATTGGCTCTTCAATTAATTTTTCTTTGGCACCATCAATGTACATAACGAATTCACGTAAACCGCCTTGGCTGTAAAACTCGTCGCTCAAAGGTTTTCCGTTTTCATCCTTCTGACGATCGTCGATCAAAGTGATGCGAATACCCTTGTTCAAAAACGACAACTCGCGCATACGATTTGCAAGCGTTGTGTAATTATATTCACCCGCTTGAAAAATACTAAGATCAGGAGTGAATGTAACAATGGTTCCACGCATTGTAGTTTCGCCTATTTCCTTAGCAGGATAAAGTGGTTTTCCTTTACTGAATTCTTGTTTGAATATCTTTCCTTCGCGATGAACCTCAGCAACCAATAGATCTGAAAGTGCATTCACACAACTTACACCTACACCATGTAATCCTCCGGAAACTTTATAAGTGTCCTTATCAAATTTTCCACCGGCGTGTAATACTGTCATTACAACCTCCAAAGCACTTACGCCTAATTTTGGATGGATGCCTGTAGGGATACCGCGACCATCATCTTGTACGCGAATAGAATTGCCTTCTAAAATAGTAACTGTAATATTCTTACAGAAGCCGGCCATGGCCTCGTCAATGGAATTATCCACTACCTCGTAAACAAGGTGATGCAATCCTTTGATACCAATATCGCCAATGTACATGGCAGGTCTCTTTCTTACCGCTTCTAAGCCTTCTAAAACCTGGATATTATCCGCGCCGTAATCCTTTTTATCTGTTGTAGTTTCTGACATAAATTCCGTCTTTTTTTATCTTTTGTTTATCCTTTAAATATATCGAATTTTTACCGTTTTTTAGGTGTCTTTTTAGCCAAATTTTACTAACAAAATATTAATAGTATTTTTACTAGAAATTATCATTTTGAAGATTGATTTTTGACCTATGATTTGGCACATTACTCGTTACCTTGTTTCTTTCGCAATTCCGTCGTTCTATAAGAGGATCGAGGGGAAAAATATAAGTAGATTCCAGGTAAAAGGTCCGGTGATCATTGCCATGAATCATCCCAATGCCTTTATGGACCCCGTTTGCATCACTTGGGTATCTTATCCAACACGCGTAAGATACATGGCGCGCGGTGATGCTTTTAAACCCGGGATCGCTAATTTTTTATTGAGTCAACTAGGTGTTGTGCCCATTTTTAGAATGCGCGACGGAGGAAGAGAAGGACTTCAAAAGAACGATGAGTCCTATAGGGTTGTGAATAAACTCTTGAAGCAAAATGCAAAGATCATCATTTTTGCAGAAGGATTGTGTATTCAGGAACGTCGCTTACGGCCCTTGAAAAAAGGCGTTGCCCGCATGGTATTTGGCGCTTACGAACACCTGAACAATAAAGACCTGATCGTTGTTCCTGTTGGAATTAATTATTCTGCGCCATCAAAACTCCGCAGTAAATTATTTTATAATGTAGGAAACCCAATAAAGATAAGCGAATTGGCGGGTTCGCATCAAGAAAACCCTGCCCGAACACAGAAACAATTCCTTGAATTACTTACCAAGCGAATGGGCGATTTGGTAACACACATCAAAAATAAAGAGAATGATGCATTGGTGGTTGAACTCGAAGGAATGGTGATGAAGGACTGGTTAAAACGCAAAAACCTTAAAAACTCGCTTGAGAATGAATTTGAGGTAACGAGGCATCTTACGGAGCTTATAAACAATTTGGACGAACTGGAACCCGAAAAAACGGCCATTTTAAGGCAAAACTCTCATGATTACCATACCCTTTTACGGAAAAACAAGCTTCGTGATTGGATAATTGACCCATTGAACCGAAAAAAAATAAGCCATAACAGCCTCATTATCAGATGTCTTTTAATAATTATTGGCCTACCAGTTTATATCCTGGGTTGGATAGCCGCTTATTTACCCTATAAATTAAGCGAAATGGCTACTAAAAAAGTAGTTAAACGCAACAAAGAATTTTACGCCTCAATGGCACTTGGCCTTGGCACTTTCATTTTCATTTTCGTATTTCTGGCTTGGTTCTTTCTGATCTATGCCTTCTCACCTCATATTCTTATACCTTTAGTGAGTTTGGTTGTCCTAATGATCGCATCAAGATTTGCATTGTTGTTTCATTTTTATTTGATCAAAACAAAAGGCATTGCCCGAGCGTTGGCTAACCCCTCACTTTATAAAACGCTGAGCGAGAAAAGGCTTGAAATAATGAAAGTTGTGAACGGTTTAACAAATTTTTAATTATTATAATTTAACTGGCATGCTATTTGGTGATTATACTTTGTAAATTGTATTACTAAAATGAAAGCAAAAAAAAACATAAAACTATTTTCAGCCGTGGCGATGATACTTTTTGTTTTATGCTCGGCCGGTTATAAATTCAGTAGAACTGATATTATAGAACAACAAATTTCGTTTTTAGGTTCTAGCGAGAATTTACCTGATAAACCAAACACTGCTTTTAAAGAAGGAGAGATACTTACCTACCGTTTACATTACGGAGCTTTGAACGCAGGAATTGCAGTACTTGAGGTAAAACCACAATTATTGGATGTGAGTGGACGCAAAGTAATGCATATTGTTGCCAATGGTTATACCAACGGTGCAGCCGATTGGTTCTTTAAAGTTCGCGATCGTTATGAAACTTATATGGATAGAGACGCCATGGTTCCGTGGTTGTTTGTTAGACGTGTGGATGAAGGTGGATTTAAATTTAGCCAAGATTATGTTTTTAATCACTACACCAAAAAGGTAGATATTGGTAATGGCGAAAAATTTGATGTGCCTGCAGGAATTCAAGATATGGTGAGCGCATTTTACACAGCGCGCAGTTTAGATCTTAGTAATGCAAAACCGGGTGATCTTTTCTCATTGAATAGTTTTGTAGACAAAGAAATTTGGCCTTTGAAAATAAAATTCATTGGAAGAGAAACCATAAAAACAGATATTGGTAAATACAAATGTTTACGCTTTAGACCGGTTGTTCAAAAGGGTCGTGTATTTAAACACGAAGAAGATCTTAACGTATGGATCAGTGATGATAAGAACCATATCCCTATGCGCGTTCAAGCAAACATCATTATCGGGAGCATCAAAATGGATATCACCAGTGCTAAAAATCTAGCGAATCAAACGGGAGAGGTAAATTAAGATTGTACCTTCTTCATGAACACCGCGCACAAAAATGCGCATGGAAATGAGATCACCAATAAAGAAAACATTTTCATGGTGGATGCTTTGAATGGAGATAGCTCAGAGATCATCATTTCAATTGCCTTCTCATATCCAACTTGCTTTGCCTTTGGATCTTTTTCAAGATGAGACAAGAATTCCGGTCCATGATAATAAGCTTTATACAACTCTATGCTATTTGCAAATTCAATGTAGTTGTAAATAAATAAAAAAATGATGGAGAACATCGCAATTTGCAAACCAACGCGTCCAGCTTGTTTCCCACCAATAAATCCACCTCTATCAGTATCTCTTACCCATTTCACTCCAAAAATAATAAATGGGATAATGGCCAACACTGAAAAAGAATGCGCCCATCGGTAAGAGAGATCGAAGGTATGCCCGCCTTGCCAAATAAAAAGCTTTAAACTAATAACCAATACAGAATAAATAACAGCGAGAAGTAGTGCTTTTTTGCTCATTTAAAATTTATTTACCCGTTCATACTAATTAGGAATTCCTCATTGCTTTGTGTGCGACGCAATCTATCCAATAAGAACTCCATTGCTTCTTGAGGATTCATATCACCTAAATGTTTACGCAAGATCCACATGCGCGTAAGCATATCCTTTTCTAATAAAAGATCATCTCTACGTGTTGAAGACGCGATAAGATCAATAGCAGGATAGATACGGCGGTTCGATAATTTACGATCTAACTGCAATTCCATATTTCCTGTCCCTTTAAATTCTTCAAAGATCACCTCATCCATTTTACTACCTGTTTCCGTAAGAGCAGTTGCAATAATGGTTAACGATCCGCCATTCTCGATTTTACGAGCTGCTCCAAAGAAACGCTTTGGTTTATGTAAGGCGTTTGCATCCACACCACCCGATAATACTTTACCGCTGGCAGGAGAAACTGTATTGTAAGCACGTGCTAAACGTGTGATACTATCTAATAAAATAACCACATCGTGTCCGCACTCCACCATACGTTTTGCTTTTTCCAAAACAATGTTGGCAAGTTTCACGTGCTTATCAGCCGGCTCATCAAATGTTGATGAAACAACTTCTGCTTTTACACTGCGCGCCATATCGGTTACCTCTTCCGGACGTTCATCGATCAATAAAATGATCAAATAAATTTCGGGATGATTATAAGCAATAGCGTTTGCAATATCTTTTAAGAGAACTGTTTTACCGGTTTTTGGTTGCGCTACGATCAATCCACGCTGCCCTTTACCAATGGGAGCAAACATATCCATCACACGCACACTCATGTTCTCTTGAGGGTGACCGGTTAATTTAATTTTTTCGTTAGGGAATAATGGCGTTAAATATTCGAACATAACACGGTCGCGCACAAAGCCGGGCTCACGTCCATTTATTTGTTCAACTTTAATTAATGGGAAATATTTTTCACCTTCTTTTGGAGGGCGAACTCCACCTGTAACAACATCACCGGTTCGTAAACCAAATAATTTTATTTGTGATTGAGAAACATAAACGTCATCGGGTGAATTGTGATAATTATAATCAGAGCTACGTAAAAAACCATAGCCGTCGGGCATGATCTCAAGAACCCCTGTAGCAAAAACAATGTTATCGAAATTATAATAAACTTTATCAACCTTCTTTTGTTCTTCAGTTTGTGGCCCTTGCTCATTCACATTCATTGAATGAGATTCATTTGAGTTTGAATCATTCGAATTAGATTCATTTGAAGAAGTTGATTCAGCAACAGACTCAACAGTCTCTGTTTTCTCAACAACAGGTACGGTAACTTCTTCGGCTACTTCTTCATTGGTTGTTTCCTGAACAGAATCTTCACGCATTGGATCCAATTTTACGATCTTGCGCGGACGCTTTTCTTTTTTTCCTGGATCCTTATCCGATCTTGGGTTTGGTTTTTTATCTGCCATAGTTTCTTTTGTATTCGGTAGTATAGTATTTTAGTTCAATAAAGACATTATGTTCAAAGTTGACACTATGAACATAATAAAACGATTATTGTAGGGATCTTGTTAATGACTTTTGGATTGATTGTTATTTACCTGAAAAGGCAAATAGCGAATTATGATACAATGATACTAAAAAATTCTCTTAAACAAAACATTTTAAACAAAAAAAACAGGGTTTTTCACCCTGTTTTCTTAATTAATGGCCATTAATCTCTTTCGTCAATTATTTGATCGGGTTTAAATGGTTTAGTGTCAAAAATAAATGCTTTATCATCCACAGGTAAATTAGGTTTTAACCCTTTAATGTCATACACATTTGTACTTTGATCCTTCATCATCACCTTCATTTGAACCACTTGTTTTTTGGTTTTATCAACGTAGATCTTTATGGAATGGTACTTTTTCTTTCCTTGATCAACTGTTGGGTAAAGATCAATGGCATGACAAAGTACTGTTCCAACTTTTTCTTCGGCAACATATTTATATTTGAAACCAGATTCATAAATGGTAAATATCTTACTTGGATTCAATTGGTCGTTATTAGTGGCGTCAAAAGTTTTTATGGTGACTTCTTTTGCATCTTTATTATGGTTCCAAATGGTTTTACCATCACAAACAATGGTATTTCCAGGAATATCTAATTTGAACATTTGACCTTTAGTTACAACTTTACCAACTTGCTTTTCAATTTGCTTTTTGTCCTTATTGAACATGGTCAAAACAAAATCAGTTGTAATTGTTTTATACGACTTGGTGGTTTTACTTAGGTCATCCAAAATAGCTTTTGCTTTTGGATCCTGATCTTGCGCGTTTACATTCAACAACACTAAAGAGCTCAGTATGATCAATAAATTTTTCATGGTTCTTTTTACTCTGTATAGTTCAAATTCGGTGCCAATTTAGGTATCAATTCTCACAAAAGTTCTAAAATACTTACTTATTTCTTAATTTTTGTAAAATCTCCTCAGCCTGAGCCATATCCTTAACCAGAACTTCTCGAGCCTTTGATCCTTCAAATGGTCCAATAAATCCTGCCGCTTCCAATTGATCTACAAGTCTACCGGCGCGATTATACCCAAGTTTTAATTTACGTTGCAAGAAAGATGCACTTCCTTGTTGAAACTGCACTATTAACTTTGCAGCTTCGTCAAACATTTTATCGCGTTCACTAAGATCAACTTCCCCTGCTCCACCCTCACCTTCAGGACCAATATATTCTGGCAACATAAATGCTGTTGGGTAAGCACGTTGAGAACCAATGAACTCAGTTATTTTTTCTACTTCAGGTGTATCAACAAATGCACATTGAATACGAATTAGATCATTTCCTGTGCTTAATAACATGTCACCTCTTCCAATTAATTGTTCTGCGCCACCTGCATCTAAAATGGTGCGCGAGTCAATCTTACTTGTAACTCTAAATGCAATACGCGCCGGGAAGTTTGCTTTGATGGTTCCAGTGATGATATTAACTGAAGGACGTTGTGTTGCAATAATTAAATGTATACCAATAGCGCGAGCGAGTTGCGCCAAACGAGCAATAGGAGTTTCTACTTCCTTGCCTGCTGTCATAATTAGATCGGCAAACTCATCAACCACTAATACTATATATGGTAAATATTTATGTCCATTTTCAGGATTTAATTTACGGTTAATGAACTTCGTGTTATATTCTTTAATATTTCTAACCTGCGCATCTTGTAATAATGCGTAACGATTATCCATTTCAATACACAGAGAATTAAGCGTGTGAATTACTTTGGTATTATCTGTGATGATGGCATCTTCACAATTTGGTAGTTTAGCCAAAAAGTGACGTTCAATTTTATTGAATAAGGTCAATTCAACTTTCTTAGGATCAACTAAAACGAACTTGATCTGGGCCGGGTGCTTTTTATACAACAATGAAACCAAGATCGCATTTAATCCGACTGATTTACCTTGCCCGGTTGCACCTGCCATTAATAAGTGAGGCATTTTTGCAAGATCGGCTATAAATATTTCGTTGCTGATCGTTTTTCCCAGAGCAATTGGCAATTCAAAATTAGAGTTATTGAATTTTTCGGACGCCAATATATTACGCATCGGCACCATTTCCGGCGTTTGATTCGGCACTTCAATACCAATTGTTCCTTTGCCTGGAATTGGAGCGATGATACGAATGCCAAGCGCAGCCAAACTTAAAGCGATATCATCTTCAAGATTTTTTATTTTAGAGATCCGCACACCGGCTGCAGGAACAATTTCATATAATGTAACAGTTGGACCAACTGTAGCCATTATTTTATCGATCTCAATGCCATAATTTTTTAGCGTGTTAATGATGCGATCTTTATTTGCAACTAATTCTTCCTGGTTAACTTTACTATGACCGGATCCATAATCATTTAAAAGATCGAACTCAGGGAATTTATAAGAGCCAAGATCTAATGTTGGGTCGTATTCGCCAAATTGTTCAACTAAAGTTGCAGCTTTATTTTCTTCTTCGGTATTTACCGGTTCTTCTACAATGGCTTTTACTTCAAATTCCGCTTCGCCTTTTTTGGTCTCGTCCTTTGTAACTTCAGGCTCAGCATTCAATAACAGTTCTTTTATTTCTTCACGCGCTTGTTTATCTAATTGCGACTCAATAATAGCTAGTTCAACTTTTTCATGAACATTCAATGGTGGTTCATCTGTTGCGGGTTTAACTTCAAACGTATGCAAGCGCTCTGCTTCTTCCTTACTCAAGCGCTCAGCTTCCAGATCAACCACAACTTCAGCTACCGGCTTTTGTTCGGCGATCTCGTTTTCAATAGCGTCGTTCTCGCTAAGATCAGGTTTAGGAAGTTTGAATGAAAGATTGATCACTAAAACCAAGAAGGTTAGCATAGAGAATCCTAACATAACTAACAATCCTGCACCACCTAACACATTTATTATTTGTTGATTTATATAATAACCGTAGCCGCCACCAATAAAGTTCAATTGATCTTGAAAAATATACGATAAGGTAAGGGATGACCAAACCATGATGAACAACCACTTTGCATTGAACGCCGAGATATTTATGAATTTACGTTGTATTAGTTTTTGAACTCCAAATAGTGCCAACACCGGAACCATGATGAAAGATGCAACGCCAAAACCTTTATAAATAAACAAATGTGATATAAGGGCTCCAAGTTTACCAAGCCAATTTTGAACCTTTACTTCATTACTAAAAAACTCATTTAAAGGAGCCATTACTTTATCATGATCGATCTCATGCGTAAAGAAATAGGAAACAAAAGCTACTGTAAAATAGGCAGAGAATAAAATCAATGCAAGTCCAATGATCTTTTGCGTTTGCTCAGTGTGATAAACTGAGATGACCTGCTCTAAACGCTGCTTCAAACTAACTTTTGAAGCTGCTTTTTCCTTAACAGGCTCCTCTTCCTTTTCAGTTTCTTTTACTTTTTCCTTTTTCTCAGCCTTTTGCTTGTTCTTTTTCTCCTTTGGTTTTTTAACCTCCTCCCGATAGCTATCGGGATCAAAGTCTTCAATTTCTTGTTCTCCACCTGAGGCGGATACTTTATCTTCAACAAACGTAGTTTCGAGAATAGGTGTTTCCCTGAATTTATTTTTCTTTCCGGTGCTCATACAGCTATTAAATATAGTGTAATGGTCTTTTTAGCCGATTTTGAGGCAAAAATGTTGTTAACTACGCGATGTTAAATACAAAAAAGCACTTTTCCCTTTATTGGCAAGGGTTTCAGGCAATTAATTAGGGGCTAAACACTCATTATTTTGTGTCAATTTTATGGAAATTACAATTCTCCTCATCTTAATTACAAACAAGATCATTATGAAATGAGCCGTTGCCAAATTTTTGCGTAGCTACCAAATTATAACAACGGCGAATTCCATCTGACAATAATTTAAAATTAAAAACATATGAAAAAGATACTAGCCTTGACTTTATGTATAAGGATGTTTTATGCAAAAGCCATAGAGAACGAAAAAATTGTAAAAACAAAACCTGAAAAAATAGTGGTTTATACGCAAGGTGCGCAGATCCATCGCAATGTTTTGGTGAATGTGATGCCCGGCCCTAACACGATCATATTTTCAGGATTAGAAAATTGTATCAATACTTCAGCGCTGCAAGTTGGCGGTACCGGTGGTTTTATCATCACCGATATTCAACATCTTATCTATTACCCTGAATTTGAAAAAGCCAAGGAGAATGGTGATGCTAAATTCAAAAAATATTTAAAAAATATAAGCGATAGTATTGTTGAATTGGATTATATTTTAGAAGACCTTACTTCAAAATCAGAAGCATTAACTACGGAGAAAGGCGTCCTTTTGAATTATAATTTATACAAGGGTCTATCAAAAAAAGATAGTATTGCATTTTTAAAAGACGGACTTACATTTTTACGTGAGAAATTATACAATATCAATGCTGAACAATTGAAATTGAAAAAAGAACGTGTGAAAATCCAACTTAAGAAAAACGGTTTATTAGAGCGTCAGGCCAATATCAATAATGAATTAGCCAATCAAAATAATACAGGTGAAGAAGAGCGAGTTGATTACCGTGTGATCGTACATTTAATTGCCGAACAAGCAGGGCAAGCCAATTTGAATTTCAATTATTATATTACCAATGCCGGCTGGACGCCATCTTACGACTTAAGAGCTCTTTCAAACGAGCAAAACATCAAACTTACGTACAAAGCACAAATTCATCAACAATCGGGAAATGATTGGAGCAATGTAAAATTGGTTCTCTCAACAGCCAATCCAAACCGCTCGTACGCATTGCCGCAATTAAGTCCGTGGTATTTAGGATATATTCAACATAAACAAAGAGCAAAAAATGATTATTATGGTAACACACCCGCTTCAAAAGCTTCGGGAGCTTCACTGGCTGAAGTGGTGGTTGCTGAAGCAGAAAAAGATGCAGAGTTTGCATACAATTATACTTCGGTAAGTGAAAATTTGATAGAGACCGAATATGAGATCAAACTGAATTATAATATTCCAACAGATGGTAAAGATCACTACGCAGCCATAATGGTTAAAGATCTAAAAACTATGTATCGTTATAAAGCCATTCCGAAATTGAACAACAACGTGTATTTAACTGCATTGATACCAGATTGGGAAGAAGAGAACATTATGGCAGGAAATGCTTCTATTTATTATGACGGATCTTATATTGGACAAACCAGTTTACCTTCGGGCGGCGTTGAAGATACCATACAATTATCGTTAGGAATTGATAAGAACGTTACCATTAAACGTGCTAAAGTAAAAGATAAAAGCTTTGAAAAATTCTTTGATAATGACAAAGTTCATCAATACACTTATGAGATAACCATGAAAAATTCGCGCTCTCAAAAAATTGAGATCGATATTGAAGATCAATTACCTCTTTCACAAGACAAGAACATAGTGATCGAGAAGAGAGAATTATCGGGTGCCAAGTATGAAGAAATAAGTGGTTTGTTAACTTGGCGAACAAGCATACAAGCAAAAGACACGAAAAAATTAACGCTTTCTTACCAGGTAAAGTCGCCGAAGAATTCGCAAGTTGCATTTGCTTTTAATTAAAAGCATGAATACAGAAAGCGGGCAATGAAAATTGTCCGCTTTTTTATTAAACAAGTTTTGAGATCCCGAATAAAATTGCGAAGAATCCCATGGCCAACACAAAATAATAAAGGGCTGCGCCATCACAATAGATAACTGATGATGCAGGATTTTGAGGATCAACATAAATTTTTAGTTGATCTTTAATTCGTTCTGATCTTTTTTCGGCATCTGACCTCATATGATTTACCTGCCCACCTATTAATTCTGCCAAATACACATTTTTGCCATTGTATAAAACGCCATTAAACATGTATTTATAACTTACATTCAATTTGTATTTGGTACGTGTTGTAGAATATTTTTTATGGATACCTACTTCTTTGCTCACAACTGTTGCCTCTGTGATCTGCCAATTTTTTACCTTAAAATATAACTTGAGAAATTTTACGCTGAACCAAATACTAAAGAGCCCAATTATTAATCCAAATACCCCGGTAAAAACATCCATTTCAATTTGTATTTAATCTGCACTTATTGCGGGTAGTTATTCAATTCTTTTACAAACACCTTTATCACTATGGCCTCAAGAAATTCCTTTACAAACAACTCTTCTTTTGAGCCAGGTTTTATATTTTGTGGCATTACAATTGTTTTTTGCTTCCCATTTTTTGTATGAACAAAAACCATACTTGGAGCAGATGCGTTATTTTTTGCACTTTTAAACTTCAGGATCTTATGCTTATTCATGATCATTAATAGCTTATTCTCCAAAGCAGAATCTCCAACCAGAATTCGATGGGCAGCTTTGTTTTTCTCTAACCATTCATAATTTAAAGTGTCTTTTTTTATAACTATTGAATTGAGTAGTTTTCCATTAGCATCAGTAGTTCTGTAACTAACTAAAAGATCGCTTTGCCAAGTTTTAGTTTGAGAATAAACTATAGTATTGCAGATAAAAAGGAAAGCAATGAACGTTCTAATTTTCATTAGGTATCCTTTCCTTAATTAATTGCCATAAAACAATGCCAATACTTACCGATACATTAAACGAATGCTTTGATCCCAGCTGTGGGATCTCTAGAACCATATCACTTTGATCTACTACTTCTTGTTCAACACCATACACTTCATTACCAAAAACCAAGGCTATCCTTTCGTCAGTGTTAATTTTTAAATCGTGAAGTTTTGTACTCTTATCGGCCTGTTCAACTGAAATTATTTTATATCCATTTTCTTTCAACTCTTTAATGGCATCGATTGTACTTTTAGTGTACATCCACTCTACCGTTTTTGTGGCCCCTAAGGCGGTTTTTTCAATCTCCTTATTTGGAGGGCATCCCGTTACGCCACACAAGTATATTTTCTCAATTAAAAAGGCATCAGCGGTTCTAAAGGCCGATCCAACATTATGTAAACTTCTAATATTATCCAGAACAATGACAATAGGTGTTTTACGGGCGTTTTTAAAGCCTTCTTCACTTAATCTTTTCAACTCTTCGTTCTTTAATTTCTGCATAAAATTCTTAATTCACCATAAATCTATCTCATAAATATTAGCTATATTTAGACATTCAAATTTATTGTTTTCTGTGAAATTAAGTAAAGAATTCAAAATAGGTGCAGTTGTTGTTCTTGCTATTGCAGCGTTCATATGGGGCCTTAGCTTTTTAAAAGGCTCAAACCTATTCTCACACAAATATTATTTATACGCAGTTTACCCAAAGGTTGAGGGTTTAATTCCGGCAAGTCCTTTACTTATAAACGGTTATAAGATAGGTCAAGTGAACAGTATTCAATTATTAAAAAGAGGCGGCAAGCCTTTTGTATTGGTAAAGTTTTTATTAACGGAAGATGTTCAGATCCCAAAAGGATCCGTTGCAAAGGCTATTAGCTCTGACCTTTTAGGCACAAAGGCCGTTGAGATCAATTTTAGCGACAACGCTGAATTTGTAAAAAGTGGCGATACCCTTGAAGCTGACATAGAGGTTAATTTACAAAACGCCGTGAATGCTCAAATTGCACCTTTAAAAGCAAAAGCAGAGAATTTAATTGGGAGTATTGATTCTGTAATGACTGTTGTAAACGCCATTCTTAATACAAAAACACGAGAGAACTTAGATAAATCATTTGAGAGTGTTAGAAAAGCGATCCTCACCTTAGAACAAACAGCCTATAAATTAGATGATCTGGTTGGTAGTGAAAAAGTAAAGATCTCCTCTATTCTTTCACACTTAAACGGCATCACTGCTAATTTGGATAAGAATGGTCAGAAAATTGATAACATCCTTACTAATTTCAGTAACATGAGTGATAGCTTAGCGAAAGCTGAATTAGCGAGCGCCATCAATAATACAGATAAATCCATGAAGGAACTGAATATGTTATTGGCGAACATAAATGCAGGACAAGGTACCTTAGGCAAGTTAGCTAAAAATGATAGTTTGTATATTAATCTTAATAAATCCACAATTGATCTTGACAAGCTGTTGAAAGACCTTCGTTATAATCCTGAACGTTATATTCACTTCTCTGTATTTGGAAGAAAAGACAAGAATAAACCGAAGGATGAAACTGAAAAACCTGTACAAGAAAAACTGAAACCATAATTCGTTATGTTGAGTCCTATTATCTTTAGTATTTTATTGATCGGTGTAGCCGCCTTCTTTACCTATCACGCCAAAAAGATCAGAAGAAACATTCTAATTGGTAGAGACGTTGACCTTAGTGATAATAAAAGTGAGCGTTTAAAAACAATGCTTAAAGTGGCTTTTGGTCAGAGCAAAATGGTGGTAAGGCCTATTCCCGGGATCATGCATTTTTTTATTTACGCGGCATTTGTGATCACACAAATAGAACTGCTGGAAATAGTGATTGACGGCGTGAGTGGCGGTCACAGAAGAATTTGGCATGCTATTGATGGCACCGCATTGTCTGGACTTTACACCTTTACCATCAATTTTATTGAAATACTTTCTGTACTCGCTTTTATAGCTACCATCACATTTTTATCAAGAAGGAATATCATTCGCTTAGCGCGTTTTCAAAAACCTGAAATGAAAGGTTGGCCAACAAAAGATGCTAATTTAATTCTGTGTGCTGAGATCATATTAATCACATGTATCATGTTGATGAACTCTGCAGATCTTGAATTACAAGCTCGCGGAGAAACCATGAAAACCGCATCGTTCATTATCTCTTCAAATTTTCAAGGTCTGTATTCAGGAATGGATTCAAACTCGGTTCATTTGATCGAACGCATTGGTTGGTGGGGGCATATTCTAGGCATCTTTGCTTTTTTAGTTTACCTGCCTATCTCAAAACATTTACATATTTTATTGGCCTTTCCAAATACGTATTATTCAAACCTTAAATTAAAAGGTCAATTCACAACCTTAGATGCGGTAACAGATGTTGTGGCTCCAAATTTTGATCCTGCCTACCAAGCAAAAACAGATCCAAATCATCCTGTTCGTTTTGGTGCCAAAGATGTACAAGATCTAAGCTGGAAGAATTTATTAGATGCTTATACATGTACCGAGTGTGGAAGATGCACATCTGCTTGTCCTCAAAATACTACCGGTAAAAAATTATCACCACGTAAGATCATGATGGATACTCGTGATCGCTTAACTGAAGTTGGAAAGAACATGGATAAGAACGGTGGAACCTTTGTGGATGATGGAAAATCACTATTAGGAGATTACATTACCACCGAAGAGATCTGGGCCTGCAACACCTGTAATGCTTGTGTTGAAGAATGTCCTGTTAACATCGATCCTTTAGCCATCATTGTTGAAATGCGCAGATATTTAGTGATGGAAGAAAGTCAAAGCCCTTCAGAATTAAATAATATGTTCAGCAATATTGAAAATAACGGTGCTCCTTGGCAATTTAGTCAAGCTGATCGTGCTAATTGGACAAAAGAAAATTAATATGAGTAAGGACCACATAAAAGTGCCAACAATGGCAGAAATGGTAGCAAGCGGCGAAACTCCTGAGATATTATTTTGGGTAGGTTGTAGCGGAAGTTTTGATGATCGTGCAAAAAAGATCACAAAGGCCATTGTGCGTATTTTAGATCACGTAGGCATTAAGTTCGCGATCTTAGGAAGTGAAGAAGGATGTACAGGCGATCCGGCAAAACGTGCAGGTAATGAATTTTTGTATCAAATGCAGGCCATGCAAAACATTACTACCATGAACATGTATAATGTAAAGAAGATCGTTACTGGTTGTCCACATTGTTTTAATACAATCAAGAATGAATATCCGGCACTAGGAGGTAATTACGAAGTTGTTCATCACACACAATTGGTGCAAGAGTTGATCCATGCGGGAAAACTAAAAGTGCAAGGCGGCGAATTTAAAGGAAAGAAGATCGTATTCCATGACCCGTGTTATTTAGGAAGGGCAAATAATGTGTATGAAGCACCTCGCGAGGTCATTCAAAAATTAGATGTTGAATTAGCTGAAATGAAACGCAGTAAAGCTAATGGCTTGTGTTGTGGGGCTGGTGGGGCGCAAATGTTCAAAGAGTCGGAAAAAGGAACCAAAGAAGTTAGTACCGAGAGAGCTGAAGAAGCGTTGGCACTTAACCCGGATGTGATTGCAGTTGGTTGTCCATTTTGCAATACCATGATGACTGATGGCGTGAAACATTTCAACAAAGAAGATAAAACCAAGGTATTGGACATTGCCGAGATGATCGCCAAAGCCAATGACCTCTAATCAAAAAATCATGAGGTCGTTTTTAGCTATCATATTATTAAGTTCGATCACCATACATTTCTCATCTTGTAAACCATCTGTTGTAACAAAGGAAGAGCAAGAAAAAGCAGATAGCTTAAGTATCAAGTTAAATTCGCCTGAGTTAAAAGCATTGAACGCGCAACTGCTCGAGAATCCTTCTGATCCTGACCTGTACATCAAACGCTCTCAACTTTACATTCAGTACAAACAATTTGAAGTTGCCGCAGGCGATGTTAAACGCGCTATTCGTATTGATAGTACCGTTGCGTCATATTACATTGCCTTAGGTGATGTGTATTTTGCCGAGAATAAAACCCGTCAAACAAAAGAAGTATTAGAGCGCACAGTATTGAAATTTCCTGAGAGTACTGAAGCATTAATGAAATTATCGGAATTGTACTTTATTGTGAAGCAATACAAAGAAGCTATTGAACATATAAATAAAGCATTAAAAATAAATGAGAATATTGCGAAAGCCTATTATTTAAAAGGAAGTATTTACCGCGAAAGTGGCGATACCTCTAAAGCAATTTCTAGTTTGGAAACCGCAGTTGAACAAGACAATCGTTTAACTGACGCTTATTACGATCTTGGCATTATATACGCGGCTCGAAAAAATCCCATTGCCTTTGAATATTACACAAACGCCTTAAGAGTCGATCCAAATTATGTAAATGCCATGTATGCTAAAGCAAAACTATTACAGGATCTAGGAAAATATGATGAAGCCATTACCGAATACACTGCCCTTTTAAATAAAGATAAAAACTTTTTACAGGCTAATTATAATATTGGCGCCATTTACCTTGATGTAAAAAATGATTATCCAAAAGCTATTGAATATCTAAATAAAGCCTTAGAGCAAGATAACCAATGGGCTGCAGCGTATTTTGCGCGTGGTTACAGTTATGCTAAAATGGGTAATAAATTAAATGCAGCTGAGGATTATAAAAAATGCTTAGCTATTGAGCCCAATTTTACAGAGGCAACCGTTGGTTTAAGGCAATTAAATTAACATCATTAAACGAATAATCCATAGGAAACCATCAAAAAATCGCTAAATTTAGAACATGGAATCAAAAATTAAACACGTAGGCGTGGCACTGCAAGGTGGTGGAGCTCATGGCGCTTTTACCTGGGGAGTTTTAGATAGACTTTTGGAAGAGGAAACGTTAGTAGCTGATGCAATGTGTGGCACAAGCGCTGGTGCGGTTAACGCCGTTGTTTGTGCTTATGGTTTGCACGTAGGTGGTGCACAAAAGGCAAAAGAGCTTTTAGAGAGTTTATGGCGAAAAATTGCTTTGGGTGGCAGCTACTTGTTTAAGCCTGGTATTGTTGATCAAACGCTTGGTAATGGAAATATATACAATAGCCCCGGCTATATGTGGTTCAATGCACTTACACAAGTAATGTCTCCTTACAACTTCAATCCTTTTAATTACAATCCCTTAAAAGATATTTTATTGGATCATATTGATTTTGAAGAATTACATCGCTACAACAAAAAGAAATTATTTATTTGTGCTACCAATGTAAAAACCAACAGAGCCAAGATCTTCTCTAATAAAGAGATCTCGGTTGATTCAGTTTTGGCAAGCGCTTGCTTACCATTCTTATTTCAAGCGGTAGAGATCAAAGGCGAATACTATTGGGATGGCGGTTACATGGGTAATCCCCCTATATTTCCTTTGATAACTAATACAAATCTTCATGACATCGTTTTGATCAAGATCAACTCTATTAATATTAATTCGGTACCAACCACTGCCAGAGACATTGCAGATCGTGTAAATGAGATCTCTTTCAACAGCAGTTTGATCAATGAAATGAAATTGATCCATTACCGTAATGAATTACTACGCAACGGGATCTTAAAAAGCGACAATAAGGTTAATCGCGAGATCTTTGTTCACACTATTAGCGGATATGATGCTTTAAGTCAATTAAGCTATAGTAGTAAAATGAATACTTCCTGGGAATTTCTTCTGGCGCTTAAAGAGAAGGGTCGCGAAACTGCTACAAACTGGCTGAATGGCGACTTTAAAGAAGTTGGCTTGAAATCAACTTTCGACGTTGAAGAACATTTTTTCGATAAGTTTTAATTCACCCTTCGTTAATGAGTTTATTAGGTGATCGTATAAAAAAATCATGTAAAAATTTATTGAGGTCGCTCTTGCTCCTATTTATTTCATTTCAATTCGCTTCAGCTCAAAGTTTTTATTCTACCGATCCAAATTATATTAAAAAACGATCCGAAAAAAAAGCATTTCAAAGTTTTTACCCCGACACCACGATAGAAAAAGCGAACCGCTTCATTGATCGTAATTTTATGGGAAATATTGGTCTATCAAGTCCAGAATACGTATTAAAATTCAACAGCAGAAGTTTAGGATTTAAATTAATGGAAACACATCTTGATGATTATACCATCAAAAAAGAGGATGTGGAATATTACCGCACAAAAGGACCATTTGCTGAATTGAGTGGAATCGCCGGCTCTAAACAATTACAGTTATTCAGGTTACTTTTCTCAAACACCTTTAAACAAAAACTAAATATCACGCTTAAACTAAATCGCTATACTTCCCAAGGATTTTACAGTAAGCAACAGAGTTTTACAAATAACTTTTACGCTTCAACAAATTACACCAATAAAAATAAAAGGTTTGGTTTTACAGGCTATATTTTGGTGAACAATAATCGCTTTCAAGAAAATGGCGGAATTATAAATGATACCTTAAGGCAGCAAGACCTTTTAGTTAGTAAGGAACTAATTCCGGTTAAATTGAGCAGCGCATCAAGAGATAATAGGGAGCTTTCAGCACAGTATTCCAATTGGTTCAAATTAAATAAGGACAGCAGTAAACTTCATACCTATATTGGATTACGCTCTGCTTATAGCAGTTTAAAATACAGGTATAAAGACCTTAATAGCGGAACTGATAATTATTACTTTTTATTTTATACAGATACTGCAAAAACAATTGACAGCACTCATTTAAGAACGTTTAATAACGAGGTAAACCTGACGTTTAGATCGCAAAAGAAGAATTTCAACCTCGACCTTGGATACGAGAATGAAATTGCTCAGTTATGGCAATACACCGACACCAGTTTTATGAATCATCTGGTAAATTTAAAAATGGATCATTTAATCCATATGTAAATAGAATGGGAATGACAACATCTAGCTTTAACCTTAGTGACTCTTGTATTTGGTCAGGTGGTAATTTTGAAAATAGTGACTTCTATATATCAAAGTGGAAAGGTGGTAAATTTATATCAGGTACAGCAATTGGTAT
>Ga0209972_10001561_pt1 | contig 19846 bp, 13 predicted proteins | sample NOAtaG_7_FD_187302 | JGI IMG/M metagenome (GOLD analysis project Ga0209972, IMG submission 187302) | Freshwater lake microbial communities from Lake Erie, under a cyanobacterial bloom - NOAA_Erie_Diel1S_2200h metaG (SPAdes) (version 2) | ecosystem: Environmental > Aquatic > Freshwater > Lake ... | reverse complement strand
CTTGCCGAATTAGCGAAGGAGCCTGTTCCGGATCTGGTGTTCCGTACTTATGGAACAGAGGATATTGCGTTTGGAAAAGACTACCTGATTCCAAAGCCTCTTGATCCCAGACTGATCACAACCGTTGCTCCTGCAGTAGCCAAAGCTGCTATGGAAAGTGGCGTAGCTACAGCTTCCATTTCTGACTGGAGAGCCTACGAACAAGAACTTCTCAACAGGATTGGAATCAATCAAAAATTATCCGCCCGACTAATTGATCGGGCAATGAAAGATCCCAAGAGAATCGTATTTGCCAACGCCGATAATTATAAAATTTTGAAGGCAGCGCAGGAGATTTATGATGGTAAGATTGGCTTTCCAATTCTGTTGGGTACTAAAACGCGCATTCAGGAGCTGGCACAACATCATAAACTCGATATTGACAATATCCAAATTGTTGATCCAGAAGAGGAGACTGAAAAACTCAAAGATTTCACAGACCGGTTATACATGAAAAGGCAACGAAAGGGAATGACTCTTTCTGAAGCAGCCAAAAACATGCTGGACCACAATTATTTTGGATCTATGATGGTTGAGGTTGGAGATGCCGATGCCTTTATAAGCGGTTTGACAAGCGATTACAGTAAAACCATCTCACCTGCCTTGAAAGTAATCGGGATGGCTCCGGGAGTAAAGCGAGTGGCCGGCATGTACATCATCATGCATAAAAAGAGCAACTACTTCTTCGCCGATGCAACCGTCAATGTCAATCCCACGGCTGAGGAGTTGCTGGAAATTATTCGTGTAGCTTCAAGGGGAGTTCGATTCTTTGATGCCGAGCCTCGTGTGGCCGTATTATCGTATTCCAATTTTGGATCTAGTAAAGGGGATATTCCAAATAAAACCAGGGAGGCTGTGCGTCTGGCCAAAGAACAGATTCCGGATTTGATTATTGAAGGAGATATTCAGGCAAACGTTGCCCTAAATACAAACCTTCAGAAGGAAGAATATCCTTTCAGTGCCCTCGCGGAGAAAGGTGCCAACACGCTGATTTTTCCAAATCTCGAGTCTGGAAATATCGCTTATAAATTAATGATGGAAATGGGTGGCGCAGAAGCCATTGGGCCAATACTGTTGGGAATGAAGCGTCCGGTTCACATTTTACAGGTTGGAAGCTCAATACGCGAAATTGTGAATATGGCAGCCATCGCTGTTGTTGATGCTCAACGCTACGAACGAAATCTTTTTGGAGAAACAAACGAAGTCAAGCTTAAAATAAAATGATTGCCTATCTGAAAGGAAGGCTGGTCCATAAGGAACCTGCGTTTGTAATTATTGATGTCCATGGTATTGGATATCAGGTGATGATTTCTTTATCAACCTATTCGGAAATAAAGGACAGGGAGGATATTACTTTACAAACGGTCTTGGTCGTTCGGGAAGACGCGCACATTCTTTATGGGTTTGCCTCTTCAGCGGAGAAGATCATGTTTCAGCAACTGGTTTCCGTAAATGGAATTGGCCCGGGGACAGCCATGATGGTACTCTCTTCTATGGGTGCTGCGGATCTCCGTAGCGCCATAATCAAAGAGGAAGTACACACACTTCAGTCTGTTAAAGGCATTGGAGCAAAAACAGCACAACGCTTGATTTTGGAACTAAAAGACAAGGTTCGAAAAGAAGGCGGTGAGGGTTTAACCGGCCCAAATTCGCAGGCTGCACACAATAATATTAGAGCAGAAGCGTTAACTGCTCTCATGACCCTAGGCTTTTCCAGACAGGCGGCAGAAAAAAGCATTGATGCCGTTCTAAAAAAGTCAGGAAATAGCCTTAGTTTGGAAGATTTGGTGAAAATAGCCCTTAAAAGCGCCTAACCTACGTTTGAGTACGCGAAGTCTGAATATGTGGTTTATTCCCCTAGTGGGAATAGTGATGCTATTGATCCCGGTTTATGGACAATCACAGGAGACGAACACCCCTGCCAAAACAGACAGTACCAGAGCCGAGACGATTTCTTTACTTCCTGATTCAGTAGAGAGAAAAAAATATCCATGGCGACCAAATTTCAGATTTAGAGACCGCTACGGAGATCCTTTTTCCAACTACACAACCGTTTCTCCGTTTTTCTTAAAGGACCCTGGAGCCTTCAAATCCACTATTGAACTTGACACTGGTCTCCGTTACACCATTTATGAACGATTAGGCGACCGATTCCTACGTCCACCGACTCAAATGACCTTTGAGGAATACGATGCTTACCAGAATACCCAACTCAACAAAAGTTACTTTCAATCACGCAGTAAAAGTCTTGATGGAGAAAGTTCAGTCAGTGGCAGGGGATTAATTCCGAAGCTTTACATCAGCCCTGCTCTGGACCGAATTTTTGGAGGAAGCTACGTAGAGCTCATTCCCAGAGGCTTTGTTACCCTCGACTTTGGTGGGTCCTGGCAGAAAGTCCAGAATCCGGCCATTCCAATTCGTCAACAACGAAATGGAGGATTTGATTTTAATCAGCAAATGAACCTTTCCGTCCAGGGAAAAATTGGTGAGAAATTAAAGGTCTCTACCAATTTTGATAACAATAATTCATTTGATTTTCAGAATCAGATGAAGATTGAATACACCGGATTCAAGGAGGATATTCTGAAAAAACTTGAAATCGGAAATGTTGGACTTCCATTGAATAATAGTCTTATAACCGGCGCACAGAATCTTTTCGGTATTAAGGCACAGATGCAATTTGGCAAGTTGTACATGACCTCCATTGTTACTACCCAACGCGGGAAACAACAGAGCATCAATTTGGGTGGTAGCACCAATGGAACCTCACAAGGAAGACCCTTTGAAATCCAGGCCTCCAACTACGATGAAAACAGAAACTTCTTTCTCGGTCAGTTTTTTAGAGACAATTTCGAATTGTGGCTTAGTACCCTGCCTCAAATAACCAGTGGCGTTAACATTACTCGTGTAGAGGTTTACCTGTTGAACAGAAATAACGATACCCAAACCCTTCGCGATATTGTGGGTATTCAGGATATGGGAGAGTCTGGCAAGATTTACCGGAAAGACTTATTCGCTTCGGCTGTTCCTCCAAAATCTCCAACCAATAACTCAGCCAATAATCTGTTCACCGATTACCTTACAGGAATTGATCGTAACTCAGAAAACATAAGCACCCTATTGGGCGAAAAAGGATTGGTTTCAGGTACCGATTTTGAAAAAATTACCAGTGCCCGAAAACTTGCGCCAACCGAATTCACCGTTAATCGACAACTTGGTTACATTACCCTTCAGCGTAAACTTCAGAACGATGAAGCCCTTGCCATTGCGTTTGAATACACCTACAATGGCCGCGTGTATAAGGTGGGTGAACTTTCTGAAGATTATGCAGACATTGACGACCGCGAGGTTGTTTTTTTAAAACTTCTGCGGCCACGGAAAATCGCCATCAAGGACAGGGCAGGTAAAATTTTACCTACCTGGGATCTGATGATGAAAAACGTTTACAATCTGAATGTATCCCAGCTTACAAGAGATAATTTCCAACTCCGGGTAATTTACCGGGATGACCGCACGGGTAAAGACAACCCACAGCTTCAGGATGGTGACATCAGTCGAACACGACAATTGATTCAAGTGTTTGGCTTAGATAGGTTAAACCCTTACAACGATCCACAGCCCGATGGCAATTTTGACTTTGTGGAAGGCATCACCATCAACACCGAAACGGGGTTAATTGTCTTTCCTTATCTGGAGCCTTTTAATACCAGTCTTCGAAAACTTTTTGCGCTTGAGAACAATCCAAATACTCGAGACTTTCTGCTGAACAAGTACCTCTACGACACCTTATACCGAACGACAAAAGCAGAAGCGGAACTGGTTGCCACTAAAAATAAATTCTTTCTGGTTGGTCAATTTAAAGCGGGATCCGGTAAGGAAATTATTATACAAGGGTTCAATATCACTCAAGGCTCTGTAAAAGTTTATGCCGGAGGAACTCCCCTAATTGAAGGCCGAGACTATACTATTGACTATACTTTCGGTAAAGTGACCATCCTGAACGACGGTGTACTCAGCTCAGGAAAGGACATCAATATCACTTATGAACAACAAGATCCTTTTGCTTTTCAAACCCGGTCCTTGTTGGGAACCAGATTGGACTATAAATTAAGTGAGGACATTAATATCGGATCAACATTGCTCTATTATAATGAACGACCACTCATTACACGCAATCTGATTGGTACAGAGCCGGCAAGAAACTTACAGTATGGCTTGGATCTTAATTTGAGAAAGGATTCAAGAATACTCACCAAGGTAGTCGACGCATTACCCTTCCTAGAAACAAAAGAGACATCAAATATTTCCCTGAATGCAGAATTCGCACAACTGTTGCCAGGAACCTCGAATGTTGTTGAGGGAGATGGAACTTCGTTTATCGATGATTTTGAAAATACAGCCACACCTTACAGCCTGATGTCACCATTGGGTTGGAAATTAGCTTCTACACCGAAGGAAACCGGTTTTGATGAATCATTGGGTTTTGGATTAAATGATTTAGGCTCTGGCTATCGTCGCGCTCGATTATCCTGGTATACGATTGATAACCTGTGGTATCGCGAACTTAGTCGATTCAAACCTGAATATCTAAGCACAGAAGTCGTAAACCAAAACCATTATACCAGAGCTGTACAACAGCAGGAGATCTTCCCTGGACGCGACCGACAGATCGGAAATTTCTATGAACCAATACTGGATCTAGCCTTTTACCCATCTGAACGCGGTCCTTATAATTATAACACACGTTCCAATGAACTTACCGCAGAGGGATTTTTCCGAAATCCAGAAAAGAATTGGGCTGGTATCACAACGGCTATTCGAAATGAAGTAGACTGGGATAAAGCCAACGTGGAATACATTGAATTCTGGATGTTGGATCCATTCATCAATGATTCAAAAAGTCTTATTGACGACGGCATCAATCCTCCAAAAGCCAATACAACGGGAGGAAAAATTATTTTCCATATGGGCAGTATTTCCGAAGATGTCATGCGCGATGGCAAGCATGCATTTGAAAACGGATTGCCAGCCAATGGCGATCTGACAGCTGGTGAAACTACAGAAAACGACTGGGGCTATGTTACGACCCGGCAATACCTGAATAATGCATTTGATATTTCAGCCACCTCACGAAGCAATCAGGATGTAGGACTGGATGGTGCTGGAAACGAACAAGAGAAAATAAAGTTTTCTGAATACCTGGATAATCTCCCTCCTTCCGTCCGTGAAAAAGCTGAGGTTGATCCTTCAGGCGATGATTTCCGTTATACCCTTGGTGCCGAGCTGGATGAAAAACGCGCAGGATTACTGGAGCGCTATAAGTATTTTATGGGTATGGAGAATAATTCTCCGGTGAGCAGTAATGAAGATGCTTTCCCGCGTTCGAATTATACCACTCCCGATAATGAAGACTTAAATCAGGACAACACCTTAAGTGATCTGGAGGAATACTATATATACTCGATGGATCTGAAACCGAGTACACTTTCAGTAGGCAATAAGTTTATTGTGGATGCCATAAGACCAAGTGCAAGCACCCTTCCTCCAGAAGTAAATCCAGAAAATTGGTACTTGGTTCGAATTCCAGTACGGCAGTTTGAAGGTAAGGTTGGAGACATCAATGGATTTAAATCCATTCGTTATGTGCGTATGATCCTGACTGGATTTAAAGACCCCATTGTACTTCGTCTGGCTAATTTCAGAGCTGTAGGAAACCGTTGGAGAAGATACACAGCCAATCTCGAGGATCCGCGGTTTGGCGAGCCCCTTGAGCCAAACCTGGATAATTTCTCTGTTTCAGTAGTAAACGTAGAGGAGAACAGTTATCCAAGCGACAGCAAACCCCCGTATGTAGAGCCCTTGCGACGTGATCGTGACAATACCTCTGCCGTTGCCCGCCGACTCAATGAACAGGCCGTTCAATTGTGTGTTGATGAACTTCAAGATGGCGATGCCCGAGCTATTTATAAAAATGTATCATTTGACTTTTTCAATTACGGTCGCCTAAAAATGTTTTTAAGTGCATTCGGCGAACAAGGACTTCGTGATGGTAACCTTACGGCTTTCGTTCGACTGGGAACTGACTTTGACCAGAACTACTACGAGGTTGAATTACCATTAAAAATTGTGGATCCATTAGACCCAAATGTGCGCTCTGGAAATAGAGATGCCATTTGGCCAGATGAGAATCAGTTCGATTTAGCATTAAATGAACTGTACGGTCTTAAAGCTGCCCGTGATCGGGAGTCCTTTCCTTTAGGCGAACTATACCCCAAACAAGGACCCAAAATTGTGGATGGTCGACAAGGTATCCGAATGCTCGGCCGACCCGATTTGAGTCAGGTAAAAGTTTTAATGATCGGCGTTCGAAATCCTACATCAACAGATAAAAGAGATTATACGGTTTGTCTGTGGGCTAACGAAATGCGACTGACAGATTTTGATCGCACAGCAGGATGGGCTATGAATGCCGTATTAAATACCAAGTTGGCTGATCTGGGTAATGTTAGCGGATCCTTTAAGCATATTTCCTTTGGTTATGGAGGAGCACAGTCAAAAATATCCGAACGAGCACGTGGAGAGACAAATTCTTATGATGTTTCGGTAAACATGAATTTGGATAAGCTGCTTCCGAAATGGACTGGTCTCAAATTACCTGTTTTTGCCAGCTACGAAAAAACCATTCTCAATCCGAATTTTGATCCTGCCAATCCGGACCTGAGAATTGAGGCTGCCTTCAAATCCTTCAATAGCGATGCAGAGAAAAGAGCATACCTGGATCTAATCCAGGATGTCAGTACGAGACGAAGCATCAATTTTACTAACGTCAGAAGAACCAAGTTAAATCCCAAAGCCAAATCGAATATATGGGATATTGAAAACTTTGCCTTCACCTATGCCTATAGTGAAGCAACCCGAACAAATTTCAACCTGATTGAAAATACCCAGCGGAACATCAGGGGTGGCGTCGCCTGGCAGTATACATCTAAATTCAAAGGTTTTGAACCATTTAAAGAAGCTGGCTGGACCAAACCTAAGAGCCTGCAATTTATTCGTGACTTCAATTTCAATCCTGTTCCGCAGAGCATATCGGTTCGCGGAGATTTAGACAGAGCATTTAATAAAATCATTTACCGTAATGCCAGTACTGACGCAGCAAGCAGTTTACCCAACTACCAAAAATATTTTGTTTTTAATCGCAATTATGCAGTTAAGTGGAATCTTACACGATCTCTAGGCTTGGATTATACAGCCCGGGCAGCAGCCATTATCGACGAACCAGATGGAGATATTAATTCCGACTCCTTAAAACAAATTGTTAAGGATAATCTTAAAAAGTTTGGTCGTATGAAAAACTTCGAGCAAAATATAACGGCCAATTATGTTTTGCCCTTCGATAAATTTCCGATGTTGAATTGGATTGGTGCAGATTATCGTCATAACCTGGGATATGCCTGGAGAGCCGGCCCTTTGGAGAAAGTTGACTCCCTCCTGTTGGGGAATATCATTCAAAACTCGGTAGACATGGCCTTAACGGGAAAAATTGATTTTGTTAAGCTGTATAACAAATCAAAGTTTCTTAAAGAAGCCAACACGCCTAAGCGAAAACTTTCGGCAGCCGAAATCGCCAAGCAAGCCAAGGCAAAACCAGATACGGTGAAGAAACCTCCTCAACTTGGTGGTTTGAAAAGTTTAACCAGGCTACTTATGTCTGTACGGAGCATCAACGGTACGTACAATGTAAATCAAGGAACCATTCTTCCAGGATTCAATCCCTCACCATTTCTCCTTGGAATGGACAAAGCCTATACAGCTCCTGGATGGGATTTTATCCTTGGAGGTCAGGATCCGAATATCCGATTCCGGGCACGCGATAACGGATGGCTAACCCAGAATCCTCGTCTTACACAGCCATTCAGCCAAACCAAAAACAGGGATTTAACCTTAAGGGCTAATGTTGAGCCCGCTACCGATATTAAGCTTCAATTGGATATGAAGAAATCGTCCATGGCCTCATTCCAGGAAATCTTCCGCTATGATCTGGAATCAGAGGGCTACATCTCCCAAAGCCCAAGCTTAACCGGCTCTTATAAAATTACCACGATTTCGATCCGCACAGCGTTTAGAAACAACTCCAGCTTGAACTCAACGGTCTTTAAACAATTTGAAGACTACATCAACATTATGCAGCAACGGTTTAATCAGGTAACTGGAAATTCCTATGAGCTGAAAAGTCAGGATGTGGTTATCCCAGCTTTTATCGCAGCCTATACCGGTAAAACAGCTCAATCAACAAGCCTTTCTCCATTCCCATCTTTGCCTCTGCCCAACTGGAGATTGGATTATAACGGCCTTTCCAAACTGGAGTTATTTAAAAACATCTTTCAATCGGTAACACTTACGCATTCGTATTCATCCAATTATTCCGTTGTGAATTACAACAACTCTCTTGAATACACTTCTGTAGGCATCAATCAGCCAGTCGAGAAATACAATAGTGCGAGCTTTGCCACACAGCGCAACGATCAGGGAAAGCTGATCCCTCAATACGTCATTGGCCAAGTGATGATATCCGAAACATTTGCGCCATTGATCGGAGTCAACGTGCGAACGCAAAATAAAATGAGTATCCGCTTTGAGTACAAAACCAAACGTGATCTGGCCTTAAATATTTCAAATGCGCAGGTAACCGAATTAAACAGCAAAGATTGGTCGGCAGAAGTCGGGTTCACAAAGAACAATTTCAAATTACCCTTTAAGGACAGAGGTCGCGTAGTGACCGTCAAAAATGATATGACCTTCCGGCTAAATGTTAGTGTTACCAACAATCAGACCATTCAACGAAAAATTGAGGACGTAAACACGGTTACCAACGGAAATTATAATTTCCAGCTACGACCGAACATCAATTATGTGGTAAACAAAAAACTCAGCCTGCAGTTTTATTTCGAGCGGAACAGCAATACCCCATACATTTCATCTGCCTTTCCACGAGCTACCACCCGGTTCGGAACCAAGATTCTGTTTGACCTGGCACAATAGCCTTCAGTTTTAACCCCCATTGCTGCCGAATTTTATTAATTTTGACGGCCGTCAAAAGACGGTCTAATTATTAAAAAAACCGCTTTTATGACTATTCCTGCAGATCTAAAGTATACTAAAGACCATGAGTGGATCCGGATGGAAGGCGATACAGCCATCATCGGAATTACCGAATTTGCTCAAAGCGAATTGGGTGATATCGTCTATGTGGACATCAAATCCGTTGGCCAGACTCTAAATCAACACGATGTTTTTGGTACTGTTGAAGCCGTAAAGACCGTATCTGATTTATTTATGCCTGTAAGTGGCGAGGTTTTAGAAGTGAACTCAGCACTTGACTCAAATCCGGCTTCTGTTAATTCAGATCCCTACGGCGACGGCTGGATGGTGAAAGTAAAGGTGAGTAATGCTGCAGAAGTCAACGACCTTCTTTCATCCGATACGTATAAGTCACTGATCGGCAAATAATTTTTTCAGATGATCGACCTGCCTGTCATTTCTGAACCGAGGAAGCGTAAGCCGGATTGGCTCCGGGTCAAACTACCCGTTGGTCCGGATTATGCACGAGTTCGTCATCTGGTTGATACGCATAAACTGCACACCATTTGCGAAAGCGGCAATTGTCCAAATATGGGCGAATGTTGGGGGACAGGTACAGCGACTTTTATGATTCTCGGTAATGTGTGTACCCGCAGCTGCACTTTTTGTGCTGTGGCCACAGGTCGGCCAACAGAATACGATGTGGACGAACCACGTCGTGTTGCTGAAGCCATTCGACTAATGGGCGTAAAGCATGCGGTGATCACCAGCGTTAACCGGGACGAGCTCAAGGACAGAGGAGCTGAAATCTGGTATCAAACCGTCGTTCAGACTAAACAACAAAGTCCGGAGACGACCATTGAGACCTTGATACCAGACACCAAAGGAAATTGGGATGCCTTGTACCGAATGATAGAAGGTGGACAAGAGGTAGTCAGCCACAATATGGAAACAGTCGGAAGATTGTATCGTATTGTACGACCTCAGGCTAAGTACGAACGTAGTCTGGAACAAATCCGACGGATTCGAGAAGCCGGAAATCGCACCAAGTCCGGAATTATGCTGGGAGTTGGTGAAACCAAAGAAGAGGTTTTTAAGGCAATGGATGACCTGGCCGCAAATGGATTAATGATCCTTACCCTTGGTCAATACCTACAGCCTACCAAGCTTCACCTAGAGGTTGCCGAATTCATCCACCCGGATGTATTTGAAATGTATAAAGAAGAGGGGCTTAAGCGTGGACTGAAGTATGTGGAAGCGGGGCCTCTGGTTCGATCCTCCTATCATGCCGAGCGACACGTACACGTGCCGTTTGACTGAAGAACTCAAGCAAAAAGTTCACGAATAATAGTTGCCGTTTCTCGTGCGGCTTGTTCCGGCACCAAAGATGTGTCGGATATACCAGAAACAACCCTAGTAATATCGTGGTCGACCTGACCGGTAACGGACCATTTTTGGGAAGTGGCCACCGTTAGGTAAGCTGAAAAACTATGATGACCAGATCCGGGGCGCTCGCCAATAATGTGAATAATTCCATATTTCTCTAAAAGTTCCTTTTCCTCACCAAACAAGTACTCTCCACAGGCGTATCCTGCGCGTACCCGACCATGCTTGATTACAAGCGGACCATGTGCAGAAGAAAATCCTAAACGTTCGAGTTCAGGAATTAAGGTATTCAGATAAGGCATAAGGTGACCTTCGTCCATTAAGGCATCTGGACTTAGACCATCAGAAATGATAATCTGAATCATTGGCCAATTGCCTGACAATGACTTTCGATAGAGTTTTAATTTTTCGATTGATGCCTCAGAAAGTTTCTCTCCAGATTCCGGATGATAGATATAATCTTTACGGTCTTTTGATTGTGTGACCAATACGGTAGCGGCAGGAATAGATGTAGCAAACGACTCCGGCATTTCGGTCCATATACTTCTTTTTGCATCTGCATACAAATGACGGACTTGTTTATCCAATTCAGGATTCATCTCCCAATACTGAGCTCCTGTACCCTGAGCAATTGGTACACCTCTTTTACGAATCCTAGCCAAACATTGGCGACCTTCTTCATATATCAAATCACGATTCCGGGTATCATCTTTTGCAAGGCAATATTGATAGTATACCCAAATGGGATCACCAAAGTGAGGACCAGGACGATTATCGCTTCCAATTACACCCATTCCTTTAAAGAAGCTCCACATATCGTCGCTGACTTTATATCCAAATTTCTCCCTAACCCGAACATGATCGTTAAAGGCTGTAGTGAGATAACTCAGCATCGGATCGTTCTTAGTTGGCAGGGCCATTAAATAAGCAGGATTGGCTGGCATAATCTGATCAATGCACCACTCTAAATCATCAAGGTCGATATCCATATGTAAGGTTGAGCAAACATCCAATCCGATTGTATGTCCGTGTAACTTCCCCATTACGATATCTTCGAGACAGCACCTTACCAGTTGATCCCTGGTTCTAAAAACTTCCGGACCAATAAATCCGGCAACGTCATTAACAAAAACCCACGGAATTTTTTCTGGATCTTTCCCCTTTTCCAAGGCCTGGCGGAGAGCTCTCAGAAAACCATATTTCCTGGATTCATGCACAACCATATCTACACCTTCGCCATGGCCATTGGTAGCGTCTGCGCCTTGTCCCGTCTCAGCATAGAGGCCATAGCGACCGGTTCGTCGGGCGGCATGGGAGAACATTTTTTCTACAGTAACGTCGAAAGTTTTATTTGCATTTACCGTGCTCGCCAAGCTTTGAAACCAGATTCCTGTCGTACCAGGTTGTAGATCTTCTACCTTAGACTGAATATCGATGTGGGCCAAGACGCAGTTTGGCAGTGTGTCCTGAAGACCAAACGTCGTTAAGATTTCATATAAGGTCTTTTCAATTCGGGCTACACTGATGGGATCAGAGGATACAGGGTTAGTACCCAGAACAACATCACCAACTCCGTAGGACCAGGCATCAAAAACCTGCCAACGGATATCCTCAGGATCGTCAGTAGGAGAGTTTGGTTGAACCCGTGCTCCCATGTAGCCTTTGCTACCAATTTTACTTCCGGGCAGTGGGTTAAAGACTTTTTTTCCCGTTTCAATTAATTCCTGGTTGGACATTGTTTTAACCAAACAGGCGATAACATCGCTTGTTAAGGAAGGCATTATTTGCTTTATGGCCTCTTCCGAATCGGTAAGAATGAAATTCTTCAATTCCCCAATCGTCCAATTCGCCAGCTTTTCGGTTTGTTTTGTCGTATTATGAATCAAATCATAGATCTCATCGCTATACAGCGAATAGGAGTTTAAGTCACCAATTGTGGTGTTGGAAATTAGGGTTCGCGCAAAGTTTCGCGAATCCTCATCCAAAGCCGAAACACCTAAAATCTCATCACCCTCTTTAAAAGTATTCGCTGCTCCAATAATTCCCCGGTAGAGACTTAGGTCCATCTTTCCAAGGACTCTATTTAGATACGCAAAAACACTCTCACCTACCAAAGGCGGATCAAGAGTGATTCCATTAGCATGAGCTTTAATTGAGTTGGTGCAACCAGCCAAACCTAGAATTGCCGTCCCAATCATTCCTGACCTGATGAAAAAACGACGACGATTTATGATTTCATCATTGATATTCATAGGATCTTCTCTTTACGAGTGGCCAGAAATAAATAAATAATCAGCGGAAGAATAGTACAGCCTAAAATTAGCGGAAGCAGGTAGCTCAGTAGAGGACTTAAATGACTGTAGGATGATCCGATGGTAGATACAGCCACTAAACCAAAAATTATCGGCATAGCCAAGCGTAGAGTCCGAATCAAATTCGAAGCCAATTGATACTGATATGCGGCATTCTCAGGCGTAATCGCAATCGGATAATTGAAGCGCTCTGGACGTCGGTTTATAACTGAAAGAAGAATAAATAAAAGAGTAGCTATCCCTGGAAGAAATAAAATCATGTAGCGTGAACCATAGTCGTCAGGCACACCAGATAAATTAAAATGAGTAGGAATCTGGTCTGGTAATTGAAAATAGCTCTTCAAAACAAAAGCCCATAACAATGCAAGAAAAAGAAACCCTAAGCCATCCAACCATTTTCCAATAGTGTTAGGGTAATTTCTTTGTATTGGACTTTTCATCGAATGTGCCGCACTATAATTGTATGCAGCTGATCAAAGCTAGCACTTTCTGGAAATTCCATCTTTCGAAAGCCGAAAACCCTCATTCTAAAAAATGCTTTTTGGATCAATCTTTCCTGCATGAGGATGGCCATTTTTACACTTTTTAACCTCTTGATGTGCTGCAAAAGTCAGGAAGACATCGTTTTGTGTGCCAATCGTTGCCCCGAAGCAAGTCCCTGGAGGGTTGAAAGCCTTGATTTGAATCTACCCTGTTTCACCAACCAGATCGACTGCAGGGACTGGGCTGTCAAACACGGTTATGCTGACAGGCCTTGTGTACGTTGCAATTAGAACCTAAGAAAAATAAAATCAGGCGACAGCAACTTCAAAAGAGTCGGCGGATGACCGTGCCAGGTAGGAGTCAAACTCCATTGGAGAATCTCCTCCTTCGAGAAGACATCCTTTGGGGATGGTCGGATAAATTTCTTCGTAGGTTTTTACCAGGTTCATAAATACACGGCGATAGACATGGGTCCGATTAATCTGATCAGGATGCTCCAATCCAGCCGAACCCATTAATTCAACAAAACTTTCGACAGTGTTTTTATGAAAGCTGCTCACACGCTCGGTTTTATCACCTACCACCAATCCCTTCATGAAATAAGGATCCTGAGTAGCTACGCCGGTAGGACAAGAATTTTTATTGCATTCCAAGGCCTGAATACAACCGAGGGCCAGCATCATTCCACGGGCACTACTGCAAAAGTCAGCGCCCAAGGCCAACGCACGCATGATGTGAAATCCGGAGAGAATCTTTCCGGAGCAATTCAATTTAATGTTTTCTCGGATTCCAAAGCCTCGAAGGGAATTATCCACGAATGCTAACGCATCCAAAAGCGGCATTCCAACAGAATTTGAAAATTCAGGAGGTGCAGCACCTGTTCCACCTTCTCCCCCATCAATCGAAATAAAATCCGGATAACTATCCAGTTTTACCATAGCCTTGCAAATAGAAAGGAATTCACTTTTACGACCAATACATAACTTAAAACCTACAGGCTTGCCCCCGGAAAGTCTGCGCAGTCTATCAACAAATTGGATCAATTCTATCGGTGTACTGAAGGCCGAATGAAAAGGTGGAGAAAAAACCGTTGTACCGGGTTCCACCAAACGAATGGCCGCAATTTCGGGTGTGTTCTTTTTTGCAGGCAAGATTCCGCCATGTCCGGGCTTTGCACCCTGTGATAGCTTGATCTCGATCATTTTTACATTTGACTTATTCGCGTTTGCTGCAAAGGCCTCATCATTAAAATTGCCCTTCTTATCGCGAGCTCCAAAATAACCGGTACCAATTTGCCAAATCACATCACCACCAGGTTCCAAATGATAAGGACTCAAACCACCTTCTCCGGTGTTGTGTGCAAAACCTCCCTTTTTAGCTCCGCCGTTTAAAGCCAGAATTGCATTTTTACTCAAGGATCCAAAGCTCATCGCCGAAACATTCAATACACTGGCCTCATAAGGCTGTGTACAAGCTTTACCCCCAACGCGTATGCGTGGATGATGATCCAGCTTTTGAAAATCTTTAGGATTGATGGAATGCGTCATCCATTCGTATCCCTCTGCATACACATCCAGCTGAGTTCCAAACGGAGTGGTATCAACTTGTCGTTTGGCACGCTGATAAACCATTGATCGCTCATTACGATTGATCGGCGCCCCATCGGTATCCGACTCAACAAAATATTGTTGAATTTTAGGACGAAGGTCTTCCAATACATAACGTAATCGACCCAACACTGGAAAATTTCTTCTGATCGATTGCTTTTCCTGAATCATATCGACCACCCCAATCCATATTACCGGGAGAATAAATGCGTACAGAAAATAAAAGCCGCTGCTGATAGAGTAACCAAGCATTCCAATAGCTACAACAGTAACCATAGAAATCAAGGAAAACATTTGACGCATATTCATATCGGAATCGGTTAAGGATAGACCATAAAATAGAAAAGGAGTGGCCTTTGGCAGGTTAGTTGAATAAATATATTCAAACCTGTGATAAGAAAAAAAGAGAATCTCAGAATTGACCTTCCTGAATAAGGGAGTAGGCTTAAGCAGCCACAATGCCTTTGGTCTTATGAATTTTTATTGAAAAATGTGATCTGATGAAATGCTGCATCCGGACCTCAGCCAAAGCTGGTTTTTGATCCTCTGGAAAAAACACAGTCAGGTCGAGTACGGCCTGAACAAACAATGGATCAGAACACAGGTGATCAATCCATTCACAAAAAGCCTTTTGCCAATCAGATTTGTAGCGTGTCAAATGATCACTGCCATCCCACAATAATTCGAGCTGATTATTACCATATCGATACCTGTAAAGACCACAAAGCAAATAATAGAACTCATCCAGGTTCTGAACGGAATTCGGCTTAAACTGACGAATCTTTCGAACAAAGTCATCCTCCAGACCCAGCGGATTATGGACTGCTTCATAGGCCCTGCCAACACGAATCAATACATCAGAAAGGAGACAGTCCTTGGTCTGAAGCTGTGCCTGCTCCAGAAGATAGTTTTTATCCAGGGGGAAAAATTTCCGGATCAACTCATCAAGCGTTTTACAAATTTATAAAAAAACCGGCCATGAGCCGGTTTAATTGTACATAACCTATCGATCAAGCTACTTAGACGCTTTTCCCATGCGTAAAGTATACACCGGAAACTTGATGTGATTAACCACATCCTCAGCCACACTTCCGGTAAGCAAATGAGCCAAGCCTCGGCGTCCATGCGTAGCCATAACTACCATACACTTACCAGTCTTTAGAGCATAATTCATGAGTCCCTCCTCTTCGGTTATATCATTAATCACATCAAGCTTTACTCTCTCCAAGGCATAGCGCTTTGAAAAGGAGTTAAGCAATTGTGTAGACTCACTGTCCCTTCGGAACATGGCTGGTGTATTTACATAGACCAAATGAAGCGAGGCTTTAAAAAACTCCTGAAGCTTCTTTACAGCAGCCATAAAGGAATCCTGATTGCCTGACAAAGAGGTTGCAACGACCAGATTTTTAACGGATGATAGCTGAACCGGACCAGGAACGGCGATTACAGGAACGCCAGAATGCCGGACGATTTTTTCTGTATTTGATCCAACAAAATATTCTTTCAAGCCTGTCGCTCCTTTAGTGCCCATTACAACCAGGTCGTATTTATTCTTTTTCATCTCCTGGAGAATGACAGATGTAGGATTGCCGTAATCCACTGACCAGGTAACTGAAACTTTTTTTGCTACCTTTTTAATCTGTGCCGTAAACGTTTTCTTGGCCAGACCCGCCGCATCTTCTAAATATTCTTTTTCAAACGATAAGGCAGGCATTAAAGTAGTATCGTAAAGTACCGGTAGTTCAATGACATGCATTAAATGAACCTGACCTTTAGCCTGAGCAGCAAACTCAACGGCAAACTTGAAAGCGTGTTGCGCTTGTTCAGAAAAATCACTTGGAACCAGAATCTTTTTCATGTTTTAGGGATTTGGTCAAATCTAGGACAAGAGATCCCACAGAGTCCTGACCTGGAGCATATTAAAACCTGACATTTATCAGGCGAATATTAATCTTGTGTTACAAAGGGTGCGAAAGCAGCAATCCAAGGCCAAATAGGAGCATAAAACCAAAAGCTGATAAAGCCATTTTTTTCAGCCATGGATCCAGATTTTCAGCTGGAGTTTCTTTTACAGCTTGATTGATGCGAATGAAAAAAGGCACAACCACCAGAAATAAAAAACGAAAGTAGAAGAAGCCTGAAAATCCATTTGATTCAGAAATCAAGGTGTAGAGTATAGCAAGTAATAAAGCCCCGTATAACAATACAGAATGGTAGGTAGCAGCAGCCAAACGCCCCATACGTACAGGCAACGAAAATTTTCCCGCAGCGCGATCGGATTCAATATCACGGACATTATTCACATTCAACACAGCAACAGCTAAAAGTCCAGTTGCCGAAGCCGGAAGAAAATGCAGAGGATCAAAATTACCCGTGTGCATAAACTCCGATCCGATTACACCTATCAGTCCAAAAAAAATAAATACAGACAGGTCACCAAGACCAAGGTAACCGTAAGGCTTACGACCTGCGGTATACGTCACAGCAGCATAAATACACATACAACCTATGACCAACCAGGCTAAAGCCATTTTGTAGTGATCCGGGAACGCACGAATCAGCAAGGCACATCCTGAAATCAGAGAAAGACCACAAAATAAAATTACTGCGGATCGCATCTGACTGCGTGAAATAGCACCAGACTGGACCGCACGCAATGGACCTTTTCGTCCGGCGTGATCGGCACCATGAACGGAGTCACCATAATCGTTAGCCAGATTAGATAAAATCTGGAGCAAAACAGTTGTCAGCGCTGTAAGTAAAAAAATATCGACTTCAAATAAGCCCTCTCGAGCAGCAAGGAAACTACCCATGCCAACAGAAGCCATTGCCAAGGGCAAGGTTCGTAGGCGAAAGGCCTGGATCCATTTATTCATGAACAGTTTTTAGCCATTTCTAAGGCCATCCAAAGAGTACTTTCCCGGACCAGCAAAGAAAATGGAGGTAAACGTGAGGAGAAAAAAGATGCCAAGTTCCCTTTCCTTTATTGGATCGCCACCATGAACAATAAAAACAGCCACAACCATAGTAATGATGATGGGAATGACCATGATTCGGGTGAATGCACCCAACACTACAAAGACTGTACAAAAGAACTCCGCAAAAACGCAAAGTGCCAAGGAAGCTGGAGATCCTATTCCAAGAGGATCACTGAATTTATCCATTCGTTCAGTAAACCCCATGAGCTTGGGTATGCCATGAAGAAGCATTAATCCACCGGCCAGGCGGATAAGCAACATGCTTAAATCAAATGCAATCGGACGAGTCTGATATAACCATTTCATGACGCAAAGATGTCACTATTTGGTGACCTGATCAATAATGGTCTTATCAAGAGGGTTTACAGATGAAGAATAAAATCCCGCGACCGAGCCATCAGGACGAACCAGATACTTAGAAAAATTCCAACCCGGCGTTTTGCCGGTCTTAGCCTCCAGCCAACGGAATAATGAATGCTTGTCAGAACCCTTTACCGACACCTTCTCAAACATTTGAAAAGAGACACCGTAATTTTTTTCACAAAAGCTGGCAATCTCCTTGTTGCTGCCAGGCTCCTGCCACAAAAAGTTATTCGCTGGGAAACCCAACACTACAACTTTTGATCCGTATTGTTCATGGAGCTTTTGAAGGTCTCCATACTGAGGCGTGTAGCCACATTTAGAGGCCGTGTTTACAATAAGAATCCATTTCCCCTTAAAGTCAGAAAAGTCAATCATCTTCCCGTCTATTGACGGAATCTTGAATTCATAAATAGATTTTTGAGCCACAGCTGTGGACCTTCCAAATAGGGAGAAAAACATAAGTACTATCAGTGTTCGGTTAATCACAACTCCTTAACGATCTGTTCATCCAACGGCTTAATCTTTGACGGGAAAAACTTTACTGTACCATCTGGCTTAACCAGATACTTACAGAAGTTCCAGGTGGGTTCATTACCAGACTTTTCCTTTAGCCAGGTAAATAACGGATGCTGATCGGTTCCCTTAACTGAAACCTTTTCAAACATCTGGAAAGTGACTCCATAATTCTGAGAACAGAAAGATTTAATTTCAGAATTGGACCCAGGCTCCTGACCACCAAAATTATTTGCGGGAAAGCCGAGAATCACAACCTTACTTCCATACTGCTCATGAAGTTTTTGCAAGTCAGTGTATTGTGGAGTATATCCACATTTTGAAGCGGTGTTGACAATCAATAACGTCTTGCCTTTGTAAACAGAGAAGTCTATGGGCGCACCTTCAAGACTATTTACTTTGAAATCATAAATGGTTCCGGAGGTTGTGACAGTCATCGACAATAGGAATAGAATAGAGAGAATTTTCATAAATAATGAATTATCATTTTGACCTGCAAATATCCTAAGGAAAGTATGAATCCAGACCAGGTAAAGGCTACTTCAGCAGAGAAAATCAACAATTCATCCCAGCCTCACATTTTTTCCGGAACACCGATACCCAATACACCCATAGCCATACGGATGGTGCGGGCTACTTGTTCTGAGAGTGCTATGCGAAAGGCCATTTTTTCAGAGTCTGGCTCACCGAAAATCCGAACAGACTGATAAAACTGATTGTATTCTTTGGCCAGATCAAAAGCATAGTTAGCCATGATGGAAGGAGCATACTGGTTGGCAGCCTCTTGTAGTAGCTGTGGATAGCGACCAATCATTCGAATCAAAATACGCTCGGAATCATGCAATTCAACAGGAGCGAATGCTCGCTCAATATTCAAGTTCTGCTCCTGTGATTTTCGAATGAGCGCACGGATTCGGGCGTGCGTGTATTGAATAAACGGACCTGTATTTCCCTGAAGTTGGATAGATTCTTTAGGATCAAACATCATCCTCTTTTTAGGATCGACCTTAAGCAGAAAATACTTAAGGGCTCCGAGACCGATCATCTCATTAAGCTCTTCGGAATATTCAGCTTTTCCGAGTTC
>Ga0209972_10001559_pt1 | contig 19878 bp, 17 predicted proteins | sample NOAtaG_7_FD_187302 | JGI IMG/M metagenome (GOLD analysis project Ga0209972, IMG submission 187302) | Freshwater lake microbial communities from Lake Erie, under a cyanobacterial bloom - NOAA_Erie_Diel1S_2200h metaG (SPAdes) (version 2) | ecosystem: Environmental > Aquatic > Freshwater > Lake ... | reverse complement strand
CTAACATCAAAGATCTCGTTCCAATTTTGGAAAAAGTTATGCAGGCTGGAAAGCCACTTGCCATCATCGCCGAAGATATTGAAGGCGAAGCACTTGCAACTCTGGTGGTAAACAAGATCCGCGGAACATTCCGTTCTGCTGCTGTGAAGGCCCCAGGCTTTGGCGATCGTCGTAAAGCAATGCTCCAAGACATCGCAATATTGACTGGTGGAACTGTGATTTCAGAGGAAGTTGGTCTCAAACTTGAGGCTGCAACTCTTGATCTCCTCGGCAAGGCGCGCAAAGTTGTTATCACCAAGGATGAAACAACGATCGTGGAAGGCGCTGGCGATGATGAAATGATCAAAGGCCGCGTCAACCAGATCCGCGCTGAAATCGAAAAGACTGACTCCGATTACGATCGCGAGAAACTCCAAGAGCGCTTGGCAAAGCTTGCCGGCGGCGTTGCTGTCATCAAGGCAGGAGCTGCGACTGAAGTGGAGCTCAAAGAGCGCAAGCACCGCATCGAAGATGCAGTCCGTAACGCGAAGGCTGCAGTCGAAGAAGGAATTGTTTCTGGTGGTGGCGTAGCGCTACTCCAAGCTTCCAAGAAAGCATTTGAGAAATTGAAACTTTCTGGCGATGAAGCAACAGGTGCAAAGATTGTTGAATTCGCAGTCGAAGCGCCGCTCAAGCAGATCGCAATCAATGCTGGACTTGAAGGTGGAGTTATCGTTGAGAAAGTTCGCCATCTCGAACCAGGACATGGACTTAATGCAGCAACAGGTGAGTACGTCGACATGATCAAGACTGGAATTATCGATCCAGCGAAGGTCACTCGTTCTGCTCTCCAGAATGCTGCATCGATCGCAGCTCTCTTCCTCACAACAGAGGCAGTTATTGCTGATAAGCCAGAACCTAAGCCTGCGATGCCTGCGGCTCCGGGCGGAGATATGGACTTCTAAAGTAGCAAGATAGACTTTCTTCTATGTCCCGCGCGGCTCAGAAGAAGAAATCGAAAAAAGTCAGCGGCGTTGATCCATTCGACGCCGCTGATTTTGCGCGCGCTGCAGCTTTAGAAGATGCTAAGAATGAAAAGTATGTCGGTTCACAAATTTCTGTTGAATCAGATGAAGACCATGTTGCGACATACCTCTTTGAAGCATTTTTACCGGGTTATGTCGGCTGGCGTTGGGCTGTCACCGTTGCAAAGGTTGATGCCAAGAGTTCGCCCACTATCTGCGATGTAGTTCTACTTCCTGGCGCAGATGCACTTCTTGCTCCAGATTGGATTCCATATAGCGAACGTATTACCGCAGACGATGTTGGCGTTGGCACGATCGTTCCGACTGCTGCTGATGATGCGCGATTAGTTCCAGCAAGTGCAGTTCTTCCGAGTGATGAAGAGTTAGATCTTCACGAACTCTTTGAATTAGGAGCCGGAAGACTTCGCGTGCTTTCTATTGAAGGCCGTGATCAAGCCGCAAAACGTTGGATTGAAGGCGACCGCGGACCAAATGCACCTATCGCACAATTTGCTCCAAAGAATTGTGGAAGCTGTGGTTTCTATCTACCTATTGCGGGCTCATTCCGACAGGCCTTTGGCGTCTGCGCTAACGCAATCTCACCTGAAGATGCGCGTGTGGTCTCGGTCAATCATGGATGCGGCGCGCATTCTGAGGCGATAAACTAGCCCCCTGTCCGCAAAGCGCGGCGCACACGACACCTAAACGAAATTTAATTCAAGGAGGCTCCCGTCATGCCAGTCGGACGCGTTAAATGGTTTAGCCTCGAAAAAGGTTTTGGATTTATCTCCTCTGAAGAAGGCGAAGATGTCTATCTTGCAGCTTCTGCTCTTCCAGAAGGCGTTGCCACTGTAAAGCCTGGCACCAAGTTGGAGTTCGGCGTTGCCGAAGGACGTAAAGGACCACAAGCACTGTCAGTTCGCATTATTGATGCGCCACCGTCACTTGCTAACTCCAAGGCTGGCGCCGATGATCTTGCCGTCATTATTGAAGAATCAATCAAGATGCTTGATCGCGTTGGCAATGGGCTGCGCCACGGTCGTTATCCAAGTGAAGCAGAAGCTGCACGTGTAGCCAAAGTTTTGCGTGGAATCGCACAAGAAATCGAAGGTTAATTACTTCTCTTCGCGTTTAGCACGGCGCTTGGTGTAACGAATACCAATCAAGCCAAGTGCTATACCTAGTAAACATGTAAGAACAATCTTTGCAACCGCATTGACGATGATTGCGATAACAAGCGCAATAGTCCAGAGCACAATTCCAGCGATGATGATTGGAATCGCGCTGCGCATACCGTGAATCATACTAGACTCACTTCGTGGGAACGCTGCGATCATTCAAGCATCGCAACTTCCGAATACTCTTTTCCGCAAACTTCATTTCAAATATCGGCACCTGGGCGCAAGGGGTGGCACAAGCGTGGCTGATTCTCGAACTTACTGATAGCGGTTCATATCTTGGACTTGTAACTGCTCTGCAATTTCTCCCCACACTCTTCTTTAGTATTTCTGGTGGAAAGATCGCTGATAAATTCAATAAGCGAAAAGTTTTGATGCTCACCAACCTCACTGGAGGTTTGTCTGCGCTCTCTGTTGCAGCTCTCGTGCTCACTGAAAATATTGAAATCTGGCATGTGATGTTCTTTGCCTTTACTTTAGGAATGGGCAATGCCATCGATGCACCGGTGCGCCAGAGCTTTAATGTAGAAGTGGTTGGAAAGGCTGACTTACCGAACGCCGTTGGTCTGAACTCGACTAACTTCAATACTGGCCGCCTTCTTGGCCCAGGGCTTTCAGGGCTCTTAATCGCAGCGTATGGAACCGGAGTTTCATTCTTGCTAAACGGTATTTCATATCTCATCGTGATTATTGCGCTATTCAATATTCGTGAGTCTGAACTTTTTAGGGAAGAACGAAAGTCCTCATCCACCAAGATTCGTGAAGCGATGCGATATGTCGCCGCTCGCCCCGACATCCTTGCAGTGATGATTACGGTTTTCTTTGCCACCAGCTTTGGTCTGAATTTCAATATCTTCAACACCATGATGGCAACTCAAGTCTTCGATAAGAGCGCCGCGGAATATGGCGCGCTGGGAAGTATTTTGGCTATCGGTTCATTATCAGGCGCGATTATCTCTGCGCGATTAGAGAAGAAACGTGGCCCACGATTTGTGATGTTAGGTTCCATGATTTTTAGCGCGCTCCTTGTTGCCGGATCATTTGCCCCGAGCTACGCGATTTATGCGATTTTCTTGCCGCTGATCGGTTGTGTTGCTCTCTTAACATTTATCGGGGCTAACACGATGGTTCAGATGCGAACCGATTCTGATATTCGAGGACGAGTGATGGGCATATATCTCACGGTTTTTCTAGGTGGCACGCCAATCGTCTCTCCACTTATTGGTTGGATGACGCAAGTAATTGGCACTCGTGAAACTATTGGAATCTGTGGAACTATTTCATTACTAGCAGCAGCAATTACCTATTCACAATTCCACGATAAATCAGCTCCACCTGCAAGCTTCGCAGTAGCTGATGTTTTAGAGACCACTTATGAGGACAAAAAAGACTAAGCTAAAAAGAATTACAAGAGTGACGATTCTCCGAGTTTTGTAGTTCATTTCTCCTCCGATATTAACTCGCTCTTTGATGGAACCAAGGTAACAATAACAAAGGCGCAGATAATGAGCGCCGGAACAAGCAAGAATCCTTGAACAATGCCGAACCTATCTGCCAAAAGTCCGAGAAGTAGCGGAGATAGACCAATCGCAATGCCAGCGCTCAAGCTTGATTTTCCGATGGCAAGATCAGGCTTTTCTCTACCGAAGCGAAGTAAACGAAGGGATGAAAGCGCAAATTGCATAGAAGTACCAAGTCCGACAATGAATAGCGCTGTGAAAGAGAGCCATGGATTAGTGGAGAACCAGAAGAGCGCGAATCCTGCACCCTGGAGCGCAATAATCGCACGGAGTCGGTCATCGATATCCATCGTTGGGAAGATATGTGTTCCAAACCAACGGCCAATCATCATTCCACATGGAAAAGCGAGGACAAGTGTTGTTGAGAGCGCTGCACTGAGATCTGTCTTCTCTCTAAACAAAGCAGCTGCCCAGAATGCCACGGCAAATTCCGCTGCAATACAGAACATCATTCCTATCCAACTTAGCCAATATTTCAGAGGTAATGAACCAGTCTGATGTCCTTCGGTATCTGGAATATGTTCAGTTCTTTGTTGTCGGCCTAGTGTCAAATATAAAATAATGGCAAATGGCAAGCAGACCAGGAGTCCTAGTCGCCAACTAAATTGCGAACCAGCAATAACACCGATGATGAAGTTTCCCAATAAAACAAAGGCTGAATTCACGCCATTTGCTTGAGAAACCGCCCGGGGCGCATGAGATTTATAGTGCCCAGATACATTCATTAATGAATTGGTGATTGTTAAGGACATTCCAATTCCCGCGATAAGAATTGCTGGAATTGTTTGCCATGCTTTTGGTAGAACGATAAAAGCCATGGCTCCAATGTTGAAAATTATCAGACCCAACCAGACACTTTGAGGCCGTCCAAATCTATGAGCCACACGCGCATTAATGGAGCCGGCGATAATCGATGAGATTCCCATGGCAGTTCCATGAAGTCCGGCGACGGCTGCAGAAGTACCTTGATCAGCTTGAAGAAGAGGAAGGGCTGGGCCAAATCCACCCATGAAGATGCCAAATACTCCAGTCTGGAGCGCTGCCAACCAAAATACTTGATCGCGTTTGTAGGTCTGTCCAGACAAGAGTTGCGGCTCTGTTACTTCTTCAAGTTCTCGACAACAAATTCAATGCACTGTGTGAGTGCAGAAATATCGTCAGGATCAACAGAAGGGAACATTCCAATACGGAGTTGGTTCTTTCCTAGTTTGCGATAAGGCTCAGTATCAACAATTCCGTTCGCGCGGAGCGCTTTCGCAATCTCAAGTGCATCAATCGCATCATCGAAGTTGATAGTGGCAACGACTTTTGAGCGCATCGCAGGATCAGTGACAAAAGGAGTTGTGTACGAAGTCTTCTCAGCCCAGCCATACATGATTTCCGCAGATTTCGAAGAGCGTCCAGCTGCAAAGGACATACCGCCGTTGGTGTTCATCCACTCGATCTGATCAGCGAGCAACATCAAAGTCGCGACCGCAGGAGTGTTGTAAGTCTGATCTAAGCGAGAGTTCTCAATCGCAATCGTTAAGTCAAAGAACGCTGGAACCCAACGCCCACTCTCTTTGATTTTTGCAACACGAGCAATCGCAGCAGGGCTCATCAGGGCCAGCCACAAACCACCATCAGATGCGAAAGATTTTTGTGGAGCGAAGTAGTAGGTATCAAATTCTTGTGCGGCAACATCGAGTCCACCAGCAGCGCTTGTGGCATCAACGAGAACTAGCGCGCCATCAGTGCCAGCAGGACGTTTGATTGGCATTGCAACGCCAGTAGAAGTTTCATTATGAGTCAGGGCATAGACATCTACGCCAGCTTCTGCGACAGGAAGTGGATGAGAGCCCGGTTCAGATTTGATGACTGTGGGTTCATCAAGGAATGGAGCTTCCTTTGCAGCAGAAGCAAATTTCGAAGAGAACTCACCGAAACTTAAGTGTTGTGATTTCTTTTCAATAAGTCCAAAAGTGGCGATATCCCAGAACGCAGTAGAACCGCCATTTCCTAGAACAACTTCATATCCTTCTGGAAGATTGAAGAGTGAGGAGAGCCCAGTGCGCACTCTTCCGACAACGTTCTTAACTGCTTTCTGACGGTGCGAAGTTCCAAGGATGGAAGCACCCGATGCAGCGAGAGATGAGAGCGCTTCAGGTCGGATCTTTGATGGACCGCAACCAAAACGGCCATCGCGCGGCTTTAAATTATCGGGAATTTTGATATCGGACATAACGCGCTAAGCCTATGGGAAGAAGCGTTCTAGCTTCCAATTGGTTTCGGCTTGGTTGCTATCGAGATCAACATTGCGTGTGAATCGGAGGCGATCATGGAGGCGTGAATACCGTCCTTGCCAGAATTCAATACTTGTTGGTGTGACTAAGAACCCACCCCAGTGTGGAGGCTTAGGAACGGTGGAGCCTTCCGGATATTTGGCAGCGATATCTTTCCAACGTGCTTCGAGAACCTCTCGTGAATCAAGCACTTCTGATTGATTACTGGCCCATGCGCCAATTTGGCTAGACCAAGGGCGAGTTGCAAAATACTCTTCAGATTCTGTCTCTGAAATTCGCACTGCATCTCCTAAGACAATAACTTGGCGCTCCATCGGATACCAAGGAAAGAGAAGTGAGACGGCAGAGTTATTCGAAATTTCATTTGCCTTACGAGATCCATAGTTAGTGAAGAAGGTAAAACCGGAAGAGGTGACGTCTTTGAGAAGGACGGTGCGCGATGTTGGCTTTCCAGATCCAACAGTGGAGAGGACCATGGCATTGGCTTCAACAATCATGGAGTTTGCCGCGGCCTCTTTAAGCCAGATTTGAAATTGCGCAATTGGATCTGGGTTGATGGCCGATTCGGTTATTCCAACTTCGCCATAGGAACGGCGCATTGCCGAGATTTCAGCGCGGTCTACCTCGGGCTGATTTCTCTCTGTCATGGGTGTATCTAACGTCACTTTAGGCGATAGGGCATCTTTGACTGCGCCGTTTTGCGCACTTCACCGATAGGGGCAGAATACGGCGCATGGCAGATGACTTTAAACCCGGTCTTGAAGGCGTAATCGCATTTGAATCAGAAATCGCAGAACCCGATAAAGAAGGTAGTGCGCTTCGATACCGCGGTGTAGATATCGATGATCTCGTTGGACGCGTTTCCTTTGGAAACGTGTGGGGATTGCTTGTCGATGATGAATTTAATCCTGGACTTCCTGCCGCAGAACCATTTCCAATTCCGATTCACTCCGGTGATGTTCGCGTTGACGTCCAATCTGCGATTGCGATGCTTGCACCTGCATGGGGTCTAAAGCCACTTCTCGATATTTCTGATGAAGAAGCCCGTAGCAATCTCGCTCGAGTTTCGGTCATGTTGCTTTCCTATGTTGCCCAATCAGCTCGTGGAACTTGGCAGCCTATGGTTCCGCAATCAGAAGTTGATAAAGCACATACTGTTGTAGAGCGCATGATGATTCGCTGGAGAGGCGAGCCAGATCCAAAACATGTTCGCGCCATTGATGCGTATTTTGTTTCTGCTGCTGAACACGGCATGAATGCTTCAACATTTACCGCTCGCGTTATTGCCTCAACTGGCGCAGATGTTGCGGCTTCAATCTCCGGTGCAATTGGTGCGATGTCTGGCCCACTCCATGGTGGCGCGCCATCTCGCGTTCTTCACATGATTGAAGAAGTGGAAAGAGTCGGCGATGCGCGTAAATATGTAAAAGAATTACTCGATAAAGGTGAACGTTTGATGGGATTTGGCCATCGCGTTTATCGCGCCCAAGATCCTCGCTCACGCACTCTTCGTCGTACCTGTGAAGAACTTGGCGCACCTCGTTACCAAGTTGCGAAAGCGCTCGAAGAAGCAGCCCTTACCGAATTACGTGAACGTCGTCCGGATCGCGTACTTGAAACAAATGTTGAGTTCTGGGCCGCAGTACTTCTTGATTTCGCAGAAGTTCCTGGGCATATGTTTACGCCTATGTTTACTTCTGCGCGCACTGCAGGTTGGTCTGCTCATATCTTGGAACAGAAGCGCACTGGTCGATTAATTCGTCCATCGTCTCGTTATATTGGTAAAGCCCCACGTAAGCCAGAAGATGTAAAGGGCTGGGACAACACAGTTCCAGGCGTTCACAAGTAGCCTAGGTAACCGCGCAACTAAGGACGCAAATTCGTCCTACATGAAATGGATAGTTGCGGGGGAGTTTTGCGGGGGAGTTCGAATTTAATCTTTGAGCCAAAAACGCAATGGCTCATGTACATAACTTGCCCATGAGCGCTCATTATGCGAAGTGCGGTGAAAAACTTTGCTCTGATATCGCCGCTCATCCCAACCGAGCGTTCGCATTAGTTGATCAGCCCGATCCTGGAATGGTTCATATGTTTTATCAAGACCTTTGGTGCCACGGCTCATCCATATCTTGAGATGTTCTCTATTGGGAAGTTTGTTTACCATCCAATCAACTAGTTCATTACCCCCAAGTGGCCAATGTGGTGAGAGAGCAAGAGCAGTATGGAAGTTGTCATGGAATCGTATTGCGGAATTAAGAGTTGCAAGACCTCCCATTGATGATCCAATCATCGCCGTAGTTTCTGGAGTTACAGAACTATGAGTCTCATTAACGAGAGCCGGTGCAATAACGTGAAAAATTTTCTCAAGATAACTATTTCCACGTAACTGATCTATGGAAACTTGGGTCGGGATTGCAGGCTTAACTCCATCTCGAAAAGCATCTTCCGGAGTTAAATCCTTGCCACGTCCGTGCGGATCTACGGGAGAGGAGCTATGGAACACGCCAACAATCAGGGGTGCTTTTTTACCCTCTTCTGCGGCAATCCGAATGGCGCTCTGAGCTAACTGCCAGGTATAAATAAAAGATGCTGTTTTTCGATCAAAAATGTTTTGGCCATCATGCGCCAGTAATAAATGATCACTGCCGCCACTCGGACTCCAGTAATCCACAATTGTCTTATCAAAGCTAACGCGGTTGACATAGCCAGGGATACCGCGAACTTGATACTTTCGAGCGCTCTCCATGATTTAGTGAATTCCTCCGATATTACTTGGAATAGATAACCATCGTTGAAAGCGCTTCAACGTCGATGACATCAGCACCCTTTACCGTACGAAGCGTCTTAGTACCTGCGCTAATGCCCTCAACCACAACGTTCCAATCAGCCTTTGCTGGAAGATCTATCTTTACTGTGGAATTTTTGGCGTTATGAATTACCACGATCGTGCCCCACGAGTCTTGTAGCGCACTCGCTTTGATCATGTACGCAATCACTTCGTCGGGACTATTGATGAATGCAAAGTTGGACTTCAACTGTGATGTTGATGCCATTCTAAATCCAGGATGTTTAGCTCTTATTTCAAGGAGTCCCTTGAAGTAATCTCTCGTGGTTGCATTCTTTGTCATGAGATTCCACTTCATAGAATTGATTGCATCACTAGATTTATATGAGTTTGAGTCTCCATCCTTGGATCTCTGGAATTCCTGACCTGCATGAATAAATGGAATTCCTTGAGCCAATAGAGGAATTGAACTGGCAAGGCGGTGATATGAAGCAATGAGATCAGGATCCGTCGTGGAGAGACTCAACCCCAACTTATCTTCGAGAGTGTTGTTGTCATGCGCTTCTACATAATTCACTGATTGCGCGGGAGAGAGTGTGGTGAATGTAGGAACAAGGCTTGAAGAGAATTCGCTGTTGCCAACAATTCCTGCCATAACGCTTTTCTTCTTGCTGTATGCGCCGGTAGCAAAACCCTTATCTGACGATGTGAAGACAGAGCCTTTGATTCCATCTCTTATTTGGTCGTTAAAGACCGCTATGCCATCAAGCTTCTTGATATTCCGCTGATTAGAACGGATCTCGTCGGGATGCGTTCCCATATTCCAACCTTCACCGATAATGATTATGGTCGGATCAATTTTGGTGAGTTCCTTGCGAACTTCTTGCATGGTTTTGATGTCATGAAGTCCCATCAAATCGAAACGGAAACCACTTATGTTGTATTCGGTCGCCCAGTACTTCACCGAGTCAACAATGAACTTGCGAACCATCGCTCTTTCGGAGGCGGAGTCATTGCCACATCCCGAAGCGCTCGTTAAACGCCCATCGGAATCGGTACGGAACCAATAACCAGGAACAATCTTGCTCTGGCTAAATGATGCTGCGTCATAAACATGGTTATAGACCACATCCATAATCACGCGGATACCTTGGCCGTGTAGAGCTTGTATGGCGCTCTTGAGTTCGGTAATCCGAGCCTTGGGATCAGTAGGATCACTGGAGTAAGAACCTTCGGGAACATTGTAATTAAGTGGGTCATATCCCCAATTGAATGTTGGATTTAATTCATCAACGGATGCGTAATCGTAAATTGGAAGAAGTTGTAGATGAGTAATACCTAAATCTTTAATTGCCCCAACACCCACAGGCTGCCCAGCACTACCTTTGAGATTAAAGTATGTGAGTCCTGAGAATTTCCCTCGTACATTGTCTGGAAAAGGCGCAGATTTATCCATAGATAAATCCCGAACATGAAGTTCGTAAATCACCGCATCAGTCGGCTTCCCAGAGAATTTCGGCTTCGATCTGCTCCATTCTTTGGGGTTTGTACTGGCGAGGTTAACTACAACACTTCTTGTTCCGTTGGCGATGGCTGCTCGCGCGTAGGGATCCACGGCTTGATTTATCTCGCCATAAACCTCAACGCTATACGCGTAAATCAATCCATCTTGGTCTCCCTTGAGGTTGTAGACCCAGGTGCCTTGCCGGTCGGATTTCATGGGGTATCTATCTTTGACACCTGAATTGGGAGTATTGAAGGTAAGTAACTCAACACTTGTTGCGGTGGGAGCCCAAAGTCGAAATGACGTTGAACCTTTCTTGTAGGTATTTCCTAAATCTGTTCCTTTATATGTGAACTTTTTCTCGAACTCGGGCGAAGAAATCAAACTACCTAGTGAAATATCGGCTGAACCATAAGTCGGATGGGTTATTTGGTAGAGCTGGGTCAAATTGATACTTCGATTGAGAGTGAGGATGAGTTCAGTTGCGATTGGAAGATTTGGATTCCCGGTACGTACATTCGTCACCTTTAAACCACCTGACATGCTAAAACCGTTAGATGATCGAGCACGAGGCTTAAATCTCTTATTGAGCGTGACTTTTACTTCGTTAGTGGCTACGAATTTTGCTGTTGAGATCTTCATTTTTAGCACTGGTTTCTTGGTGTAGATGGTCTTCTCATTTTGGACAAGCCAGACTTCGGCATTTCCACTTGCATCAAATTCGGTGATAAAGCGATCATCATTGACATCCTTAGCTGCCCAATCATTGAGTCGGACAATGATTCCAATGTCCTTAAAGTTCTTCATTCCATCAATAGTGATCGTTACTACTTTGCCAAAATCATCATCGCCCGTAAATTGAACGCCTGTCTCTGAGACGGGTGTATCCAGGGAGTTATTATCTGAGTTCTTCCAGATCCAGAGATTCCAACCGTTGTAGTCGCCACCAGGACGTTGGTAGTGAACGGTGAGCGTGATTGAATCAGGCGCTGCGAGAGCGGGAATGCCGCTGAGAAAAAGTGCAAATGCGGCCAAGACAGCGGTGAAAATCTTCTTCATGGGCACTGACCTCAAATGTTCTCGACGTGAGAACCCGAATCTACTCGGTAAATATCGACTTTTGTTGCATTGATATCGCCTTACCTGTTGAATCACACCGTGAGCAAAAGAGCGATTTTCTGGTTTAGAAGAGACCTCAGACTTGCCGACAATCCAGCGCTCTTGGCCTGTCTTGATGAGGCTGATGAAGTTATTCCTTTGTTCATTATGGATGATGCAATCGCAAAGAGTGCAGGTCCACATCGCCGTGCATATCTTGCTGCCTCACTGAGCGCGTTAGATGAATCTCTAGGTGGAAACCTCTTTGTTGTGAGTGGCAGTCCAGTAGAAGTAATTAAGGATGTGATGAAGCGTTACAAAGCAGATTCAATCCACTCTGCATTTCCCTTTGCACCATATGGTGAAGCTAGAGATCAAGAATTAAAGGCTGCTGGTATTCAATTACAACAACTTGGAAGTGGTTACGCCGTAGCGCCAGGCAGAGTACGAAAAGATGACGGCACAAACTACCGCGTCTACACACCCTTCTATCGCGCGTGGTTAGCGCACGGTTGGCGCGCACCAGTCGCTGCACCAAAGAACCCACAATGGGTTACACCGAAAAAATCTGATCAACAACTTCCTGATTGGCAAGCTCCCGAAGGTGTAGCGATCCAAGAAGCAGGAGAGAAAGCTGCGCTCAATCGTTTCAAAGTCTTCCTAAAAAAAGCTGCAGAAGATTATGGCGATGCCCGCAATATCCCGGGCATTGAAGGCACAAGTCGTTTAAGTCCTCATCTGCGCTGGGGTGAAATCCATCCGCGCACCATCCTTGCTGCTCTTGGTCAATCTAAAGGGCATGAGGTGTATCGCAAAGAGATTGCATGGCGTGAGTTCTATGCCGATGTCTTGCACCACAATCCCCATACCTCACGCGATTATTACGATGCTAAGTTCAAGAAGATGCGCTACGACAAGCCAGGCAAGCAATTTGAAGCATGGTGTCAAGGCAATACGGGATACCCCTTTGTTGATGCTGCGATGCGCCAGCTTGTGAAAGAAGGCTGGATGCATAACCGCACTCGTATGGTGGTCGCTTCATTCTTAGTGAAAGACCTCCATATTGAATGGCAGCACGGCGCTAACTTCTTCATGAAGTACCTGATTGATAATGATGTGGCATCTAATGCCCATGGTTGGCAATGGACTGCAGGTTGCGGAACGGATGCTTCTCCGTATTACCGAGTATTTAACCCCATCGAACAAGGGAAACGATTTGATCCTGATGGAATTTACATAAAGAAGTACATTCCTGAATTAGCTCATCTCGATGGTGACGATGTTCATGAACCTTGGGAATCAGATGCTGGTTATAAGGAGAGTTATCCAAAGAGAATTGTGGATCATGCAGCAGAAAGGCTTGAGTCGCTCGCTCGCCTTGAAGAGATCAAAGCAACAAAGCCACTCAAGCCTTAGTTGAATACTGCTAACTAACCTCTTATACGAGGAAGTTAGTGAACTGCCAAGGATCGTTGCGATCAACTTTCTTATCGTTCCAACCTTCAAAGAGATCTTTACGATTCATTAGCGGATCCCAATCAGCGGCCTGGGAGTGAATACCGCCCCAATACTTCTCGGCATATCCCAAGACTTCACGCCACGGTAATTCATCTGGAACGAGAAGTCCTTTATCTGGATTCTTCATCGCCCATGCCACAGCGGCATAAACCGCGGAGGAGACTTGCACTGTGGTTGCAGATTGTCCTGGGATGAGTTTGCGTGAATCATGAATGCTCAATAGCGAACCAGTCCACCAAGACTTATATGGATGGCCCATCAACAGAACTCCGAGACGATCATCTCCGTCGGTGATTTCATCATTCATAATCCGTTGATTCTTATGGAGATCCCATGAGCGCATCTCTAACTCTTTCATCGAAGAGATTGCTTCATTTGTGGGGCAATATGCATAGTGAACAGTCGGGCGATACAGAGCCTTATCGCCATTCCACACCGTCAAGTGATCTGAAATCGTAAATGCTTCACCATGGCGAATCACCATTCCATGGATTTCGAAGTTTGGAACCCAGGAGCGAACCCAGGTTGTAGCTCCGGGTTGTGCAATTGCAATCTGATTCTTTGGACCAGATGGATGTTCATATGCATTAGCCGGCAGAGTTTTCTCATGTGTGCCCCAACCAAGTTCTGCTGGAGCAACGCCTTCTTCGTAGAAACCTTCAACTGACCAGGTATTGACGAACTCTCCCCATTGTTTGGGTTTGTTAGTGACTTGAGTGTCGCGCTCGGCGATATGAATAACTTTTACACCAAGAAGATGGGCAAGTTCGTTATATCGCTCATCCGTCAGCGCAGACTCAACTCCATTTGCAGCTTTGCCATCTTTTAGGGCTTGGGTTGCAATATCAACCATGGACTTCTTCACTAAATGTGAGACAAGACCTGGATTTGCTCCATGCTCCACGATTGCTGTTGCACCAGTCTTGGTCCACTTTGATTTCATCTCGCGCATACGCATGTGGCGGTAATACAGAGTTCTCTCTAGCGGATGCTTGTTTGATCCACCCTCATAAGGATCCCATTCTTCAACTGAGGTGTTGAGGTACATAACGCCATGGTCATAGCACCACGAAAGAATTGTGTTGGCATCAATGTTCCACGCTAGATCGAGGAGAAAGTCGCCGGCTTTGAGATATTTCGATAATTGGGCATCAATGTTCTCGCGAGTAATTGCATCTTGGATATATGTAGCACCTTGATTTAACGCTTCTTGTACACGTGAACGATTATCACGTTGATCCATAATGGTGATTTGTTTTGCATCAACAAGATGCTCAATAAGTAGCGGTAATACTGACTGTGAAACCGAGCCTGCACCGAGAATTAATACTCGATTAGCGAACTTTTCTGCCAATTAGGGAACCTCCTTAGGGGGTTGTAACTCTCACCTCATATGTTGAGTCTTTGCCAATCAGGCTCAAGACTCCTTGGTTGATAGGGACGGCGGAAATTTACAACCTCAAGCCCGTGACACCTAATTGTTCGTGCCATGTCACTACGCCCGCCTGAGAGCGCTTCGCTTCATACATCGCAATATCTGCGCGCCGCAGAAGAAGATCTATGGGGTGCTGGCCAGGAGCGTTTGTGGCTTCACCAATAGAGACATCGAGCGCAATCTCGACACCATCAATCAAGAAGGGATACGAGAGCGTGGCTCGCAGCGCAAGTGCGACATCGCGACCTTCGTTGCCTTTGATGAGCGCTCCAAATTCATCTCCACCTAATCTTGCTAAGAGCGAGCCATGTGGAATTACGCGCTCAAATCGACGAGCCACCTGCTTCAGTAGTTGATCGCCTACATCATGACCGCGTGTGTCATTGACTGCTTTAAAACCATCGAGATCAAGGATTAGAACTGAACCTGCGCCATCTACAAAAGTTTCAAAATCGGTCATAAATTTCCTGCGGTTTGCCAGTCCGGTTAACTCATCCGTTCGGGCAAGAATCTGTTCATTACTCATATTGCGTGCATCATTAATCGCAACGCCCATCCGGAGAAAAGAGAGCGCAATTGTGGCAAAGGCAGGAGCGATGATGAAGCGAGGGAAGTAGGCAGGTTGCAACACCGAAATTGCAAGAATGGCCGAGCTTCCTAAAAGCGCAATGGTCGCAATGGTTGGGTTAAAAGTTCGAGTGCTCTGTTCTTCATTTGTGGGGTGCCAGAATCCTTCCGCGATGAGAATAAACCCAATAAGCCAGCCAATATCGGTAAGTGAACCAAATTGATAACCACCAGATTGAGAGATGTAAAGAAAATAGAAGTCTGAGAGCGCGTAGATTCCTATACCCAGAAGAATAAATAAGTTCCGCGCACTTAGCTTCTGGATAATGGATAAAGTTAATACTGCGCCAAATAGAACGATATCGCCTACCGGATAGAGAATCGCAAGAAAGACTTGAAAATTTGAGCCATCTATCTCGGTCATCGCTGGCCGAATCAAGAAAGCAGCAAGAATCGTGGTGCACCCCAATGCGATGATGAGTGTGTCTAGAAACTCGAGTGAGCGACTTACTAATCTGCTACGCAGGGCGCGCAATAATCCAAATAACGCCAATGGATAGAAGATGGCATAACAAGCTTCTGCTACGAGATCAAGATTGATAGCAAATGGAAGCTTGAAGAATGTATCAATTGATGACGCTACAGAGCCCAATGTCCATAGCGATATAGCAAGGGCAACTCCGAGCCTACTGAGATGATCATCGGGAATAGGTGAGATAAAGATTGAAATAACTGCCAATAGTGCGATGGCATTGAAGAGCACGAGATCAAGAATCCAATTAGTTCCTGATTCATTTCTGAGAATTACGTAAGCAATAAGTGTTGTCATAGCCAGACTGCGAAAAAGCAGATAAATTCCCACCACTGAAGAGTATTGAGGAGAGATAATGCAGAACGAGAAAGAAGTATCTCGACGAGCAGTTCTTTGTGGATTAGCAGTTCTTACGCTTGGTTTAGTACCTGATACTGCTATTGCGGCTACAGGCGTGAAAGTGCTATCAAATGGAAAAGTTGAAGTAACTCTCTCAAGAAATCCAGCGCTCAAGAAAGTGGGCGGAACAGTTCAATTCGAAGATGGAGCTGGACAATCAATAGCTCTCGTCAGAACTGGTCGCACCGCAAGTGCTTATCGCGCGCTTAATCTCTCCTGTACCCATGAAGGAACCACAGTAAATAAGAGCGGTTCAAAGTGGGTCTGCCCAAATCACCGCGCCGAGTTCGCAATCAACGGAGATGTGAAAGTCGGTCCAGCGCGAGCTAATTTAGTTCAGTTGCCGATAAAGGTTTCAGCAACAAAAGTGGTGATTGGTTAAGAACGTACCGAACCTGACTTTTTATAGTCCAGGCTGGCAGGCATTCTTACGATTCTCAAGCGTTGACTTCACTTCAGTCTTAGAGTTTTCGACTGTCTGAGCAACGTTAAGTTTCTGCTTCTCTTTCTTAGCAACTTCACCAATCTTGTCGCGCAAGCTTGCGGCAGAGCGCTCAAAGTTCTTAGCAGCTAATTCATAACTACGTGCAGCCTTGGTCCATGTTGAGGCAGCAGTTGTGTAAGTCTTTCCTGCGGTGGTTGTGGCGCCAGCTTTGGTGGCGTTATCTGTTGCAGTTTTAGCTTCTGCCAATGCTGTTGTTTGCTTCGCTTTTGCATCAGCAGCTTTCTGATCAAAGACTTTTGCTTGGGCTTCATCGGCAGGAGCTTCTGCCTTGAGGGCCGCAATCTCAGTATCGAGCATGGTGCTAGCTTGCGCAGCAGATTCAGTGATTGTCTTTAGGCGATTATTGGCATCGACATACAACTTATGTGAAGCGATGCAGCCGGCCCAGACCCAGGTTAATTTGGCATTCTTTACTGTTGGGTTCTTAGTGCAGACGTAGCTATCTCCACCAATCTTTGCCTTGGCATTTACTTTGGTGCAGCGAGCGCCTGCCTTATTGGCAGCCTCAGCAGGAATGATCGCGGTAGTGGCCATCAGCAATGTTGTGGCCGAAATAAGGCTCGCGCTCTTGCCGATGAATTTAAGTGAGTTACGCACGACATTCCTCCCGTAGGACTTGAAAAACAATGACGCAATACTAAAGGGCGGACCCTCACAAATTAGTGAGGGAAACTCCACAACCGACACAGAGTTTGCTGAGAAAGGGGGTTTTTAACTTTTTCTTACGATTTTACTTGCGACGTTGGCGGACACGTACGTTCATGCCCACCTTGCGAACTAATGGTCGAGGTGCAAAACGAGTAATGAAAGAGAGCACTTTGTATTGCCGCCCCGGAATGGAGAGCGCTTTTCCGGCCCTCGCTGCTTTCCATGAATCTCGAACGACCTGTTCTGCAGATAGCCAGAACCAATTCGGCACCCCACCCATCTTCATCTTTCCTCGTTGATGAAATTCGGTGCGGGTAAAGCCAGGGCAGAGCGCATGGACATTCACATTGGTTGCTTTAAGTTCGGTATGAAGAGATTCGCTTAAGACTGTGAGGTAGGACTTTGCGGCACTGTAACTTCCTCCGGCAATCCATCCCGCAACGCTCGACACGTTAATGACTACTCCACTATTTCGATCTTTCATAGCGGGAAGCACCGCATGCATAAGACGCATAGGAGCGGTAACGAGGACATCAAGAAGTGCAATCTCTTCAGCCATGTCACTAGCAGTAAAGGATTTATTTATCCCGAATCCAGCATTGTTGATGAGAACTTCAATCGGACGGCTGATGTTCTGAAGGCGAAGTTCGATACGTCGAATATCTTCATCACGCGATAAATCCGCTTGGACAACTTCTACTTCAACTCCAAATTTGCTGCGCCATTCTTCAGCTCGTTGATTAAGTCGCGGTAGATCACGAGCGACGATGACAAGGTCGTGATTTTCCGATGCCAGTAATTCAGCGAATGCCGCTCCAATACCTGCCGTTGCTCCGGTGATAAGAGCAATCGGTTTGGTGGAAGCGGAATTCGGCATTACCGAACGATATCGCTAGCGTCCTCTTCGCGAATATGCCACGAGGTGCCATATTCCTGGAGTAAATCAAGGAATGGCTTCGGTTCAAACCATTCAGGTCCGTTTACGCCGAGTGGCTTCCATAGCCCCTTGTGAATCAATTCCATTGCTACAACAGGGTTTACTGCGGTCTGCCAGACAACAGCTTGATCGCCATATTCCTTCATAGACCACTCATTATCAATGACGTTATAAATGTAAACCGCTTTAGGTGCGCCAGATTTATCTAATCCGCGAATCAAAGCGCCGGCACAAGTTTTGCCTTTCATACGTGCACCAAGAGTTGCAGGATCGGGAAGAGATGCAGCAAGTAGATCGCGCGGTGCAACTGAGACACCTTGCACTTCAACATTCTCCTTACGATCCATACCCAGCATGTTGATGGTCTTGAGTATCTGAATGAACTCAGCACCAAGTCCATACTTGAAGTTAACTTTCTTAGCGTCAATTTTCTGGGGGATAAGCACAACTTCTTCGTGCTCAACATTCACGCACTCAACGGGACCGATTCCTTCAGGAAAATCAAATGTTTCAAGTTCACTAAATGGCTCCGTAGTAAACCAACCACGTCCATCTTCCCAAACCAATGGTGGGTTAAGACACTCTTCGATTGTGGTCCAAATTGAAAATGATGGAGCAAAGTTCGCACCCTCAACTCGCAAGTTTGAACCATCAAGAACAGTGATGGAATCAATACGACTAAAGAGTTCATCATTTGCATACTTAGCAAAGATGTCGCTCATGCCAGGCTCAACGCCCATACCAACAAGGGCGTAAATCTTGCGTTCTTCCCAGTTCCAGTCACGCGCGAATTGTTCGTCACCTAACTTCACACCAGTTTCACGATGTGGGTAGTGAGGATGTGGACGAGAAAGCGACATCGCCATATCAATGTAGTTTGTATTCTCAATTTCGCATGCTAAGAAAATGGGCATTACAAAGCGCGGATCGACTGCGTTGATGACAACGTCAGGATCAGCTTTGCGAATTAATTCGCGTAAATCCTCGAGTTCGGCAGCATTGACTTGGGCTGCAGAGAAACGTGGGTCTCTAACGCGATATACGGCTTCTTCAGCGCGCGCGAGGGTTCGATCGGCAATGACCATCGAAGTAATAAATGACCTTCGAGATGCGATATTCGCTATCGCTCTTCCGACGCCGCCCGCACCAATTACTAGGGCTTTCATGGTTAAAAATCAACTCCAAACGAGATTCGTGCGTAGATTATCCGAAGTAATTGATTTATGCAATTTACCGTTCAATTCCGCTCAATTATCATTAGTTATGTCATATTTATTAATCGATGTAATTCACATTGCGTGATTACAAAGTTAAAAAATGTGATGTATGTCCTTGTAGCTCAGTGGATAGAGCAACCGCCTCCTAAGCGGTAGGTCGCCGGTTCAACTCCGGCCAAGGACACCAATAATTTAATTAAAAACTACGGTGCGATTGCCGACGATAAAGATTCGATCTTCTGCAAATAGTCGTACTGCTTTAGCAAGAACTCGACGTTCAATATCTCGTCCGATGGCAATAAGCTGTTCAGGAGATGATGCGTGAGTTACATGGGCAACATCTTGTTCGATGATGGGACCTTCATCGAGATCTTCGGTAACAAAGTGCGCTGTCGCGCCAATAATTTTCACGCCTTTTTCATGCGCTTGGTGATAGGGCTTTGCACCTTTAAATCCAGGCAAGAATGAATGGTGAATGTTGATGATGCGGTTGGATAGTTGGGAACAGAAGCTTGAGGAAAGTATCTGCATGTAGCGGGCAAGAACGACGAAATCAATTTTTTCCGATCCAACGATAGAGAGCAATTCTTTCTCTGCGGTTACTTTTGAATCAGCACTGACCGGAAGATGCTTGAACTTGATGCCATGGGATTCAACAAGTGATTTCAATTCATCATGATTTCCCACTACGAGCGGAATCTCGATAGGGAGTTCTCCAAGTTCAAGTAGATAGAGTAAATCGCGAAGGC
>Ga0209972_10001555_pt1 | contig 19910 bp, 21 predicted proteins | sample NOAtaG_7_FD_187302 | JGI IMG/M metagenome (GOLD analysis project Ga0209972, IMG submission 187302) | Freshwater lake microbial communities from Lake Erie, under a cyanobacterial bloom - NOAA_Erie_Diel1S_2200h metaG (SPAdes) (version 2) | ecosystem: Environmental > Aquatic > Freshwater > Lake ... | reverse complement strand
CATCTGACGCATGAAAACCATCCCTCCCCAAGGGGTGATTTCCTTGTCTGTATAGCCAATTTCAAACTCCATAACACTAAAATAGCTATTGCTACGCATTAGAAAATCCTATTGCGTAATTTGGGTTTAAAGAAGGTATTTTTCATTTTATGTAGAACAAAGTGTACGGTGGGATTAGTTCCGGCTACTTTTACAAGCTACTCGTGCCTAGTTAGTTTTATTGGCGCGAGTATTGTCAATAAGTGATAAATGTCATTGTCTAATTGGAATGCCATAATTAACTTTCAAGAAGTAATAGTGGCGAATCTATGAACGTGAAGACAAAAATCGATAATTTATCTAGGATAGCCGCCTTATCTTTCATTTGCTTTATGATCGGGTTTTATCTCATCAGCGAAATGGTTTGGGGCTATGCGTTTTTAGTAGCAGGTCTACTACTCGGAGTTGCCGATATAGTGCTTAAAAGGAAAAGTGATAAAAATCCGCCCGCACCTCATCACTGAAGCTTTGCCATTCGATCGATCAGATCTCTACTTTTTCTATGGCTGTCACGGGGACAGTGTAACCACCTCGCAGTTCCACAAACTCATTTGCTACTGCGATAAAATTGGAGAACACTTCAACCGTACGTCCATCTTGTAGGCGTATCCAAAGCCCGATTTCATCATGATCTTGTTGGGTCTCACGGGCGGCAGATTCAAGGAGGTGTTTTCGTTCGGTTCTTTTCTTATCATCAAGCAGTACATCTTTAGTATAGAAGTGCTTGTCACCAAGTTCATCGACCGACATGGGCACGAGTTTACGAGATACTTGCCAAGCCTTTAGTTCGGTACGGAACCACTCCATTGCAGGGGATGTCCATTTATAATTCCGAAACAAATAGTCGATCGTGTTTTCTTCCGTTGTTGTAATCTTGTTTCCATCTTGAACCAACCTCATAAGAAGGTTGGCATCTTTGATTGTAATGCTACCATCGCTAGTATGTCTGATTAAAAGATTAGCTTCCTCAATGATCGCTGCATCCATTTTTTTTCCGTTGATCGTTTTGTAGTAGCTCATATCGATTACTTTTAGCTCCTTTTCCGCTACAAAGATCAGGAGTACAAACTCGCTTTTTCTATGAGAGATAGCCTTTGAGGCGATGATATTTGTCAGCTTTTCTGCCAGGTAAATCAAGTGCTTCTGCTTCTTACTCTAGCAGATTTTGTTGGCTGAGAATAGTTGCCTCTGCAATGATTTGCTCAACTCGGTCGGGTGAAAAACCCAGTTCTTTAAATAGCTTTTTATTGAAAGGAACGTCACGGCACAGCACTAGCCCTGCCTCCATGATGGGCACTCTTTCTTTTTGCGATAGTGATTGAAGGCATGTGATGGGATAGAGTCTTGCTTGATCAATCATTTCTCTGATCCCGTTACCGTCCGGGTAGTCCCAACCTAGTAAATTCAATTTTGAACAAAGGGCATAGGCAATAGCATCTGTAGAAAATCGGGTGTTGGTAGCAATCCAACCTTCGCTCATTTTGTTTTCCGGATTCGCATGGATGTCATTAAATCTGGAATGAACGTACAATGGAATTTTAACATCACAGATTGTTCCCTGCAAATTACGGTACTTACATTCAAATACTTTTTGAACTCCATCTCTCTCCGCTAAAATATCGATTTCATGATTTACGCATCGGCCTTTTAGATTTTGGTTAAGTTTTACCTTATGTCCTTGGTACTTCAAAATCTCGCTCACATATTTTTCAAAAGGATAGCCGGATGGGCCTAATTCCATGATGGCCTTTTTTAATTTGTATTTGGACGCTGCCGGTTGGTGCTTTTTCTTTAAGATGTTAAAGGCTAATTGATAAATCTTTTTGGTTGTCATGCCTTCCTGCAAATGATCCTGAACTTCCTGTATCACCGCTTCTATGATTGCTTCGCTGGCACCCGATCGCTGTAATGATTTTCGTAGCTTGATAGCGGAAAACCAGGCTTTTTCACCGGATGCTTTGACGATTTGAATTTTTGATTTCATGGTTGGGTCTTCAAGAATTTTATTTTACATAATCGGTTGCCTCCCCTAGATGGCGGTTTATTCCATTTACATCGCCAATTTAGCAATAAAAACGATCGGCATGGTTGCATTAAGTGTCTGTGAGGACTATCACGTTTGTTGGTGATTTCTATCACCAATATTTTCTTACATAGTTCTCAACTTACTCAGGCAATTAAAACCGAATCATATGAAAAAGATATTATGTCCGGTTGATTTCTCCGATGTTTCTGCAAATGGCATGGAGTATGCGTCACATTTAGCAAAAGCACTTCAAGCCAGTCTTACACTGCTCCATGTACGAACGTCTATTTGGCCGGAAGCCGTACAGTTAAAACAAGAATCAAGAAGGAGTAATGAAGAAATCCATTCTGCCCTTTTACTCTTTAAAGAAGAAGTGCAAAAAGAGTTTTCCATAGATTGTAGTTACCATATCGAGAATACGACCGGCACGGTTGATGAAACGGTAGCCTCTTTTGCCAGGCAGTATGACTTGGTGGTAATGGGCACCAACGGGGCTGACGACACCTATCAGTATGTTTTTGGAACCAATACGTTTCAGGTGATTGAACGATCTAATTGCCCGATTATTGTAGTGCCTCAGGGTTGTGTTTATCAACCTGTTGATCGGATCATTTATGCCTATGATCCGGATACCAATCCAATTTTTCTGATCGATCAATTAAGGAATTTATCTAGTTCGTTAAGCACCGAAATCCGAGTTTTACATATTGCAGAAGACAAACCGTCTGCCGAACTGAAGCGAAAAATGGAAATACTGCGCGATGCGGTGAAGGCCCGCGCATCAAAAAGGTTTGACTGGAGTTTTGATTTTCAATATTCCAAAGATGTTTGGTGGGCGTTGGATCAATACATGGCGGACAACAAAGGGAGCATGCTGGCACTTTCATTTCATCACCGGTCTTTGTTTGAAAAACTATTCAACGAAGACGTTATTAAGAAAGTAACGATGGTTGCGGATTATCCCGTCTATGTTTTCTGGAGGTAGTAGATTCTATTTAAAATGGACTTTATTGATTACTACAAAATACTTGAGCTAACTAAAACAGCTACGGATGCAGATATTAAGAAGGCATACCGCAAGCTCGCCAGAAAGTATCATCCCGACTTAAATCCAAGCGATGCAGCGGCCAAACTGAAGTTTCAGCAAGTCAACGAGGCCAATGAAGTGTTGAGTGACCCGGAGAAGAGAAAAAAGTACGATGAACACGGTAAAGATTGGAAGTATGCAGACGAAGCGAAGCAGTATCAGGAAAGGGCTAGCCGGAATAGAACAAGAGACAGAAGACCTGATCAGGGGTTTTCTGGCGATTTTTCGGGTGGTGACTTTTCTGATTTTTTTGAATCCATGTTTGGCGGTCAGTCGAGTCGAAGAGGGACCCAGGTAAAATTCAAAGGCCAGGATGTTACGGCTGAACTTCAGCTGACTTTAAAAGATGTGTATACTTCGCAAAAGCACACGTTAACGATCAACGGGAAAAATATTCGATTGACTATACCTTCCGGTGTGGAAAATGGTCAGACCATTAAGATTGCCGGTTATGGTGGGGAAGGAGTGAATGGTGGTCCATCTGGAGATTTATACATCAGTTTTTCCATTGAGAATACGACTAAATTCAAACGTGATGGCAATAACCTCCATACGGAGGTGGAACTTGATCTTTATACGGCACTGTTGGGTGGCGAGGTGACGATAGATACATTTGACGGCCAGGCAAAACTGGTCGTGAAACCAGAAACCCCAAACGGCCAAAAAGTCAAACTCAAAGGAAAAGGTTTTCCGGTTTACAAAAAGGACAGCGAATTTGGAGATCTGTTTGTCACCTGGCAGATCAAAATCCCTTCCGGCCTCACCGAAAAGGAAAAAGAATTATTCCGGCAACTTCAAAAACTGAGAGGTAATGGAAAATAGACAGTTAATTCCGGTAGCAGACTTCTGTGATCATTATCACATAGAGTTTTCGTTTGTTCGCTCATTGCATGACTATGGCTTGGTGGAGTTTACGACCGTCAAAGAAGTCCAATACCTTAGAGCTGAGGACCTCACTGAATTGGAAAAAATGGTGCGTCTGTATTACGAACTGGACATTAACCTGGAAGGAATAGATGCCATCAGGCATATTCTTCAACGAATGAACAAGTTGCAAGAAGAGTTAAACTCCTTGAGGAACAGACTCGATTTCTATGAGAGTTGAGAGAAGCTATTAGTAAACCCACACAGTATCAGTCATTATTCAAACGACTGTCAATTCAGTTAGAGTTCGACTCTTATTCATTGTCTTCATCCTCCAATTGTTGATCGACTGTGGTGGTTGCTTTTTGTTGGAGCTTTGCTTTGTGTCTTTTGATTTGGCTTTCTAAACTCCTGCAAACCATTTCTGCAGCAACTTCAAAGCTTTCTGCCAGTTCTTTCGCAAACAGATCATTGCCAGGAATGACCAGGGTAGCTTCTACAAGAAAGTTGTCGCGCTTGGCGTTCTTTTCTTTTTTTAACAAAATATTGCATCGCTCAATACGATCATATTGCCGATCAAATCTTTCAAATTTTTCTTGAATTACCTTTTGAGTTTCCGGATTCAACTTTTGAATATGCGGAGATTGAATATTGAATGTCATGAGTGAGATAGTTTATGATTCTTTTTTAAAAACTCCGGTTTTCTGCCCGATATCAGTGCTTTGTAAAATAGTTCTTTACAAAGGCATGTTGTTGATTTTCTGTCAGCTTATCCGTTTGTTCCATTTTGATTGTTACCTGTTTCAATTGCTGGTCTGCGAGAAGTGAATTATACAATTCTACTTTTGCATCGGTGGGGCCAAAGAGTATTACATCGCTGTATTCTTTGATTACTTCACGTAACTGTTGGTAATAGTCTGATTGCTGCTGTTGTTCTTTGCGATGCAGGTGATCTTCCCCTTTTCGTATGATTGTTTCCCTTACTGCCGGAGTAAATTTTGAGGTGATCGTTTTAGTGGTTATTGGATCGGGTGTAAACTCCATCAAGTGGGCGCTTGCATGATCCATCCAGATTCCTAGTTTCTTGTTGGTTTTCATAATTCTTGCTTTATAAGTTACAAAATCATATTGTCACGAGGGCTTATCATGAATTGTAGTTTTGCGTTTGTTTTTGTAGCTGGCGTAGTTAATTTCGATGTCACTACTTAGTTTAGTAATACTGGTGTTTAGCTGGTCAAAAAGTTCTTCCATTTCTCCGGTAGGAATTTTTTCACCGATTTTTAGTCGGTCGGCATTTTTCCGAAGTCTCGCGATCAACTCCTGTTCTTCTTTTGTCAAGTCGAGATGATGGTACTTCAAAGCGTTTTCAACGGCTCGTAACGCCTTGTCCAACTCGCCACCAGCCTTTATGCCATCAAGTTTGAAGTATTCAGTTTTTGCAACATTCATATGCAACCCGGCTAGAGAATTGCCAGCTCTGGCAAAAAAGTAGTTCAGATCCTGTATTCCGTCTACTTTAGCAACAGCAACGTGTTCTTTCAATTCGATTAGTTCTGAAATAGAATTGCGAATAATCTGCTTCCGTGTAGAATCTTCAATTGTTAATAAAATCGTATCCATATATTGAATCGCAAGACCAATATGGCGAGCAGATTCAGCATATTGCTTATCTGCAAATCCAACCAGTGCTCCATTGAAATGTACGTCTGGCAAGAGCTCCCTTGTGGAAATTTCTACAATTCCTTCTTGCGGTGCTTTATTTTCTTTTGGTTGACACGCAAAAAGGAAAACGAAAATGATAACAGCACTATTTAAAATGTACGTTTTCATAGCGTTTATTTTTATTCAGTGATGAATGAACTACCTACCAAATGTGGACTGAAAATGAAGAATTTGAAATGATCATTGTTAGAGCAGATGCTGATCTACATCATATCAAACACTACATTTAACTCCATGCAACAGCTGGATGACCTCTTCATCAGAAACATTGGGAAGGTGTGTATAATAGTCGTTTAAATTGCTATGACAGGTTGTGTCAATGTAGACTACTTCGCAATTCTCTTCTTTTAGTTTACGGAGTGAATCATCTGTCAATACAGGTACAACAGCGATAATTTTTTTCGGAAGGTGTTTCGCGAGACTTCGATAGCAGGCAAGAAATTGACTTGCTGAATTCATTCGGTCGTCTACTACCAGTAAAATTTTATTGGCTAGATGTTTGATTGGTGGTGGCCCCACATATTGTTCATACTGGTGCCTCAACGCACGTTGGATCATTGCGATTTGATGGTAGACATAGTCTTGAGGGATACCCACATTGTTGGGCAAAATATCTACGCCATCTAAACTTACCGAGCCGATCGATTGGTTGGGATTAGAGGGGTCCTTTATTCTTTTGGAAGGAATGATATCCATCGGCAAGCCAAGTGCCATGGCAAGATCGTGGCCTATCTGAACTCCACCTCTTGGGATGGCAACCACGACAGCATCCTGATCTTGACCTTTATATCCGATTAACTTCTCTGCTAAGAGGTGCGCAGCATGTTTTCGATCGTGAAACATAACGTTTTCAGTTTGGTAAAGTAAGGCATCAACCGCCAGCTAAACCATGATCGCAGTGGTTGTTTTTTATGATTAATGTCAATGCTTTATTATTTTCTCATTTTCGATGCTTTTTGGATCGAATCCTCTCTCATTTTTTTCAATTCCTTGTCCTGCTTCTTAAAATACCCCCGGAAAAAGAAATTGTGTTTCAATGCTTCCATATTTTGATTAAATCGATCAGTACCAAATTCAATATTTTTCATGCTTTTTTTCAGGTCTTGGGCGAACGCGGTATCGTTGATTAACACCCCGGTGGCGCCCTGACCTTTTTTCAGTTGTTCTGTCACTACCCGGATATCGCTAGTCAGTTCAACCGCCTTTGTCGTTGCTTGCTGCAATTGTTGAATACTTTTCTGTAGTTTGACTGTTGAAACGGTATCGTACAATAACACGCCAGCTACTCCTTTTCCATTTTTTATATCTTGAATAAGAACGTTGAGATCTCTTGAAAAGGCCGCAGTATTATTGGTGGTAGCCCGAATGTTCGAAATAGACTGTTTGACATTTTGAGCGACTGAAGTATCCATCAGAAGGCTCCATAGTGAGTTACTACTTTTCAATTTTTGTGTGATTCGTTTGAGGTCTGTTGTAATAAGGTAAAGATTTTGGTTCGTCAAATCAAGTGTTCGTAGCATCTCATCTGTTTCCACCGGTTTAATAGAAGTCAACATATCTCCTTCTTCTACTATGTCGCTGGATCCACCTGCGACATTGGAGATGTTCACTAGCTTATTTCCCATGAGGCCATCTGTTCCCACGGTGGCAATTGAACTTTTTTTAATGAAGGGGTGAAGACTATTTTTAATTACCATCGTCACTTTCACAGTGGTGTCGCTGATGATTTCAACTTTCTTGATAGTTCCTACATCTATCCCCGAGAATCGAACATTGTTCCCTTTCATAAGCCCATTAACATTGTAAAAGGTGGCTTTCACCTCAAATGTTTGATCAAAAAGATTTTGGTTGCTACCAATTAGATAAAGTGTAACAAGTAGAAATGCTAATCCTATCATGACAAAAATTCCTAGTTGCACATTGCTGGAGGTGGTATTCTTCATAGTATTATTTTAGTCAAAGAACAGTTTTACTTTTGGATCTATACTCTTTCTTAAATCTGCATAAGTGCCTGTTGCGTAGCAAACACCATCAATGAGCATAACAACCCTGTCTGCAGCCATGCTCACACACTGCAAATCGTGAGAGATTATGACAGACGAAGTTTGATACTTCTTCTGAATGTCAATCATCAGTTGGATGATTTCTTTTCCGGTGATCGGATCCAATCCAGTAGTTGGCTCATCATATAGAATTATTTCCGGCTTTAGAATGAGTGTACGTGCAAGCGCTATTCGTTTTCGCATACCTCCGGACAGCTCGATAGGCATCATATCAACGGTATGTTCCAAACCTACATTATATAACGCCTCCAATACTAGTTCGTCAGTCTTAACGCGACTCATGTCTTTCTTGAGCCAATGTCTGCGCAATGGGAATACCAAATTTTCTCGAACCGTCATCGAATCGTACAATGCGTTACTTTGAAAAAGAAAACCAATTTTCATTCGTAAGCGATCAAGGTCTTCATGCTCGAGGGTGAGAACATCCTGACCAAAAATGGTAATTGAGCCATCTTCCGGCTTCATTAATCCAATGATGCATTTGATCAGTACCGATTTCCCTGAACCTGACTTTCCTAATACCACTAGATTTTCACCTTTGTATAGATCCAAATTGAAATGATTGAGCACCTTATTCGTTCCAAACGATTTGCACAAGTCTCTAATGACTAAAACGGCTTCATGTACAATGGCGTTTTCCATACCCAACTAGGTTAAACCCAAGAGATCTGTTATTTGGACAGCGATTAAATCAATTACGAAAATGGTTAGTGAAGACACGACCACAGCTGAGTTGGCTGAGTTGCCTACACCTTCCGTTCCCTTTTTAGAATTGTAACCTTTATAGCAGCCGATCACCCCAATAGCAAAACCAAAAAAGAAAGTTTTAATCAAAGAGGGAATAAAGTCGCTGTAACTGATTGCCTGAAAGACTTGAGACCAGTATAAACTCCAACTCACTATACCTTTAATGTTCGCTCCCAAGTAGGCACCGTAGAGTGCAATGGCATTAGACCAAAGAGATAGAATCGGCAACATTAGCGTAGCGGCCAATATTCGTGTTACAACCAGGAACTTGAATGGGTTAGTTCCGGAAACCTCCATGGCATCTATCTGCTCTGTGACTTTCATTGACCCGAGTTCAGCGCCAATGCTGGAGCCAATTTTTCCGGCAGCGATTAGTGCGGTAATCATGGGTGCAATTTCCCGAACTAATGATACAGACACCATACGTGGCAGCCAAGATTCAGCTCCAAATTCTACCAGGGTTGGTCGAGATTGGATTGTTAGTACTAAGCCCATAATGAAGGCGGTGATTCCAACAAGTGGCAAAGACTTGTAACCAATGAAAAAAGCTTGTCTGACCAGTTCGCCAAATTCATAACGTGGTTTAAATCCTTCTTTGAAAAAACGAGCAGCAAAGCGACTGATATCACCCGTCTCCTCAAAAAATTGCTGCAGATAGCTTGGCGTTTTCATTGTGTGATCAATTAAGCAATATTATCTTTAAGCCGAAACCATTGAGTTCTTTTATTCAACAAAAAAACATCTTTTTTAATCAAATCTTACAAAAACGAGTCTGTGAAATAATGACTATCATCATTGTATTTTTTGACAGTTGTCAGTAGGGAAGGATGACATGAATTTGAGTCGCCAAGGGTCCTGACCCGATCCATTGTGTAAAACACCTTGTCCTTTCCTGATTTTATCCTTATTTTTTCATCCAATCCATTAAACCAAACCTATGGTAAGAGTCATTCCCTTCCTTTTGCTACTATCCCTCGGGGCAACCGCTCAATCAGTGCCCTCCAATTATTATCAAGACCTTCACTATCGTCTCATTGGACCTTTTCGTGCAGGTCGCACCGTAGGCGCTGTGGGAATTCCAACACAGCCCAACGTGTTTTACATGGGTGTGAATAATGGAGGGGTTTGGAAGACAGATGATTTTGGCCGTACATGGAAACCTATTTTCGACAAAGAGTCAACCGGATCAGTAGGGGACATTGCAGTTTCTCCCTCTCAACCAAATGTGGTCTATGTAGGAAGTGGTGAAGGCCTCCATCGTCCTGACTTAGCTACGGGTGATGGGATGTTCAAATCAACCGATGGTGGAAACACATGGAAACATATTGGATTAAATGATGCCCAGCAAATAGGTCGTGTAGTAGTGCATCCAACCAATCCTGAAATAGTTTTCGCGGCAGTCTTAGGTCATCCCTATGGCGCGAATGAAATGCGTGGTGTATTTAGAACCAAAGATGGTGGGGCTAGTTGGGAAAGGGTTTTGTATAGCAATCATAATACGGGAGCTATCCAAGTTGAGTTTGACCCGACCAATCCTGAAATTTTATTTGCCGATCTATGGGAACATCGCGAAGGCCCTTGGGAGAATGCCTCTTTCTCAGGAACAAACAGTGGTCTGCATAAATCAACGGATGGAGGAACAACCTGGCGAAAGCTGACAGTTGGCTTGCCTACTGCGGCTCAAGGTTTAGGCAGAATTGGCTTTGGAATTTCCAATAGCAACCCGAAAAGAATGTTTGCCACTGTCGATGCACGAGAGCAAGGCGGAGTGTATAGAAGTGACGATGCCGGTGAAAGCTGGAAATTGGTAAGCACCGAACGCAGAGTGTGGGGACGTGGAAGTGATTTTGCGGAGATTCGCGTGCATCCGAAAAATCCTGATGTAGTATATGCTGCCAATACTGCGTCTTATCGTTCTACAGATGGAGGAATCACCTGGACGTCATTCAAAGGCGCACCTGGCGGTGATGACTACCACCGCATCTGGATCAATCCATTGCAACCCGATATTATGATTTTCGCAGCCGATCAAGGGGCTACCATTACAGTAAACGGAGGGAAGACCTGGAGTTCTTGGTACAATCAACCCACTGCACAATTGTACCATGTGTCAACAGACAATCAATTTCCCTACTGGGTGTATGGCGGTCAGCAAGAGAGTGGCGCTATAGGAACAGCGAGCCGTGGAAATGGCGGGCAAATTTCTTTTCGCGATTGGATGGGTGCAGGTGCCGATGAGTATGCTTACGTTGCGCCTGATCCTAAAAATCCAGATATCATTTATGGTGGAAGAGTAACACGCTTCAACAAGAAGACAGGGCAGACACAAAATGTGGCACCAGAAGCGTTGCGTTCAGGTCAATACAGAATGCTTCGCACCTTGCCGTTACTTTTTCATCCGGCTGACCCAACGATGTTGCTGTTCGCAACCAATGTATTATGGAAAACACATTCAGGTGGAGATCAATGGGAAATAATTAGTCCTGATTTGACTAGAAAACAACCAGAAGTACCGGCTAGCATTGGCGATTTCAAAACCGAGAGCCTAAACACCATGAAGCAGCGAGCAGTCATTTATTCCCTCGCTCCATCGCCATTAGATAAAAACATTATTTGGGCTGGTACAGACGATGGTCTAGTTCATCTGACCACCGATGGAGGAAAAAACTGGAAAGACGTAACACCTCCGGTGCTCACTTCGTGGGATAAGATTTCTCAATTTGATGCCAGTCATTTTGATGCAAAAACTGCGTTCTTTTCGGTGAACGCATTCCGCAAAGATGATCTTCGCCCGCACATTTATAAAACAAATGATGGAGGCGCTACCTGGAAAGAAATTGTAAATGGAATCCCAGCTAACGGATCTGTCAACGTAGTGCGCGAAGACCCCAAGCAAAAAGGATTACTTTTTGCGGGCACAGAGCGAGAAGTGTTTTTCTCCATCGATGAAGGAGAAAATTGGCAATCGCTCAGAAAAAACATGCCGGCTACTTCCATTCGTGATTTGGTGATTCATGAAGATGACTTGGTGATTGGTACGCATGGACGATCAATTTGGATTTTGGATAACATCAATCCGCTCCGAAATCTCGCCAATGTTTTTGCAGCTAAGAACGCCTACTTATTTCCTCCTGCTCAGGCCACCCGAGTTCGCAACAACATGTTTTCTGATACACCACTTCCCCCGGAAGAACCTGCCGGACAAAATCCACCCGATGGTGCTACTATTGACTATTGGTTAACGGCTAATGCCAGTGTGGTGCGTATTGAAATTGCAGGGTTAGATGGTGCAGTCATGAGAGTGCTTTCGAGTAAAGATCAGCCAGAGCCAATAGATACGCTTTCGATTGCTCATCCTACGTATTGGATAAGACCTAATCAAGCCGTTTCTACTCAGCCAGGTCATCATCGCATCGTTTGGGATTTACGTCACGATCCACCAAAGGGAGCAGACCGACAATTTGCGATAGCCGCTGTATACCACAATACGCCAAGTGGTCCGGTGGGACCTTACTTCCTGCCCGGCAAATATAAAGTCAGACTGGTAGTGGATGGTACCATTGTACAAGAACAGGAAATCCACGTCAGACTGGATCCTCGAGTGACTTTTTCAAATGACGATTTGGTTTTGCAATCAGTTCATTCAATGATGTGTTATAAATCTTATAATGAGTTGCTGGCGTTGAGAAATGAGATTGATTTGAAATTGTCTAATCCAAAAGCGAAATGGGGGAGAGGGAAGAAAGAGCTTCTTATTGCACTTCGCGGAGAAGGCCGCCCCGAAAATCCAGATGTGATGTATGGAAGTATTTCTGACACATCCATTGAGAAAGAGACGATCGTGGCACTTCAGGAAAAACTATTGTATTTGATGTCTGTTCTACAAAGTACTGAGGCGAAACCAACGGCTGCACAAGTTCAAGCAGTAACCAAACTGACAGTTGCATCGATAGAACTGAAGAAAAGGGTGGAAAAAGTAAAATGAAATTATTTATCTTTATCAAAACAAAAAATTATGCCAACCTATCAGCTTAAAATCAACGGCAAGAGTATGCAGGCAGAAGCGGATTCTGATACACCTCTTTTGTGGGTGTTGCGAGATAACCTGGGTTTAGTAGGAACGAAATATGGTTGCGGCATCGCACAATGTGGTGCTTGCACCGTTCACCTGAATGGTGTGGCTGTTCGTTCCTGTTCATTGCCTGTCTCAGCAGTGGGTAGCAAAGCGGTAACAACCATCGAAGGGCTTTCTGAAAAAGGTGATCACCCTGTACAGCAAGCGTGGAATGAAGTTGATGTGGCACAGTGTGGCTATTGCCAGGCCGGACAAATCATGACAGCTGCAGCCTTGCTTGGCAAGAAAACAAAGCCAACAGATCAGGAAATTGAAACAGCGATGAACGGAAATATTTGCCGTTGCGGTACCTATCACCGCATTCATGAAGCAGTGGTGCTAGCCTCAACTAAAATCTCAAAATAATCACGAGATGGAAACAATAGCTAAAACCAACAGACGTGATTTTTTAAAATTAGGACTTGCTACAGGAGGTGGACTAATACTCGGATTCCACTGGAATACCTCTTCAGCGTCTTCCTTCGAAGTAGTAAACCCTGATCTTTCAGATACCATCAATTTCAATAGTTATCTGTCAATTTCTCCAGAAGATGTGATAACCGTTTTTTCACCGAATCCTGAATTAGGTCAGAATATCAAAACATCTTTTCCAATGATAGTGGCAGAAGAGTTGGATGCTGATTGGACGAAAGTGAAAGTTGTGCAGGCAATGTTGGATACAAAAAAATACGAACGTCAATTGACGGGTGGGAGTGGAGCTATTCCCCATTCTTGGGAAAGACTGCGCAAAGCAGGCGCCACAGCCAGACAGATGTTGATAGAAGCCGCAGCAAAAAAATGGAACGTTTCTGCGGCATCTATCACAACCGACACAGGGCTTGTCATTCACGCGGAGAGCGGGAAGAAAGTAACGTATGGTTCACTCGCCAATGAGGCTGCAAACATCCCCTTGCCAACGGACGTAAAACTGAAAGACAAAAAGGATTTTAAAATTATCGGCCAACCGATTCGCAATGTCGACAACCAAGACATGATCACCGGTAAATCGCTGTACGGAATTGATTTTTATCGTGAGGGAATGCTGATCGCAATGATCCAGCGCCCCAAGTCTTTTGGGATGAAAATAAAATCAGTAGATGCTAGTGCAGCCAAAGCAAGTTCCGGAATTATCGATGTCGTTACATTCAAGAATAATGTTGCAGTAGTTGGCAAGTCAACATGGCAAGTAAACAAAGCGCGCAAGCTGTTGAAGATAGAATATGAGGTAGACGGAAAAATTGAAAGTACAGAAGATCACGACAAGCTCTTCAAAGAATTATTGGAAAACAAGGAAGCAACAGTAAGACGGAAAGATGGAGATGTGGATGCGGCCTTTGCGGGCGCAGCAAAAGTAATCTCTCGTGAGTATCAGTGTCCGTTCCTTCCCCACAATCCGATGGAGCCAATGAATTTCTTTGCACATGTAAGACCCGATGGAGTAGAATTAGTAGGGCCTTCACAAACACCGGATATGGCACGTAACGAAGTAGCTAAACTATTGGGTATTGCGCCAGATAAAGTCACGTTGGTATTGACCCGATTGGGAGGTGGTTTTGGAAGACGTTTGAAAGCCGATTATGTCTTAGAAGCCGCAGAGCTGTCGAGTATCATGAAAGCTCCTGTGAAAGTAATCTGGACGCGCGAAGATGACATGGGTGGTGGAAGCTATCGCCCGGCTGTTCGTTATCGTTTTCAAGCAGCATTGGATGTGAACGGAAATCTGATTGGATATAAACTTCGAGGTGTCGGCATCAATTCTGGCAATTGCACCCGCGAAGACAATTTTCCAGCCGGTGCGGTTGATAATCTATTGATTGATTCTGTTGAACATAAATCAGCTATCACAACGGGAGCGTGGCGTGCACCTATTACTAATTTTCTCGCTTTTGCAGAACAGTCTTTTCTGGATGAAGTTGCAACAGAAGCAAAACAAGATCCCATTCAGTTTCGATTGAACTTGTTAGAAAAAGCCAAGAAAGCACCGGTAGGGGCGATTAAGTATGACATTGACCGAACCAAAGTAGTGATTGAGTTAGCGGCCAAGAAGTCCGGTTGGGGAAAGAAAAAAAATATAGCTCAAGGGTTTAGTGTATACTTTTCACATCGTTCGTATGTAGCCCAAGTGGCAGAGGTTGAGATAGTAAAAGGAAAGCCAGTTGTGAAGAAAATCTATGCTGCAGCTGATTGTGGAGTAGTAGTCAACTTAAGTGGTGCTAATCAACAAGTGCGGGGTGGAATCGTAGATGGTATGGGGCATGCTTTTTTCGGAAACCTAACGTTTAAAGATGGTGCTGCCGAGCAATTGAATTTTAATAATTACAAGCTAATTAGATACAATGAAGTGCCAGAAATAGATGTTCATTTTGTGAATAATGGAATTGATCCAACCGGACTAGGTGAGCCCGCACTTCCACCGACTGGTGGAGCCATTGCTAATGCACTTTACAAAGCTACCGGTAAAAGAGTATACAATCAGCCATTCAACAAACAAGAAGCATTGGTAGGAGTGAATTTGAATCCTAAAGGGTGATGTCTGAAAAACACCGGATGGAGTTGCTACAGGTAAAAGCAGTTAGCAAGCAACGAGACGAAAGATTTGCGGTAAAGAACATTACTTTTTCTCAATCTCGCCTCCAACGAATAACGATTGCCGGTGAAACCGGAAGTGGAAAGACTACTTTGTTAAAAATTATTGCAGGGCTTGAGCAGGCAAGTAGGGGAGAAGTTTTTTTTGAAAACAAGAAAGTGGAGGGCCCCGAAGAGACACTTGTGGCAGGTCACCCATCGATTGCTTTCTTGCCACAGTATTTCGAGTTGCCCAAATTTCTACGCGTAGAGCAAGTGCTTTCTTATGCAAGTCACGTTAGTGCTGTCGAAGCGAATCGATTGTTTAAGCTATGCCAAATCGAAACTCTTTTAAAAAGAAAAACCAACGAATTGTCAGGTGGGGAGAGGCAACGGATTGCGTTGTGTCGATTGCTAATCGGACGCCCCGCTTTGTTGCTTCTCGATGAACCTTTTTCTAACCTCGACATGGCGTTGAAAAGCAAACTAAAGACCATTATCCAAGACATCTCGACAAAGCTGAAGATCACTTGTCTTCTTGTTTCGCATGATCCTGATGATACTCTTTCATGGGCGGAAGAAATCATTGTGCTGAAAGAAGGAAAAGTGGTGCAAAAAGGAACTCCTGAAGAAATTTATCGGGAGCCTGTTAGCACTTATGTGGCTGGGTTATTTGGAAAATTTCTTCGGTTAAGTGATCAACAACAAAAATCCCTAGGTTATCGGAAGAGAAAAATTGTAAGACCAGAAGATTTCAAGTTTGTTAAAGAGAATCGGTACAGTTTGGGAGGAACTGTGCAAGAGATAGCTTTTTTAGGGAATAGTTTTGAAGTGAAAGTATTGGTAGGAAAGACCATTGTAAGCATAAAGTCAACGAGAAAGTTAAAAATCAACCAACCCGTTTTTATTGGTTTAAAGGGCAGGCTCTAGACATTCCTGAAATCGAGCCATTTTCTGGCTTTTCGTTCATACTTCGTTCTAGCTATTATTAGGTAATGGGCTCTAATTTGATTAGCTTGCCGTGTTTTTTAGGGAAAATCATTCTGATTCTGCGCTGTGAAAGTACTACTTCAGCGACCTCTTCTGATCATTTGAACTGAAAATACATTGTTTAGACAACTTTGTCTTCAAAATGCGTGTTATACTAGGAGTTAAGAATAGTGTAGACGTAAAAAGTAAACAACAGAATATGCAAAAGGCAACATTCGATCGGAGTCAAAATTCATTTTTTATAGCCTTGAAGGCAAAGGTAGACCGTTATTTTTCTGAGAATAAACTGGATCAGGCTGGTAATAACAGACTGTATATCAAAGGGGGGATTCAAGTATTATCTGCCATAGGTCTTTATGTGGCGGTTGTATTTTTCAATCTTCCACTTGCCGTATCAATTGCGCTAGCGGTATTGTTAGGGTTAAACATGGCGTTGCTTGGTTTTAATATCATGCATGAGGGAGGGCATCAGAGCTTTTCAAAATACAAATGGGTAAATAGCGTTGCGGCCTACTTTTTGAATTTACTGGGCGGCAGTACCTATTTCTGGAAGGTAAAACACAATGTGAATCATCACACGTTTACAAATATCGAGGGTGTTGACTCTGATATTTGCGTAGAACCATTCATGCGACTACATCCCAATCAGCCTTTGCGGAAAATGCATCGATATCAGCACCTCTATTGGTTTGTATTGTATGGAGTTTCCTACATGGCATGGATTTTTTATGATGATTTTGTGAAATACTTTACACGAAAGATAGCCCCGCATATGGATCCTAAATCGCTGTCAATGAGAGAGCAAATAATATTTTGGGCTACAAAGGTTTCCTACGTGGTGATTTACCTCGTTTTACCTATCGTTATGCTTGGCTGGTTGAAGGCGCTGGTAGGGTATTTTATTGTGACGTTCGTCTGTGGCCTTTTTATTGCCATCGTATTCCAATTGGCTCATGTGGTAGAAACTACAGCGTATCCTGAGCATAAAGAGATTGACAAGGAATGGGCAGTTCATCAAGTGAGCACGACCTCAAATTTTGCTACGCAGAGTAGTTTCCTTTTTTGGTTGTTAGGAGGATTGAATTTCCAGGTGGAACATCACTTGTTTCCTCGCATCAGCCACATTCACTATCCACAAATCAGTAAACTGGTGAAAGAAACCTGTGAAGAGTTTAATATAACCTATAACGAATACACATCCATGTCGAAAGCGTTTTTATCGCACCTATTGCATTTGCGCAGGATGGGCATGGCTTACTAAATTTTCAATTCCAACTATTACATGAGACAATTAAAGATTGTTAAGCAAATTACCAATCGCGAAAATCAATCGCTGGATAAGTACTTGACAGAAATCGCCAAAGTAGATTTAATAACAGCAGAACAAGAGGTGGATTTAGCGCGAAGAATTCGCGCAGGAGATCAGATGGCATTAGAGAAATTAGCAAAGGCTAATCTTCGATTTGTTGTGTCTGTTGCCAAGCAGTATCAAAACAACGGCATGTCGCTGGGTGATTTGATTAATGAAGGCAACGTAGGCCTAATTAAAGCTGCGGGCCGTTTTGATGAGACACGAGGTTTTAAGTTTATTTCCTATGCGGTGTGGTGGATTCGTCAGTCCATTATGCAGGCGTTAGCAGAACAATCACGAATTGTCCGTTTGCCTTTAAATCGAGTGTCTTCGCTAAACAAGATATCAAGAGCGTTTTCGGAGTTGGAGCAGAAGTTTCAGCGAGAGCCCACACACGAAGAGTTGTCAACAAAACTGGATATTGGCATAGAAGAAATAGAGATTAACCAACGAATTTCAGGCAGGCAGGTATCGATGAACGCGCCTTTTGTACAAGGAGAAGACAATAGTCTTTTGGATGTACTCGAGAACGATGGCGAAGACAAACCAGATCAGGGGTTAATGGAAGGCTCACTAATCAAAGAAGTTCAACGTGCATTATCTACCCTTTCCGATCGCGAAGCAGATGTGATTTCTCTTTATTTTGGCCTTAATGGAAAGCATCCTCTAACATTGGAAGAAATAGGCCAGACCTTTAGTCTGACACCGGAGCGTGTGCGTCAAATAAAAGAGAAAGCAACGGTAAAACTCCGCCAAAATGGACGAAGCAGGCTGCTAAAATCTTACTTGGGTTAGTAAACCTTATTTTGATTCAGCAACAGCGATTGCTGCTTCAATCGGTGCTTTGCGAACTACCTTGAGGAGGAAATTTTTGTCGAGACTTAGTTCGTAGGTAGCCTCCTTCATCAATTGCATCGCCTTGGTTGATTGTTGTAAGATCTGCAAAAGATCATGTGCGATAATAGAACCCTTGATGTTATTGACGGCTTTACCGTTGGCTGCCTCAAGAACGAAGCTGTACCCGGATTTTACCTTTTGACCCATCGCCTTGAATTCGTGGCCATACAACTTGTATTGTTGTGGCTCCTGCTCAGCCGCACTCATTAACTTAATAATCACAGGTCTGTACTTGTTCCAAATGGGCGAGTAGGGGTTGTAATCCACGGTAGGTTATTAATTGGTAATAATTTGGTAAAGATAGTCAATTCTGTTGGAAGCCGGTCTAAACGTTTTCAGCCAAAATGGTCTACTCAAACCAACTCGACCTTTTTCTTATCGAGATAGTCCCATACTAAGCTGCTCGCACCTAAAATGGGAGCGGCTTGGTTTTGCATGGCGGATGGAAGCACTTTTATTTTTCCGCGAAAGAGTGGCATAAGGTTAGCCTCCATATGCCGGATGGTTGGCTTAAAGATTAAATCGCCTGCCTGTGAAAGGCCTCCGAACAAAAAGATAGCCTCTGGATCACTATGAACAACTGTCTCCGCCAATTTCATTCCTAAAATACGTCCTGTATATTCGTACGCTTCCCGTGCAACTATGTCACCCCGATGTGCAGCGTCAGTGATCATTTTAGTATTCAGGTGATCGAAGCTAATACCGCGCAGTTCGCTTGGTTCGAGGTGATCTGCCAGCAATTTATAAACTGTTCGCTTAATGCCAGTTGCAGATACATATGTCTCCAGGCATCCTCGCTTTCCGCAATTACAATACCGCCCATTTGGATTTACAGAAGTATGACCCACCTCACCCGCGATACCATGATGGCCGTTGAGTAAAACGCCTCCACAGACAAAACCACTTCCAAGCCCGGTGCCAAGTGTGATGACGACAAAGTCTTTCATGTTCTTGGCGTTCCCGTAAATCATTTCGCCAACGGCAGCCGCATTGGCATCATTGGTAAGAACGCAGGGTATTCCAAATTCATCTGTAAAAAGCTTTGCCAAAGGGAGAACGCCTTTCCATTTTAAATTAGTAGCACGTTCGATATTGCCGGTATAGTAATTTCCATTAGCCGCACCTACTCCAATGCCCACTATCTTTGTATCAGAAGGTATTGATTTTATCCCTTCGCGAAGAGCCTCAGCCATGCCATTAAAATAGTCCTGAAATTCCTCATACTGTGCGGTTGGAATATTTCCTTGAAAATGAACGTGACCTTCGCGATCTACAATTCCATACTTTGTGTTTGTTCCACCGATATCGATGCCTACGGTCAGTTCTTTCATTGGTCTCAATCGTTAGTTGAAACTATGCGCTTTCAGCGCAAGACTTTCAGTTGCTACACAAATGGCTAACTTTACTTTGTGAGTAAAGAACAACGAATTGGCAGCCATACAGTA
>Ga0209972_10001549_pt1 | contig 19936 bp, 23 predicted proteins | sample NOAtaG_7_FD_187302 | JGI IMG/M metagenome (GOLD analysis project Ga0209972, IMG submission 187302) | Freshwater lake microbial communities from Lake Erie, under a cyanobacterial bloom - NOAA_Erie_Diel1S_2200h metaG (SPAdes) (version 2) | ecosystem: Environmental > Aquatic > Freshwater > Lake ... | reverse complement strand
GTTTGCCTACATAGCACCTACCTACAGCCAAGCCAAGAGAGTCGCTTGGGATTACCTACTAGAGTACACAAGGCCGCTTAATGCAACTGCCAACATTGCTGAGTTACGTGTTGATTTTTGGGGGCGTAGGGTTAGTCTTTACGGGTCTGACAATCCTGATAGCTTGCGCGGTCAGTACTTTGATGGCGTGGTTATCGACGAGGTGGGCGATCAGAATCCACGTATTTGGAACGAAATCCTCAGACCTGCTCTTGCCGACCGTCTTGGGTGGGCTTGCTTCATTGGCACTCCTAAAGGTGCTAACCATTTCGCTGAATTAGCCGATAGAGCTAAGTCTGAGGAAGGCTGGAAGTACCTAGAGTACAAGGCTAGTCAGACCAAGATACTGCCTGAGTCCGAGCTAAAGGCTGCCTATCGAGAGATGGGTGAGGACAAGTACAACCAAGAGTTCGAGTGTTCCTTTAACGCAGCAGTCGAGGGTAGTTACTATGGGAAACTTATTAACGACCTTGAGAGGGATGGTCACATTAGTGATTTTCCTCGTGATGATCTCTGCCGTGGCTTTGTTAGTTGGGATCTTGGAATTAGCGACTCGATGGCTTTATTCGTTGCACAATTGGCTGGAAAAGAGGTTCGACTACTTGATTGCGTTGAAAACCATGGACAAGGACTAGATTGGTACGTTCGTTGGCTAAAAGACAATGATTACGCAGGGTTCAGTCAAATCTTGCCCCATGACGTACAGGTTCGGGAGCTAGGCACAGGCAAGAGCCGTAGAGAGGTCTTAGAGGAAGCTGGGCTAACGATTACGATTGCGCCTAGATTGTCTGTGGCTGACGGTATTCAGGCTGTAAGGAGACTATTGCCTAGATGCTGGTTCCACCCAAGGACTAAGCCGGGGCTAGATGCCTTACGGAACTATCGTAGGGAACATGATGAGAGACGGCAGATATTCTATGAAAAGCCGCTACATGACTGGTCTAGCCATTTCTCAGACGCTTTCAGATACCTAGCGATAGGTCTTGACGAGGGCGATAGTTCATGGCAGACATCGTTGCCAATTTCAACGAAATGGATTGTATAATAAGCAAAACCCATAAGGATTTGCTATGAAGATGGATGAGGGTCAAATCAAGGGAATTATCGAGAATGAGATCGATAACTCCATCGGTTACATCGATACCGAAACTACGGATCAGCGATCCAAAGCCCTAGAGTATTACCTACGTTATCCGTATGGTAACGAGGTAGAAGGCCGTAGCCAGATTGTAACTGGTGAGGTAGCCGAGGCTATCGACGGTGCATTGCCACAACTTATCCGGGTCTTTACGACTACTGAGGATATTGTCTCCTTTGAGCCTCAGACTCCAGAAGATGAGGAGTCATCCAAACAGGCCACAGACTACTGTAACTGGGTGTTCTACCGTGAGAACGACGGTCTAATCATCCTGCACAACTGGTTCAAAGACGCGCTGATGATGAAGGTTGGCGTAGTCAAGGCGTACTGGGAAGCCCAAGAGGACGTTAATAAAGAGTCCTACAAGAATCTGACTGAAGACGAACTAGCCATGCTGCTGTCTGATCCTGCCATTGAGGTAGTGAGCCAGAAGGTAGAGATGGTTGACGGTGGTATGGATATGATGGGTATGCCTATCCAGATTCCTTACTACAGCGTCAAGGTCAAGAAGGTTAAGAAATACGGCTGCGTCAAGATTGAGAACGTACCGCCAGAAGAATTCCTAATTAGCAAATCGGCAAGAACTATTGAGGATAGCCCGTTCGTAGCGCATCGTCGTTTGATGACTCGTTCGGAACTCATAGCGATGGGGTTCGACAAGGATGTCATCGAGGGATTGCCTAGCTACGACGATCTCCAGTTCACGACTGAGCGTATTGCTCGATTCAGTCAGGGTGAGCAGCCGGATGAGAACATCTCCCTTGACCCAACGATGCAGGTGGTTGAGGTCTACGAGTGCTACATCAAGATTGACGTTAATGGTGACGGTATCGCTGAGTTGCGGAAGATTGTCTATTCTGGCAACGAAATCCTAGATGATGAGGAATGTGATCTAGTACCGTTCCATAGCCTGTGTCCGATCCCGATCCCGCACAAATTTTATGGTCAGTCGCTAGCAGACCGGACGATGGACATCCAGCTAATCAAGTCTACGGTTACGAGACAGATGCTGGATAACCTGTATCTAACGAATAATGCTCGTCTGGGTGTGGTCGATGGTCAGGTCAACTTGGATGATGCTCTTAATGCAACTCCGGGCGGTATCATCCGCATGAAGTCGGCTGGTGCGATTACTCCGGTAGAGGTTCCTGCTGTAACGGCTCAGGCTTTCCCATTGCTTGAGTACATGGACGCAGTTCAGGCCAAGCGTACAGGCGTAACTGACCAGCAACAGGGTCTTGATCCTGACGTAATGAACAACGTCTCGGCTACGGCTATTGCAGCCATGATGAAGTCTAACTCTGGCAAGCTGGAGTTGATTGCTCGAATCTTTGCTGAGACAGGCGTTAAGAGCTTGTTTAAGGGGATTCTGCACCTATTGGGCAAGTATCAGGATCAGGCCAAGATTGTCCGTATGCGTGGCAAGTTTGTGACGTTTGATCCTCGGACATGGACGAATCAGTACGATGTGGCGATTAACGTCGGTCTGGGTTCAGGTGACAGAGAGCAGAAACTGGCTATGTTGCAGATGATCCTAGCCAAGCAGGAGCAGGTTCTAACGCAGTTTGGCGCATCAAATCCGCTGGTATCTGTGGCTCAGTATCGGGATACCTTAGCGAGACTGATTGAATCGGCTGGTTTCAAGGATGCTAACGCCTTCATTAACGAGATCAGTCCTGAACAGAACGAGGCATTGTCTCAGCCACAGCCACCTGCTCCAGATGCTCAGGCTGAAGTAGCACAGATGCTGGCTCAGGTAGAGAGAGAAAAGACCGAGGCCAAGGCTCAGATTGAGGCTGCGAAACTAGGCTTGCAAAGAGAGCAACTAGAGGCTGAATTCACCCGTAAGGGTATTGAATTGTCTATGCAGCAGGAGCGTAGTGCTTCTGAGATGCGTATCAAAGAGGCTGAGTTGGCGGTTAAACAACTACAGGCTATCTTGGCGATGGACATTGCTGACGAGGATAGCCGTAACAAACAGGCTGATATTGTCCTGAAGGCGATTAAAGAGCTAGGTAATCTGACCGGGAATCAGATGTAATGGCTGGCTTACTGAGTGACATTCTAGGGTTTGTAGACAGGGCTAAACAGTCCACAAGGGCTAATGTTGGCTTGCTGATGGACAATCCGCAAGAGTATGCGCGTCAGATTAACGAGTCAGCCAGAGACATCAATCGACAGGATACGTTAGCGGTTCAGGGTAAAAATGCCATGCTTGCAGGTAGACAACCTACTCCTGAGCAAATGGCTGCTATGGATGCTATGCGTCAACGTGCTGAAAACCTATCAATGGGGTTTGCTGGTACTGTTACTCCGGGTCTTTCTTGGTTAGGCAAAAAATTGCCATCCGTTGAAAAATTAGCAAAGTCAGAAAACAAATTTTTGTATCATTCTGATACTGCAAAAAATGTTGAAAATTTGAAATACGGCATTGATCCGCAACAGGGAGGCTCTTGGATTAAAGAGATTGCTGAAGGGTCTGGGGCTAATGTTGATGATTTATTATCAACTCAAACGCCCATGTCATGGTTTTCGGATAAACCAAGTTGGGTAAAAATTAAGGTTGCTAGGGAATTAAATAAGCCACTTGATAAAGTGACAACGGAAGATATAAAAAAACATGGTCATTTGGCGATAGTGAACAAGAAAGACCCTTATTTACAGGACATTTGGAGAGTTGGTGAACAAGGCTTATTAGAAGGGCAGTATTCAAAAGTTACAGATATTAAAGGTCAACAAGTTCCAGCTTACCAAACAGGGATGTATCAAGAAGGAAATTACGGTCAGCGACTAGAGCCTTTTGGCGTAGAAAAAAATGAATGGGTATCAACTCAAAGTGTTGAGCCATTTATACAGCTAACTGGTGATAATTTAGTTAAATTTTTGAAACTTACTGGTAACTTAAAATGAATAAGTCGCAATGGGCTGAACACTTACTGAGGGATGAGGGCTTTCAGATGATGATGGAAGAACTCAGGTCAGTAGAGGTCAGTAAGTTTGCGATGAGTGCTGCTAGCGAGGCTAACGTAAGAGAAGATGCTTACCACCAGCTAAGGGCATTAGAGAAGATTGAAGCCTACCTTGAAGGGCTATCGGCACAGAAGCTGATAGACGAAAAGCGGCTGAAAATTTTGTAACTGAGTCGGGCAGTTCCCGATATAATTTAGGAAACAATATATGAGCGATACTGGAAGTATGACCCCGGAAGGGAATACACAGTTAGACGTAGGTGGTGCAGCTAACGCTATCTTGGGATTGATGGGCAGTGAGGAAGGCTCCGAGCAGGAACAACCGGAACCACAGTCCGAGTCCAACGATAGCGAGGCCGAATCTGAGGAAATCGAGGCGCAAGCTGAAGATGAATCAGAGGTAGAACAAGATGAAGGTGAGGATGAGCAAGAGCAGCCTAAATACCGAGTCAAAGCCGCTGGCGAAGAACGGGAGGTAACGCTCGATGAGCTTATCAAGTCTTATCAACTTGGCACAGACTATACGAAGAAATCGCAAGCAGTAGCTGAAGAACGCAAGGCTGTAGAAGCAGAACGCCAGCGTATCGAGGAAGCTAGGTATCTCCGCGACCAATATGCGGAACGGTTGCAGGTCATTGAGCAGATGCTTAATCAGCAGCCGGAAACTGAGAATCTGGACTATCTGAAGGAAACCGATCCTATCGGTTACGCAGTTAAGGTCGCAGAATTGTCTCAGCGGGAGAAGCAGTTAGCCCAAGTTCGAGCAGAACAGGCTAGGATTGCCGATCAGCAGCAGAGGGAGCAGCAGGAGCAACTTGGTCAGGTAGTACAGGCTGAGTCTCGTAAGCTGGCAGAGGTTATCCCTGAGTACGCTGACCCGCAGAAGGGCGAGACATTACGTCGTGAACTCCGTGAATTCGGACTCAAGGCGGGATTCTCAGATCAGGAATTAGCGAATGTTTATGATTCGCGAGCAGTATTAACGCTGTACAAGGCGATGCAGTACGACAAGTTACAGTCTGCAAAGCCGGGAATCACGAAGAAGGTTAACGAGGCTCCGAAGGTAATTAAGTCGGGAGTTTCACAGCCTCGTGATAGCAGCGACGAGATGAAGAAACTTAAGGCTAGGGCAAAGCAGACCGGAAGGGTCGCTGATGCCGCTAAAGCATTTGAACGATTTTTATAAGGAATTATCATGCCTACATTTACAGCACATACCGCTATTGGTCAGCGGGAAGATTTGACGGATTAAATTAGTCCCCTTTATGTTTAGTTAAATACTAGACATAATTGAATAATTAGGTGAATTGCTGGAAACCCCTTAGAGCCTGAAGCACTACAGCGTAATCCGAAAGGATAAGCGCGAATGTTTAAAAAGATTCAGGATTGGGCAATCAGCAGCCAAGCCGCAAATGTAAGGCGAAAGCCCTAGGGTTGCGGAAGGTTCAACGACTAGGAAGTGACGAAAGAATAATCTTCCCACGAGTGCCTGACGCGAAAGCGATGATATAGTCTGGACTACCGTGAAAGCGGTAGAAGCAAGGATAAAGAGCCTTGCGATAACAAAACGATCATTTACGATATTTCACCAACCGAGACTCCTTTTATGTCATCGATTGGCAAGACTAAGGCAACTGCCGTGTATCACGAGTGGCAGACTGACTCGCTGGCTGCGGCTACTACTGCTAACGCTGCGATTGAAGGTGCTGACGCTACATCGGCAACTTTGTCACCTACCGTTCGTCTAGGTAACTACACCCAGATTATCCAGAAGACCGTTCAGGTTTCTGGCACTCTGGATACTGTTAACAAAGCAGGCAGAAAATCCGAAAAAGCTTATCAGTTGGCTAAGGCTTCTGCTGAACTGAAGCGCGATCTGGAAACCATCCTGTTGGCTAACCAAGGTCGTTCGGCTGGTTCGTCCACTATCGCTCGTACTATGGGTTCGATCCTGTCGTGGATCAAGACTAACTCGGACAAGGCTTCTGACGGTTCCGATCCAGCAACTATCGGTGTATCGACCCGTACTGACGGTACTGTTCGTACATTCACCGAGGCTCTGCTGAAGACTGTTGTTTCTGAGGTGTTCGTATCAGGTGGTTCGCCGAAGATTCTGATGGTTGGCGCACTTGGTAAGCAGAAGGTATCGTCGTTTGCTGGTATCGCTGCACAGCGTTACATGGCTCCGGGCAATACTCCGACCACCATTATCGGTGCGGCTGATGTCTACATGAGCGATTTCGGCACGATGTCGGTGGTTCCTAACCGCTTCATGCGTGCACGCGATGCTCTGATCCTTGATCCTGAGTACGCAGCACTCGCTTATCTGCGTCCGTTCCAGACTAATGATCTGGCTAAGACTGGTGACAGCGAGAACACTCAACTCTTGGCTGAAGTTACGCTCGAAGTTAAGAACGAAGCTGCTCATGGCATCGTTGCTGACTTGAACATGGCTCTGTAATAAGTAGCAAATAGCCCCTGCCTAACGGTGGGGGCTAACTATAATAAGGAAAGCATTTTTGCTCTTGTTATAGGCACACGAAAACAAGGAATTTATGAGTACTCCGATACGGACTCAAACAGCATTTGAAGACGGTGATGGCGGGATTATCATCGAGACTAAGCAGGATGTTACCGAGATCATTGAGGCTAACAAGGCTCAACTTGAATTCGATAAAGAACGCAGAGGCCACTTAAACGAGCTTCATCACATAGCCAGAATACCCTTTACGGTGATTGACGTACTGAATCAGCAAGGGATTATGAAGGGCTTTAAAGTGGTGGATGAGATCGGGTTTGCTAAATGGCTGAACGATCCTGATAATGCTGTCTGGAAAACGTACCGGGGAACTGTATGAGAGTAGGAGTTTGCGTACCGTGTAGGGATGAGGTTCATACTGGTTTTGCTTTCGACTTTGCGAGGATGACAGCACACGATGCGTCAGTTCGTTGCAAGGACGGTAAAGGTGGACTAAGCCTTTACACAATGCCGGGAACGCTGATTTTCGATCAACGGGAAAAGCTAGCGCAGGTTGCTTTGAGTGAAAAGTGTGACGCATTGCTGTTTATCGATAGCGATATGCGGTTCCCACCAGACATCATTGACATCATGTTAAGCCGCGATGTGCCTATTGTTGGGGTTAATGCTACGACCAGAAGGAAGCCTGTCACACCTACGGCAAAGATTTTGACTAGGTACATGGATGGGGATACTGAGGTTCGTAAGTGGTCGAATGTAGATTCTCGTGGTAAAGAGGGAATTGAGGAAGTTACAGCGGTCGGGTTTGGTGCTGTAATGATCCGTAAGGAAGTATTTGAGAAGACTGGTAGACCTTGGTTTGATGCTGGATGGGGTTCTAACGGTGTATGTGGTGAGGATGTATATTTCTGCGTCAAGGCTGGTTCTGAGGGCTTTCAGACGTATGTAGACCATGAGTTGTCGATGCACATTAGGCACATAGGCACATACGAATATGGCTGGAAAGACTTTGAGCAGTTAGAGGAATAATATGGCATTTACTAGCTATTCGGACTTAAAGACTACGGTAGCCAATTACCTAGCCCGTAGTGATCTAACATCGGTTATCCCCGATTTCATCCGACTAGCTGAGGAAAGGCTACGTCGAGACTTGAGAACTCGGCAGATGTTGATTGTCGCAACGGCATCGACTACAGGTGGTGATTCTACTGTTGGATTACCTACAGACTTCTTAGAGATGCGCGATATTCACCTGAACACTACTCCGGTGACTACATTGCGTTACAAGGCTCCTAATTCGTTCTACGCTGAGTCTCGCGTAACGGATGGCGGTAAGCCAGTCGATTACACAATTCTAGGCTCTGAGATACAGCTAGCCCCGGTTCCAGATACGACCTATACGCTACAGATGCTGTACTACGGCAAGCCTACGCTGTTGTCAGATAGCAATTCTAGCAACATCTTCCTAGCTAATTACCCTGATGCTTTGCTGTATGCGTCGTTAGCGGAAGCAGAGCCGTACCTAATGAATGATGCCCGTATTCAGACATGGGCAACCTTATATGATCGTGCAGTAACGGCGATTACGAACTCTGACCAGTCGAGTGAATACAGCGGTCAGCCTATGTCTATGTCTTACAACGTGAGGTGAAATCATGGCAGAAATGTCGAATTATCTTGAGAACGCGCTAATTAACGCTACTCTGCGAAACACAAGCTACACAAGCCCGTCAGTTGTCTATCTTGGGCTTTATACGTCTGACCCTACGGATGCTAATACTGGGACTGAGGTATCTGGTGGCTCGTATGCTCGTCAAGCTATTACGTTTGGTGCGCCTAGTAACGGTGTAACTACGAATACTGCTGCAATTGAATTCCCTCAAGCTACAGGATCGTGGGGTACTGTTGGCTGGATCGGAATTATGGATGCTTTGACTACAGGCAATCTTCTATATCACACACCTTTAAATGCGTCTAAAACGATTGCAAGCGGTGACATTTTCAAGATTGCAATTGGCTCGTTGTCTGTGACGCTTGCATAAATTATGTTTGGCATAACAGCATACTCAGAGGTTCCATTTTCGTCCCTAGGAGGGGGCGTTACTTTATTTGGTTCCGCGAGTGTAGATGCTTCTGCCACCGTTACTGCTGATGCAATAAGAATAAGAGTTGGAGCAGGTTCGGTAGACTGTTTGGCTACTGTATCTGCTAACGGTGGTAAGTTAATTGATGCAATTGCATCGGTTAATGCTTCTGCTAGCGTATCTGCTGACGCTGTTGCTGTTTATGCTGGCTCTGGTGATATTTCGTGCTTTGCTGACGTAAGTGCATTAGCTACAAGGATTCAGTTTGGCGATGCCTCGATAACATCTGATGCCACGGTAACTGCTGATGGTATTAGAGTTAGAACGGCAACTGCTGACATCTCAGCAGCTGCCACGGTTACTGCGCTTGGTGGAATAGTAAGATTTGCTGATGCCTCCATAAATGCTATTGCGACGGTATCGGCAAATGCTACAGCGGTATATGCAGGTGCAGCAGCAATTAATGCGACAGCAACTGTCTCAGCATTAGGCACTAGAGTTCAGTTTGGTAATGCCGCCATTACGTCAGATGCAACTGTTACCGCTGACGGTATAAGGGTCAGAATGGCAACTGCTGCGATTACGGCAGATGCTACTGTAACCGGTAACGGTGGTGTTATTTATGACGGTCATGCGTCAGTTAATGGTGTGGCAACTGTTGTATGTAATGGCTCTGGTATTTTTTCTGGTATAGGTAGTGTTAATGTATTAGCAACGATTAGTGCTAATGGTGGGATTATTGGCGAGGAATGGTCTGATGTTATTCCTCAGGCTAACACATGGACTGAGCAGAGTGCGGTAGATAATGAATGGATTGAGATAGCTGCTGGCTCTAACAATTGGAGTGTTGTTTCTGCAAATAACAACACTTGGACTCAAGTAAGTGGAAGTTCTGATAACTGGGCGAGGGTGTAATGCCACTTATTTTAGCTGATCGAGTAAAAGAAACGACTACCACTACTGGAACAGGCACAATTACGCTTGCTGGTGCTGCTACTGGTTTTCAATCGTTTGCTGCTGTTGGCAATGGCAATACGACTTATTATGCGATAGTCGGTCAGGGTACGTCTGAATGGGAAGTTGGAGTTGGTACTTATACATCGTCCGGTACAACTTTATCGCGTGATACGGTATTTTCATCTAGTGCTGGTGCGCCGACTAAAACGAATTTTTCATCTGGAACAAAAGACGTATTTGTTACATATCCTGCTGATCGTTCAGTATTTTCAGATGGAACAAATATAGTTCCAGAAACGGCAGCGATTTTGTTACCTTCTAGTGGTGGTACTGGACGAAATAGCCTAACAGCTAATAACGTCTTACTTGGTAACGGTACGTCTGCTGTTCAGTTTGTTGCTCCCGGAACAAATGGGAATGTACTTACATCAAACGGAACAACATGGACTAGTTCAGCGGCTGCTGGTGGATTTCCAGCAGGTACAGCAATGCTATTTGTGCAGACTGCTGCGCCTACAGGATGGACTAAATCAACAACACACGATAACAAAGCGTTGCGAGTTGTAAGTGGTACAGCGGGTTCAGGTGGTTCTGTAGCGTTTACTACTGCATTTGCTTCACAATCTGTAGCTGGCACAGTTGGGGCAACTACGCTTACAACTGCACAAATGCCTCAGCACTCACATACAGCAACTGTTACTGATTCTGGTCATACACATGATAGCGGTAGTGGAGCTGGAAGAAGATTTCTTTACACAGGTACGGGCGGTAGTGGAAGTATCAACGGCACTGGTACTGGTTTATTTACTAGCCTTTCCACGGCATCTGCTACGACAGGTATAAGCGTATCAAATGCAAATAATGGCTCTAGTAATTCACACGACCACACATTTACTGGAACAGCCATAAATTTAGCAGTCCAGTATGTTGACGTCATTATTGCTACTAAAGACTAATGAAAATAGAACCTAAAAATGGATGCCCATTAGATTCTTTTAGGCCATGTAGACAGTTAGACTGCGCGTGGTTTATTCAGGTGCGCGGCACAAATCCAAATACCGGGGCAGAAGTTGATGAATGGGCGTGTTCTATGGCTTGGCTACCTATGTTAATGATAGAGAATAGCCAACAACAACGGCAAACAGGTGCGGCAATTGAGTCTTTTAGGAATGAAATGGTAAAGGCTAACGATTCTTCACAGCAACTACTAATGGCAGCAGCCATGCCACAGTTAGGGAACAAGCTATGAGATTAACCATTATTCCAGCAGATAAATTTATATCTATAGACAATGTTGGCTACTACAATGTAGTAATTCCAGCTATTGCAGAAAATATTCATGCGGTTCAATGGTATGGAACTTATGGAATAGTAGAAATAAAAGATGTTTCTACTGGTCGCATGGTGAATAACATAGAAATTACGGATATATCTGAATTTAATTTTGCTATTGAGGCATGGCAAGCTGCAAGTATTGCAGCACAAGAACTGATAGTGCAAGAACAGATAAGATTAGAACAAGAAAAAGCAGAGCAAGAAGCGCGTGAGCAAGAGTCGTTAGAACAGTTTTTACAACAAATAACAAATTTACAACAATAAAAATTAATTATTAGACATAACAAATTAAGGCAGCTGGCATTATTAGCTATGCCCGTGTGAGAAGGAACTGACGCATGGCTGAGACAAAACTAATCTTTGGTGAGTGGCTACCAGATCAGCCCGGAGTAACAGGGGCGATTACTGACGCTAAGAACTGTTATCCAGTTGCTAACGGTTATGCGCCATTAGCTTCAGAAGCTGATTATTCTGATGCTGCTGCTCAGAATTTGCTTATTACGTTTGCCGGTAAATTTGGTGGTCAAGTAAATTTATTTGCTGCTGGAGCGACTCAGATTTATAAGTTTGATCCGTCTGATGCCAGTTTGGATGCGGCAACGACAACAGGCTATTCAGCGGTTGAGAGTTGGGATGTAACCCAGTACGGGTCTAAGATGATTCTGGCTAACGGTCAGGATAGGTTGCAAGCCTATGAGATTGGCGTATCGACTTATTTTGCTAACCTAGCTGCTGCTGCGCCTACGACTAGGTTTGTCACGGTTGTTCGGGATTTTGTTGTTGCGGCTAATGACGGGACTGATAACAATAAGGTTTACTGGTCTGACATTAACGATGAGACAGACTGGACTCCCGGTGCTGCTTCTCAGTCGGATACTCAGATCATCCCTGACGGTGGGGACATTACAGGTTTAGCGGGTGGCGAGTATGGTCTGATCTTCCTAGAACGTGCCATATATCGGATGAGCTACACAGGCTCCCCGTTTTTCTTTCAATTTGATGCGATCTCAAGGTCGTTAGGATGTATCTCTAACGGCTCGATTGCTCAGTACGGTGGACTAACGTATTTCCTAGCTGATGACGGGTTTTACTCCTGCGATGGTCAATCAACAAAGTCTATTGGTGCTGAGAAGGTCAATCGGTGGTTCTTTGATAACGCTATTCCGAGTGAAATCCCCACGGGAATGAGTGGCACAGTTGACCCAATTAACAAATTAGTTATTTGGCGTTTCTCAGGTACGTTTGCTCGGAAGTTGTTGCTAATTTATTCAATCAATTTAGATCGTTGGTCGTATGCTGATACTACGACTACATCTATTTCTTATGTACTAACACCTTCTGCGACGTTAGAGCAGGTAGATAACTACAATTCCAACCTAGACGCTTTAGATATTCCTCTTGATTCAAGGGTATTTGCTGGTGGACAGTTATTGTTTGGTGGTGTTTCAGGGGCTAAGATCATTGCTTTCTCTGGTCAGCCTAAGACTGCGAACATTACGACGGGTGATATAGCCATTGGTCGGTCTACGGTCACGTTAGTAAGGCCAACTGTTGACGGTGGGAGTGCGTCTGTAGCGATTTCTAGCCGTGATTTGCTCAATGAGCAGGTGGAATTTGGCTCTAACGTAGCTGCTGATGCTGAAAACCGTATTTCTATCCGTTCTAACGGTGAATATCATCGTCTAAGACTGACTCCGACAGGAGATAACTGGCAAACAGCCGTAGGAATTGACGTAGAAGTAGTCAAGCAGGGTACTCGATGAGGCAATTTCGTACATTACCGCCATTTGGAGGAGATCAGAGGTCTGTTGCTGAGGTCGTTCGTGGCATTATGGACGGAAAGACCAACAACACAGGTCTGATTACCCTAGCGACTGGTAATGCGGTCACAACAACCCTCTACGACGAACGTATAGGCTTTGAGAGCCTTATTTTCTTCGTTCCTGTATCTGCTGCTGCTGAAGCTGATTCGGCTCCCTATGGGGCGTTTCAGGACTCTACAGACCAGACAGCGGCTAATACTACAACGGCCTATGCAGTTACGTTTAATACGACAGATTATTCCAATGGAATCTACGTTTCCAATAGTTCTAGGCTAAACGTCAGGAATTATGGAATTTACAACATCCAGTTCTCGTTTCAGTTTAAGAATACGTCAAACGATGGTCAGGACGTAGATATTTGGTTCCGTAAGAATGGAACTGACGTAGCTGGTTCTAATAGTAAGTTTTACTTGCCAGCAAGGAAGAATACGAGTGATCCTAGCCACCTGATCGCTGCGATGAATTACGTTCTGGAAATGAACGCTAATGACTATGTTGAGGTAATGTGGCGGGTTAGTGATACTGGGGTTTCTTTGGAGCATTACCCGACTGATACGAGTCCGACTAGGCCAGCAACGCCATCGACTATCATTACTTTGTCTTACCTTGCACCATCGGCTACAACGAACTTATACGTTTCTACACAACAACAAGGATCAGCAACGATTAGTCATTGGGCTAACGCTACTGCTGACAAAACTTACGGATACATTATTGTCGGATGACGGAATTCAAATATATCGAGCCTGACCAACTAAGGAAGTGGTGGCCTAGCGTCAAGGCTGGATTAGAGAAGATTAAAGCGGTGAGTTCTGAAAGTTGGATCGTGGAGGATGTGTACACGGACTGCTGGAATCAGAAATCAGGGTTATGGGTTGGACTAGAGGATAACCATTTCAAATCGTTCTTTGTATTGCAGCCACTAGGGGAAGAACTCCACGTTTGGTGTGCTTGGACGTTAGAAAATGATTATCAGATGGTGCAAAAAGGTTTACAATTCATCAAAAATATGGCAAGGGAAAGTGGTAACAAATACCTAACTTTCACAAGTCATAGACCGGGGTGGGAGCGTAGAGCTAAGGCCTACGGATTCAGGCCTCGGAAATGGATAAGCGAGGTGTGATATGGGCGGTGGTGGCGGTACTCAAGAAACTAAGACGGAAATAAGCCCGGAGTTTAAGCCGTACATTACCTATTCATTAGGTGAGGCTCAGAGACTGTATAAGGCTATGCCGGGTGCGCCTGAGACCTTGGCGGTATCTCCGTCAGCGGCTACTCAGCAAGCCCTACAGATGGCTCAACAACGGGCTGTAGGCGGTTCTCCGCTACTTCGTGCTGCTCAGGAAGAACAACTCGCTACGATTCAAGGTCGTGGCGTTAATCCGTTTCTAGGCGGTGCTTTAGAACAGGCTAACCGTCTAGCGGGTGAGCGTTATACCCAAGACATTCAAAACCTACAGTCTCAGGCTTCGTCTGCTGGTCGTTATGGCTCGGCTGCAATGGGTCAACAGGCTGGTAAGGCTCAAGACATCTTTGCTCGTGCATTAGCGGAGCAAGGCGGTCAGTTAGCGTATTCCTCGGCTGAAGCTGAAAGAGCTAGACAGATTGCAGCTTCTCAGGCTGCTCCACAGATGTCTGCTGCTGACTATGCTGATATGCAGCGACTCCTACAAGTTGGTCAGGCTAGAGAAGGCTACGAGCAACAGGCTATCCAAGGTCGGTTAGCTGCTCAAGACATTCCGTTACAAAGATTGCAACGTGCTGCTAACGTATTCTATGGTGCGCCTCTGGAAACCAAGACCACGAGTACACCGCAGGGAGGTAAATAATGGGTGCTGCTGCTGCTCCAATGTTAATCGGCTCTGCGCTTGGAGCTATGACGAACCGTCGTAATCCGTTACAGGGTGCGCTGCTAGGTGGTGTGCTAGGTGGCGTAGGTGGTTCGTTTATGGGTGGTTTTGGTGGTGCTGGTAACGCTGCGTCTACGGCTGCTATGACTGGGGCTAATCCTGCTGTGATGGGTACTGCTGGTATGGGGGTAGCTCCAATGACAGCAGGTGCTACCTATAATGCTGCTGCTCCGGGTATGGTTGCAAATCTTGGTAACGCTACTATGCCTACTTATGCTGCTACAGGTGGCACTACAGGGCTTATCGGTTCAACGACTGCGCCGGTAACGATGGCAAATCGTTTTGCAGGTGGCGTGAACGCATTAAAGAGCGACATTAGCAGTCTTGGCTCTTTTGCTAAAGAAAACCCATTAGTTGCTGGTCAAGGATTACAGGCGGCAGGAAATGTATTGTTTCCTGAACCTATGGCTGCTCCACCTGCTCCGGGTTTGATGAGGGGCAATCCAATGCAAATAGAAGATCAACAAATGGCTAATTTCCAGCCAAGGCCTGTTAGTCTTATTTAAGGTGACGTATGGCGATTGAAGATTATCTAAATTTCTTTGGCGGTACGCCTACCCTGTATCAGGGTCTATTAACTGACCCAAAAGATCGTATTGCTTTAGAAAGACGAGCAAATATAGGTGGATTGCTAAGTGCTGCTGGTGCATTGGCTCAGGGTATGAGTCCACAAGGCTATCGTCGGTCTCCGCTACAGAACGTCTTGACGGCTCTAGGTGCTGGCTTTGCTGGTGCTGGTCAGACCTATGAATCTGGCATTAACCAGATGGCTAACGTGCAGAAGTTGCAGCAATCTCAAAGAGACCTTGCCAGACAGCAACAGGCTAGAGATGCTGTTGAGGCGGTCATTAAGACTCGTGAAGTTGCAAATAATCCTGCATTAGTGGCTTACTTTAGGGCTAATCCTGATAAGGCATTAGAGCGTTTTGTCAATATCCAAGAAGCTCAGGCTGCTAGAGGTATAAGTCCTGCTATTACCCCTAGTGCTGCTCCTGTAAGCAAATATACAACACCGGCAGAGACAGATGCAGAGGCATGGCGCAGATTAGAGGAAAGTGCTGCTACGCCATCTGAAAGTGAAAGATTGCCTAGTACCGAAGTAACAGGATCACGTTATCAAAAGCAATTAAAAGAGGCTGAAGCGGCTTATGCTTTTTATTCTGGTCAAGGTAACGAAGTAAAAGCTAAAGCTGCTAGAGAAGAAATTGCAGACTTACAAGACAAAATGCGTCAAGAGCAGTTAGCTTTATCGGTTCCCAAGAGCCTAAAAGGTGTTCATCCAATGCTACAAGGCATGGTTGATTCACTTACAGAAAATGCTGGTGATATGTCTCGTACTGAAATTCAGGCTGCTATTGCTAGTATTCGTGAAAAAGACGCTACGTTCAGACTAAATTCTGAAACAGAGCTAAGAAAAGAATTTGCAGGATTGACACCAGTTAAAGAGTTCCCAACGGTACAGACTGCTTATAAACAAATTACTAATGCTCTAAATAACCCATCTGCTGCTAACGATTTGGCTGCTGCAACTAAGTTTATGAAGTTGCTTGATCCGGGTTCTGTTGTTCGAGAGTCTGAATTGGGTATGGCAATGGCTGCTACTGGTGCAGTTGAGCGTATGCAAAACTATTTAACTCGATTGCAGAATGGTGAAATGCTGAATCCTGCTCAAAGGGCGGACTTCAAGAAAGCGGCTGGACTTGCCTATCAAGCTGCCGAATCTACCTACAATGATATTAGCAATCAATATATTGACCTTGCAAAGACAAACAACCTAAACCCTAATAATGTCGTATTGCCCCAAAGACGATCTGTAGAGCCTAAAGTTCAATCAGAACGTCCTACTGGTGTAGGTAAAGATTGGAGATTAAGCCAAGATGCCCAAGGGAACAGGGCTTGGGTAAGTCCAGACGGAACTAAATTTGTGGAGGTCAAATAATGGCATTTGATCTAGCTACTGCTCGTCCTATAGGACAGAGCGAGTCCATGAGTGGGAAAGAGGTCGTTACTCAGGCTGTTAAAAACTTTCCAAAGTCACTTAAAAACGTATTTGTTGGCACTTACGAGGCTGTAACTAGCCCAGTTCAAACAGCAAGGACGGTTGTTGATATTGGTGCTGGTGCTTTACAAAACATTTTGCCTGAAAGTGTTGTTCAGGCTATTGGTGAAGATAAAGCATCTAGGGAAGTTGCTAACAAGGTTGGGCAAATTTATGTTCAGCGTTATGGTGGTGTAGAAAATGCCAAACGTACAATAGCTAACGACCCTGCTGGATTCTTGTCTGATCTATCCGCTGTTCTAACGGGTGGTGGTACTGTTGCGCCAAAATTGGGCAAAGCAGCATCTATGGTTGATCCGTTATCCCTATCGGCAAAGACTGTAGGAGCTGTAGGCAAGGTTGCTGCTCCTGTATTAGGCATGACTACTGGTGCTGGTGCTGAGTCTTTTAGACAGGCTTACAAAGCTGGGAGAGAAGGTGGTACGGCGGCTGAACAGTTCCGGTCAAATATTACTGGTACTGCGCCAATGACTGATGTGCTGGATATGGCAAAGCAGAATCTTGCCAACATGAACCAAGCTAAACAGGCTCAGTATCGTTCTGGCATGGTGAATATTAAAGGTGACAAGACCGTATTAGATTTTAAGGGTATTGATACAGCATTACAAACTGCTGCAAATAAGACGCAATATAAAGGCAAGGTTGTAAACCAACGAGCAGCAGATGAACTACAGACGGTTCAGGGAATTATTGACGATTGGAAGAATCAAAATCCTGCTGACTTCCATACGCCAGAGGGTCTTGATGCCTTAAAGCAAAAGATTGGTGATGTACTAGAAAATATTCCATACGAACAAAAACAAGCTAGAGCAGCAGTTGGTGGCGTTTACGATTCTGTTAAATCAGAGATCAATAGACAGGCTCCTACCTACTCTAAAGTAATGAAAGAGTATTCAGAGGCTTCTGAACTCATCAAAGAGATTGAGCGTTCATTATCATTAGGGCAAAAAGCAAGTGCTGAAACTGCGATTCGTAAACTTCAATCTTTAATGCGGAAGAACGTAAACACTAATTTTGGTCAAAGAGTTACTTTAGGCAAAGAATTAAGTGCTGCAGGTAGTGACATATTTCCGGCTTTGGCTGGTCAGTCTCTAACAGAGTTTACGCCTATGGGATTGCAGAGAGCTACATCTTTAGGTACTGCTGCTGGAGCATTTCAAGCTGGTGGAGTTCCATTGGCTACTGCGTCATTGCTTTCTTCATCTCCTAGATTGATGGGTGAAGCTGCTTACGGTGCTGGATTGCTATCTCGTTTCCCTGCTGGCGTTGAAATGGTCATTCCGCAAGCATTTGACCCAAGAGCCTATAACTTAATGTATCAAGCTCGTCGAGGACAGTAATCATGCCAAAGAACAAAGTTAGCGAATGGAGTGCTACAGCGTCAACGTTAACTCAAGAGTATCTTAAGTCTATATTAGACTACGACTTGGATACTGGCATTTTTACTTGGAAAGTGAATAAGGCGAATAGAACCAAGGTTGGAGATGTTGCTGGCTGGTCATACAATGGATATAGAGAAATTGAAATAAATGATAAAAAATATAAAGCTCACAGACTTGCTTGGTTGTATGTGTATGGCGAAATGCCTAAAAATTTAATAGACCATATTGATGGCAATAGATCAAATAACAAAATATCTAATTTAAGAGAAGCAACATATCAGGAAAATAGTGAGAATTACAAAACACCAAAGACAAATAAATCAGGTGTTAAGAATGTTTCTTGGTATAAAAGTCTAAACAAATGGGTAGTAAGTATGCGTGTTAAAAATACTGCAAAAACTATTGGCTACTTTGATGATTTGGAACTTGCTGAGTTAGTTGCGATAGAGGCTAGAAACAAGTACAGAGGGGAGTTTGCAAATCATGGCTAAGAATAAAGTTAGTGAGTATTCCTCAACGGCTGCGAATAATACCGACATCGCAGGCATCAATATCGCTGAAGGATGTGCACCTAGTGGTATCAATAACGCTATCCGAGAGCTTATGGCTCAACTGAAGGATATGCAGTCAGGTACTGATGGAGATAACTTTACCGTAGGCGGTAATTTATCAGTTACTGGAAACTTGACTTTAACTGGTTCATCGTCAGGGATTATTCCTAGCGGTGTAATTGTAATGTGGTCTGGAACTATCGGCACGATACCTAGTGGCTGGTATCTTTGCAATGGAAGTAATGGGACTCCAGACTTGCGTAATCGCTTTATTATTGGTGCTAATGCTGATGATGCTGGAGTAGCTAAGACTAATATAACTGGTTCAGCTACGCAGACCGGCGGTTCTAAAGATGCAATCGTTGTAAGTCATACGCATACAGCCAGCGTTACTGATCCCGGTCACACACATGATAGCGGCAATGGTTCATCAAGATCGTTTCTTTCTACTGCCGCAAGTGGTGGCGGTGGTAGTGTAAACGGCATTGGGGCTAACCTTTTTTCTAGTCTTACAACCGCGTCTGCTACAACAGGAATTTCAGTTTCAAACAGCACGACTGGCTCAAGCGGCACTAACGCTAACCTTGTTCCATACTACGCACTCGCGTTTATCATGAAGTCATAACATGGAAAACTTATTCTCTCAAATCGTCGTTGGTATAGGTGGTCTAGGTGCAGGAGCTTGGGCTATGTATCAGAAGATTCAGGCCGATAACCGGAACAATAAGTCTGCTGAGATAACTGATGCTGCTTGGCAACAAGTTATTGCTACTTTACGAGAAGAAGTCGAACGTATGTCTGTTCGTCTAGCGGCTGTTGAAGAACAGAACCGTAGGTGCGAGGAGCATAACGAAGAATTGCGTCGTGAGTTGTCCGATATAAAGATGCGTCTTCATGTAGAGTGATTGATCCGATCACAATCGCCGCAGCTTACCGCGCTTGCACCACAGCCATCGATCTTGCCAAGCGCGGAGTCGAGTTATACAAGCAGATTAAATCCACAAGCGGTGATGTCAGTGACGTACTGAAAGACCTGCGAGAGCAGTACAACAAGATCGTCAGCCCGAGTAAAGAGCAGACGAAGCAGTACCAAGAACAAGTAAAGAAGGTGCAGGAGGTGGCGAAGGCTGTACCAGATGATGTGCTTAACGATATTTGGTCGAATCTAGGTACGTTTATCGACCAGTACGAGGCTCTGGTAAAGATTTAT
>Ga0209972_10001545_pt1 | contig 19967 bp, 18 predicted proteins | sample NOAtaG_7_FD_187302 | JGI IMG/M metagenome (GOLD analysis project Ga0209972, IMG submission 187302) | Freshwater lake microbial communities from Lake Erie, under a cyanobacterial bloom - NOAA_Erie_Diel1S_2200h metaG (SPAdes) (version 2) | ecosystem: Environmental > Aquatic > Freshwater > Lake ... | reverse complement strand
CCGATCACCATCGTTCTCGCCGGTGGTCCGGACGTCGCGGAGCGGGCGGGCCGGATCGAGGCCCGCGGAGGGGTCGCGGTCGGGCCGATCGGCCCCCTCGCGGAGGCCGACGTGGCCTCGATGCTGCACGTGATCCTGCCGCAGCTGGCCGAGGCGCCGGAGCCGGTCGTCGCTGCGCTCGCGCACCGATCGCGGGGCAACCCGAGCGCGCTGCGCGAGCTGGTCTTCGCGCTCGTCGAGGCAGGCCTGTTCGTCGCGACCGAGCGGGGCCTGGTGCCCGACCTCGCGCGCCTCGACGCCGGCCAGGCGCTGGTGACGATGGAGGACGCCATCCGCGCGCGGCTCGCGCGGCTCGACGAACTCGAGCGCGCCACCGTCGATCGCGCGTCCGTGATGGGGGAGGTCGTGATCGATCGGGCCGTGCTGGCGCTCATGCGCAGCGAGCGCAAGCAGCCGCCGGAGGGGGCGCCTCTCGCGCTCTGGGCCGACGACGAGGACGAGCAGGCCCTCGGACACGCGCTCGCGCGCCTCGAGGAGAAGGGCTTCCTCGCGCCGCTCGAGCCCACGATGTCCAACGCGCGGGAGTACCGATTCGTCCACCAGGAGACCGAGCGCTTCGTCTACGCCCAGCTCGACGAGGCGCTCCGCAAGGAGCGCCACCGCGTCGTGGCCCACTGGATCACCACCTCGATCGACACCGACCGTCCGGGCATCGCTGCGCTCGCGGCGCCGCACCTCGAGAAGGGTGGGATGCTCGAGCGCGCGGGGCGGGCGCACCTGCTCGCCGCCAAGCAGGAGCTCGCGCTCGCCCACACGACGCAGGCCCTCCGGCACGCGGAGCGCGCGCTGGAGCTGCTGCCCGACTCCGAACTCTCACGCCGGCTCGACGCCCTTCACATCCAGGGCTCGCTGCTCTCGACCCTCGGGCGCTACGACGAGTCGCTCGCCGCGTTCTCGCGCGTGTTGGCCGCGGCGTACACGCACGGTGCGCGGGGCAAGGGCGGCGCGGCGCTCAACCGCATCGCCCGCGTGTACCGCCTCCGCGGGGAGGACGAGCTGGCCCGCCGCGGGCTGCTCCGTGCGCTCGAGCTGTTCCGCTCGGCCGCCGATGTGCGTGGTGTCGCGGCGTCGCTCGACGACCTGGCGCAGGTCGAGACGCTGCGCGGCGACCTCGAGGCGGCCGCGCAGGCCGCCGGCGAGGCGCTCCACCTGCGGCGAGAGGCCGGCGATGCGCGCGGAGAAGCTGTGTCGCTGACGAACGTCGGGCGCATCCAGCACGCGCGCGGCGAGCTCGACGCCGCGGCGCAGGCCTTCCAGATGGCGCTCGAGATTCGGCAGCGCGTCGGCGACCGGCAAGGGGTCGCGGAGTCGCTCAACGCGGTGGCCCTCATGGCCCACGAGCGCGGCCGCGAGGAAGAGGCCGAGAACGCTTGGCGCGAGGCACTCCTCGAAGCGCGCGCGGTCGGCGACCGCCGCACCCAGACCTTCATCCTCAACAACGTCGGCGAGGCGCTGTCGCGGCAGAGCCGGTGCGAGGAGGCCAGGGTCATGCTGTCCGAGGCCCGGGCGCATTCCCACGAGTCGGGCGACAAGCGCATGATGGCCGAGGTCGAGCGCAACCTCGGCCTCGTCGCCCTGCGGCTCGAGGACGACGAGGCCGAGCCGCTCCTGCTGCGGGCCCTCGCCTTCGCGGTCGATTACGGCGGCAAGAGCGCGATCGCGCATGCCCACCACGCGCTCGGCCTGCTCCGCTCCAAGACGATCTTCGATGCGTCGGGCGCCGCGGATCGCCGCGCCGAAGAGGCGTACCTGCTGGCCATCGATGGCTTCCGGGAGATCGGCGACGAGAAGGGCGCGGCCCGCGTGCTCGCCGATCTCGGCCGGAATCTCATCGAACGCGGGGATCTCGACACCGCACGTGAGCGGCTGCGGGAAGCGCGGTCGATCATGCGCCGCATCGGGCTCCCGGAGGTCGAGAAGGTGGATCAGACCCTGGCGCAGCTCGGCTGACCGGAGCGCAGGCGGGCGCCCGGCGCACGTTGCGTCCGGGGCCGGGATCGCTATCCTCCCGCCCCTTTTGCGGACCCGCTCCGGGCCCGCCGAGCGAGCACGGACGACCATGGCGGACAACGACGACGAGCGCGACGAGGACGAGCGCGAGGACGAGGGCGAAGGCGAAGGCGACGAGGCGCCGGAGGCATCCGGCGCGGCCGGCGAGCCCGACGGCGACCAGGGCGAGGACGAAGGCGACGAGGCGCCGGGCGAGGCCGAGCCAGCCGCAGCGGCCGCCGCAGTCGCGCCGCCTCCCGCAGCCGCGCCCCGTGCTGGGGAGCGTGCCTCCGCAGGCGCCCGTCTCGCCGCTGCCAAGGCGGCCAAGGCCGCAAAGAAGGCAGCCAAGAAGGCCGCGCTCGTCGAGGAGCGCCGGGCGGCGAACGCCGAGAGCGCGCCTGCCGAGGCCGAGGCGCCGGAGGCCGGGCAAGAGGAGACCCCGGACCAGGCCGTCGAGCGGCAGCTCGCGGAATCCCCAGTTGGGCAGGCTGCGCTGAAGGCGCAAGACTGGCTGCGGGGCAACCAGAATGCCGTCCTCGGTGTGGCGGCGGCGGCGGCGGTCGGGCTGCTCGGTTGGGTTGGGTACAACGCCTACCAGGGCTCGGTGGCGGCGTCGGCGGCCGAAGCCCTCGCGGAGGCCGTGGAGATCTCCGAGGCCCGTGTCGTGGCCGAAGGGGAGGATGAGCCCGAGACGGACGCGGACGAGCGAACCTATGACTCGGTCTCCGCCCGCAGCGAGGCCGCGCTCGAGGCCTACCGCTCGGTGGTCGCGGAGCACGGCGGGACGGACGCGGCCGCGTGGGCGCAGCTCGGCATCGCGCGTCTGCTCCTCGAGCAGGGTGAAGCGGCCGAGGCGCGGCAGGCCTTCGAGGCTGCGGTGGCGGCCCGCGGTTCGGACCCGGTCCTGGCGATGCGGGCCTACGAGGGAGTCGGCTTCACCTACGAGGCCGAAGACAACCTGGACGAGGCCCGGGACGCCTTCGATCGCATCCGCGGGCTCCGCGACGGCGCGTTCGGAGCGCTCGCCGACTACCACCTCGCTCGCCTCAGCCTCGCGAACGGCGACGAGGTGGCTGCACAGGAGGCCCTCGAGACGCTGGTCGACGGGCTCCGGGCAGACTCGGAGAGCGCGGAGCCGGAGTTTCCGTACGTGCTCGCGCAGGCGCAGACCCTGCTTCGCCAGCTCGATCCTTCGTCCTCCGACGGCAGCGACACGCTCGACATCGAAGAGATGGTCCGCCGCATGATGGCGGAGCGTGGGGCGGGCGGCGGCGCGGAGTGACGGGCGCACCTGTGCGCCGCTGGATCGCGGGCGGTCTTCGTGCGGCGGGGTGGATGCTCACCCTCTCCGCGTGCGCTGGGACGCTCCCGGCGATCGTGGACTATGGAGACCGCTGGGGGGAGGGCAGCGGCGCGGCGCGTCGCGGTCGGCTCGAGCTTCGGTGGGTGCGTCGCCTCACGGCCGAGTTCGAGGGCCCGTTCATGCCCATCGAGCGGGCCGTGGCCGCGCTCGACCCGGCGGGCGACCGCATCTACGTCGGCTCGAGCCTCGGCGATTTGTGGGCCTTCGATGGCCGTGGCGCGCAGATCTGGCTCTATCACACCAGCAGCGGCATCGGCTCGCCACCCCTGCTCGACACCGAGCGGGACGAGCTCTTCGTGGCCATCGACGACGGCCGCCTGCACGCGCTCCGGGCCTCGACGGGTGAAGTCCGCTGGCTCGCCGAGGTCGGCGGCGCGGTCGGGCGCGCCCCGGTCGCGACCGACGACGCCATCTACGTCATGACCGACGCCGACGTCCTTGCGGCCTACGACCGCGCGACCGGCGAGGCGCTGTGGCGCTACCGGCGTGAAGCCCCCGAGGGCTTCTACGTCACCGAGCACGCCGGCATCCTGCTCCTGCCCAACCACCGACTCGTCACCGGTTTCAGCGACGGCGCCGCGCTCTGTCTCGACGCCCGCGACGGCAGCGTCCTCTGGACCCGCGACACGCTCGCGGAGCTCCCCGCGCCGGCTCCGGGCAGCAGCCTTCGCTTCACGGACGTCGACACGACGCCGCTGCTGGCCCACGGAGGCCTCTACATCGCGTCGTTCGCCGGCGGCCTCTACCGCCTCGATCCAGGCAACGGCAGCGTGATCTGGCACCGCGAGGAGCTCGTGGGCGTCACCGGCATCGTCGAGGGACCTGCGGGAACGTTGATCCTCTCGTCCGGCGACATCGGCGTGGTCGGCATCGAGGCGCGCTCTGGCGAGACGCTCTGGTCGGCACCGATGACCCGCGGAGCGCCGACGCCGGCGGTCGTCGTCGGGGACGTCGTCCTCGTCGGCGAGACCGAGGGCGGATTCGTCGCGCTTTCGGCGGCGAACGGTCGGGAGCTCGATCGAATCGAAGACGCGCACGGCTTCGCCGCCCAGCCCGTGGTGTCGATGGGCCGCGGAGCGGTGCTCTCGAACACCGGTCGGCTCTTCGTCTTCGACGTGCGCTGACGCCGCTCGGGCTCAGCGACCGAAATTGCCGAAGGGGCTCCGGAGCAGGGGCGCGCTTCGCGGGTCCGCTTGTTCGATGATGCGGACCGCCGTGCTCGCGGCGAGCAGCTCGCCCTCGAGCCCGAGGCCGGGCACGACCTGGTGGTTGCAGAGGAGCAGGCGTCCGAGTGGGGTCCGGACGGGAAGGGCGGTGACGCCGAGGGGGCCGGTCACGGGGAAGCCGTGCACGATCTCCATCGTGCGAAAGCCGCGCTGCCAGCGCTGCGCCGGCTCGACGTCGCGACCTTCCTCCACGAGTCGTCCGGGGCGTCCATCGTGCGGCGAGTCGACGAGCAGCAGGTGCTCTCCGAGGAAGGGCACCAGCTCGCCGAGCGACGAGAGCATCTGCTCGCGCACCGTCTCCACGTAGCCCGGGACGTCCTCCACGCCCCGCCGCGGCAGCAGCGCCTCGACCACCATGCGCCGCTCACCGCTGCCCGGCACCTCGGGATGGGTCTCGACGTGCAGGAGGTTCGCGCCCGAGAGCGGCCGTGCCGGATCACGAAGCAGGAAGGCGTCGCGCGCGAGTCCAGGCGGCACGGCCTGGGCGCGGATCACGAGGTTCAGGGTGAATCGGTAGTAGCGTGGCGTGGGCTCGCCGAGCTCCTCGAAGACTTCTTCCAGCGGGCGCCGGTCGGGCAGGAGGCGCAGGAGGTTCGCGACGTCGGTGCCGACCACGATCCACGAGGCGCCGATCTCTTCGCCCGAAGCGGCGATCCGCACCGCGGTCGCCTGGCCTCGCCGTGTGGTCACCGCGTCGATCCGTTCGCGCTCGCGCACCTCACCGCCGTGGGCGCGGACGCTGTCCTCGAGAATCTTCCGCAGCGTGGCCCAGCCGCTGCCGCTCGGAGGGCCCGCGAGGTCCGCCCCCCCGCTGGCCCAGAGGGAGAACAGGCGGGCCAGGCGCAGACCGTGCAGCGAGTCGGGATCGATGCCGTCCGCGAAGCGTGCCGGTGCCGCGAGCACCTGGCGGAATGGATGCCCCTCTGGGAGCTGCGCGAGCGGATCGGTCTCCCGCGGCGTGCCGTAGGGAAGATGCCGCGTCGCGCGGGCGTGCGCGCGGCGCTCGAAGAAGGTCTCCGGGGGCCACACGAGGTCGTTCTCGAGGGCCCGATCGAGCCCCTCCGAGCCGCCGCGCAGCTCCGCGATGAGCGCCTCGGCGGTGCGTGCTACCGCCGGGAATTCCCGCTCGAATTCCCGCGCCAGGAACGTGGGATCGGTCGCGAATTCGAAGCGAACGCCGGGCATCGCGACCTGCAGCGGCGGGTCGTGCGCGACGGCGTAGCGCCGGAAGGTCGTGTGGATGGCGAGCTCCGCCATGATCCGCCGGGCCACCGGGGAGTGCGCGGGCAGGAAGTTGAACGGAGCCCGCGGCAGCGTTCTGCCAGCGATCTCGTAGGTGGGCGGCAGCTCGTCGTGACCGAGCACGAGGACCCTTCGCCCACGCTTGGCGAGCAGCGCCGCCGCCACCCAGCTCGAGAGGCGCGCCCCCACCACGACCACGTCGTAGTGCGAGCGGATCATCCGTGCTCCTGCCCGCTCATCCGACGAAGCGGACGCACGCCTCGTCGCGTGCCCCCGGCATCGCGACGAGGCGCCCGACCAGGAACGCCTGCTCGCCTTGCGCGGCGAGCGTCTCGAGCGCCTTCGGTGCGTCGCTCTCCGCCACGACCACCACGAGCCCGAGGCCCACGTTGAAGGCGAGGAGCATCTCCTCCTCGCTCACCGCGCCGGCGCGCTGCACGAGGTCGAAGACCTTCGGACGCGGCCAACTTCCCCGCACGAACTCGACCCCGACGTCGGGTGGCAGCACGCGCGGAACGTTGCCGGGCAGGCCCCCGCCGGTGATGTGGGCCATCGCGTGCACGTCGATCGCAGCAAGCAGCGCCTTGGCCGCGCGCGCGTAGATCCGCGTCGGCGCGATGACCGCGTCGATGACGCTCTGGCCGCCGAGCTCGGGCGGGGTGTCCTGCCATCCGATTCCGGCGCGCTCGAGGGCCTTGCGAACCAGCGAGTAACCGTTCGAGTGAAGGCCGCTCGAGGCCACGCCGATGACGGCGTCTCCGGGCCGCACCCGGCTGCCGTCGAGGATCGCGCTCTTCTCCACCACGCCCACCGAGAAGCCGGCCAGGTCGTACTCGCCGTCGGCGTAGAAGCCAGGCATCTCCGCGGTCTCGCCGCCGAGCAGCGCGCAGCCAGCCTCCTCGCATCCGCGCGCGATGCCGGCGATGACCCGTTCGGCGGTCCCGACGTCCAGCCGGCCGGTGGCAAAGTAGTCGAGAAAGAAGAGCGGACGCGCGCCGCAAGTGATCACGTCGTTGACGCACATCGCGACGAGATCGATGCCGACGGTGTCGTGGCGGCCGGTCTGGATCGCGACCTTCAGCTTCGTTCCCACGCCATCGGTCCCCGAGACGAGGATCGGCTCCTTCATCCCGCTCGGGAGCGCGCAGAGCCCGGCGAAGCCGCCGACACCGGCCAGCACCTCGGGGATCCGCGTGCGGGCCGCGAGGGGCTTGATGCGGTCCACGAGGCGGTCGCCCGCCTCCACGTCGACACCGGATTCCTTGTAGGTCAGGCCGCTCATCGCGCGCGGAGGCTAGTACCGAGCGCGGAGATGGTCGACCCCGGCGCATCCTCCGTCTTGCGCCACGCGGTGAGGTCGCCGAGCATCCGCGGGCCATGTCCCGTCGAGCGACCCTCGCCCTCGCTGCGGCCGCGCTGTGCGGCTGCTTTTCGTACTCGCCGCCGCTGCCGGATGCGCCGCCGCTGCCCGACGCCGCTCCCCCGGCCGACCGCGTGCTGCCCACGCTTCCGGCGGACCTGTGGATCCACGTCCCGGTCCCGGGCGCCGTCTGCGGCAACGGCTCCACGGCGGCGATCGGGGTGAACCGGCACCCTGGCGCGAGTCGCCTCCTCCTCGTCATCGCAGGCGGGGGCGCGTGCTGGGACGAAGAGACCTGCTTCGTGTCTCGCACGTCGGTGCACGTGGAGGAGGACTACACGCCGGCGATTCTCAGCACCGAGGTCGCCACGATCACCTCGTCGGGGTTCGACGATCGCAGCTCGGCGTTGAACCCGTTCCGCGACGCCCACATCGTCTACGTGCCGTACTGCACCGGCGATCTCCACGGGGGCGACGCGATCCAGACCTACGGCGGTCGCACCATGCACCACCGCGGTGGACGCAACATGCAGGTCATCCTCGACGCGCTGCGCTCGGCGTGGCCCGAACTCTCGACCGTGCACGTACTCGGCTTCTCCGCGGGCGGCTTCGGGGCGCAGCTCCACTGGGGACACTTGGCCGAGACCTGGCCCGACGCGCGCCTCTCGATCCTGGCCGACTGCGCCCCGATGGCCGAGCCGCCCGCAGAACGTTACGCCACCTGGCGCGCCTCCTGGAACCTCTACACGCCGGCGGCCTGCGCCGCGTGCGCGACCTCGTTCGCTGCGTACGGCGAGCACCACGACGCGCTGCACCCCGACTCGCGCGTGGCGCTCACGATGACCCTTCGCGACGAGGTGCTCGAGCAGTTCTGGGGTGCGCCGGACTACGAGGCCCGCGTCCGAGCGCTGCTCGACGTCCTCGCGGACGACCGCGCGATCCGCTACTTCGCGCTCGACTCGACCCAGCACGTGATCACGGGCGATGCCGCCCGCCTGCGCACCTCCGACGGAACCCTGCTCGCGGACTGGATCCTCGGCTGGTACGAGGGCGACGCTCGGTTCCGCAACGTCGGCCCGTGACGGGCCCGACAGCCTCGCGGCTCAGCCGTGGCGCGCCTCGGCGGCCGCGAGCGTGTTGGCGAGCAGCATCGCGATCGTCATCGGGCCCACGCCCCCGGGAACGGGCGTGATCGCGCGCGCGCGCGCCGCCGCGGCCGCGAACTCCACGTCACCGACGAGCTTTCCGTCGCTGCCGCGATTGATGCCGATGTCGATGACGACCGCGTCCGGGCGGATCCAGTCGCCGCGGATCAACTCGGCCCTGCCCACCGCGGCGATCACCACCTCGGCCTCGGCGACGCGCGCGGCAAGATCGCTGGTCCGGCTGTGGGCGAGGGTGACGGTGGCGTTCCGCTCGAGCAGCATCGCGGCGATTGGCTTGCCCACGAGGTTGCTGCGCCCGACGACGATGGCGCGCGCGCCGTCGAGCTTCACGCCGGTCTCGTCGAGAAGGCGCATGGAGCCGAGCGGCGTGCAGGGGCGGAGGCCCTTTCGACCGACCCACAGGAGCCCCGCGTTGACGGGATGCAGGCCGTCGACGTCCTTGCGCGGGTCGAGCGCGTCGATCACCGCGAGCGCGTCGAGGTGGGCCGGCAGGGGCAGCTGCACGAGGATGCCGTCGACGTCGTGCGCATCGCTCAGCGTTCGGACCTTGGCGAGGAGATCGAGCTGGGTGGTGGCAGCCGGCAGCCGGTGCACGCCGCCGGCGAAGCCGACCTCGTGGGCGGCCTTCTCTTTGTTGCGGACGTAGACATGCGAGGCGGGGTCGTCGCCGACCAGCACGACGTCGAGCCGCGGAGGGCGACCGGCCCGAGCCGCGAACGCGGCCGCGCCGGCCTTCACTTCGTCCCGGACCTTCGCTGCGACCGCCTTGCCGTCGATGATCATCGCCGCTTCGTTGCGCGTTCGGAGGGGCCGAGCAAGGGCTCGTGTCAGCCCTCGCTCGGGCCGCTCTCGGGATCACGCGGGCGCCGGTCGCGGCCGCCGTCGCGGTCCCGGCGACCGCCCTGCTTGGCCGGGATGATCTGGATGCGGCGTCCCGCGCCTTCGCCGTTCGACTTCGTCGACACGCCGGCCGTCTTGGACAGGGACAGGTGCACGAGGCGGCGATCGCGGGCCGGCATGGGCTCGAGGGTGACGACCCGACCGGTGTCGATCGCGCGCTTGGCCTCGCGCTTGGCCATCGAGACCAGCCCGGCCTCGTGACGCTCGCGGTAGTCGCCGGAGTCGACGACGATGTACCGCTTGCCCTGCGGCGAACGGTTCACGACCTTGTTCGCGAGGTACTGCAGCGCGTCGAGGGTCATCCCCTTCTTGCCGATCGCTCGCCCGGAGTCGGCCCCGCCGATGTCGAGCGTGACCTGCTCCTCGCCATCCTCGCGGATCGAGACCTTCGCGTGCAGGCCCATCCGCGAGAGCGCGCCGGCGACGAACTTCATCGACTCCTCGGCCTTGCCGTCGCCCGGCCGGCCCCGGCTGCCCTCGTCGCGATCGCTGTCCCGCTCCTCGTCGTCGAAGAGCAGCGTTCCGTCCGTATTCTTTCGTTCGTCACCCACGAGAAGGCCTCCTCTTGGACGAGCGGCCCGCAGGCTCGCCCGTGGTGTCTGCCGCCGGCTTGGCCGGCTCGGTCGTCTCCGGCGTCGCCGCCGCGCGGGACGCTTCCTCGCGCGCCGTGCGCCACTGATTCAGTTGTTGCTGCCCCATCCCGAGCACCGAGTTCGTCATCATGTAGAGGCAGAGCCCGGAGGGCAGAAAGAGCATGAAGAGGCCCATCATCACGGGCATCACGACCATCATGATCTTCTGCTGCTGCGGGTCCATCGCCGCCGGGGTCATGCGCTGCTGCAGGTGCATCAGGCCCACGAGCAAGAGCGGAAGGACGAAGTACGGGTCGGGCGCCGAGAGGTCCCGCCACCAGAGCGCGAAGGGCTGGTGGTACAGCTCCACGTTCGTCGAGAGCGACGTGTAGAGCGCGAAGAACACGGGCATCTGCAAGAGGAGCGGCAGGCAGCCGAACATCTGGCTCAGCGGATTGATCCCGTGCCGCTGGTAGAGCGCCATCATCGCGGCCTGGCGCTTCTCGAGGTCGTCCGCGTACTTCTTGTTCAGCTCGTCGAGCTCGGGCTTCAGCTTCCGCATCGGCGCCATCGCGCGGAACTGCCGCTCGACGAGCGGATAGAGCGCGATGCGCACGAGGATGGTGAGGAGGATGATCGCGAGGCCCCAGTTGCCGGTCCAGCCGTGCAGCCACCCGAGCAAGCGGGCGAACTGCCGCGCGATCACAGCCAGCGTGCCGAGGTTCACCACCTCGGTGAGCTCGTGGCCGGCGACCTCGAGGGCGTTCCAGTCCTTCGGGCCGAAGTACGACAGCACGCGCCAGGCATGCTCTCCTCCAGCAGTCAGGGTGACCACCGGATAGCGAAGCTCGGCGTCGAAGAGCCCGCCATGCGCCTCGGTCGTGCCGGGCTCGAAGCGGTCTTCCGTGCGCATCCCGCATCGCTCCGCGTCGACGCCGTCCATCGGCGCGAGCATCTGGGCGAAGTAGGCGTTCTCGATGCCGACGAAGTCGACGTTGCCCGCGTAGCCGTGCGCGTCGAGCAGCGCCTCTCGCTCCTTGCGCGTCGTCTCGCCATCGTGCCGGCAGAGGCCGCTCGCGATGTGGATCGAGCGCGCGGAGAACATGCCGCCGCCCTCTTCTTCGCGGGTCACGTACTGGTACGCGTGCACATCGAGCCGCACCGCGCGCGGGTAGTTCGCCGCGTTGCGGACCCGGACTTCCTGCACGATCTGGAAGGGTCCCTCGCCCGCGCGGAAGCGCCTCTCCACGAGCAGGCCGTCGGACTCGGCGCGGAGCAGCACCGACGACTCCGACTCCACCGTGACGTCCCACCAGGCCGGGTCGAAGCCGGTCCCCTCGAGCTCGATTCGAAGCGGGCGCGTGCTCGGCAGGCTCGTCGTCACGAGCTCGAGCCCGCCGCCGTCCGCGAGGTGGTAGCGGTCTCCGGTGAGGCGCAGGCTCGCGAGGCCGCCCCCGATGTTGTCGACCTCGGCCTCGAAGCCGTCACCGCGGAGCGGAACGTCCTCGATGGTGTGCTCGGCGACCAGGCGCGCCCGCTCCTCGGCGCTGCGCGCGGTGGCCTCGGCATCTTCGCTCGGCGGGGTGTCCTCGGCCGGGGGAGAGGGCTCGGGCGCGAAGTACGCCTGCAGTCCGAACGTCACGAGCAAGAGCGCGCCGGCGGCGAGGAAGAACGGCGTCGAGGGCGGCCGCGGTGCTTCGGTCTCGTTCACGGGGCCTCTCCGGGGTCGAGCGGGGATGCCCGCGGATCGGGGGGCGGCGGGTCGAATCCGCCGGGACACAGGGGCTGGCAGCGGCAGATCCGCTTCACGCCGAGCCACGCGCCGCGGACCGCCCCGAGGCGATCGATGCAGATGGCCGTGTACCGCGAGCAGCTCGGCTCGAAGCGGCAGACGTTCCCGATGATCGGCGAGAGCGTGTACCAGTACGCGCGGATGAGCAGGAGCATCAGCCACGCGAGCGGCGAGGCAGGCGGGTGCTGCGGGATCGGGTTGACCCGCGGGATCACGGCCGCCTCCGGCGCAGCGCCCCGAGCAACTCGCCCTCTGCGTCCGCGTAGGACAGGTCCGGTGCGCCATGCTTGGCAATCACCACCACGTCCGAGCCAGAGGGGAACTGCGATCGGTTGCACCTGAACACCTCGCGGACCACGCGCTTGACCCGGTTCCTGCCCACGGCGCCCGCGATCTTTCTGGTCACCGTGACCCCGAGCCGAGCGCCATCGAAACCACCGCCGGCCCCGACGCTTCGCGGCAGCACGCAGAGGACGAAGTGCGTCGTGTGAACCTTCCGGCCGCGGGACTGCGCGAGCTGGAAGTGACGGCGCAGCTTCACCCGGGCTTGCTCCGGGAAGGGCCCAGAGCGCGAGAGGGCCGGGCAGCCCACCGTCGGGGAGGGACCGTCGACCGGGGGCCGGGGCTCGCTGGCGGGCCACACCGAGGACGACGCGTGGTCCCCGTGGGGGCCGCGCGCCGCCTCGCCGCCGCTCACTTCTTGTAGCAGGCCGGTGCCAGGCGCTTGCGCCCCTTGGCGCGGCGGCGCGACAGGACCTTGCGGCCGTTCGCGCTCGCGTTGCGGGCGCGGAAACCATGGGTGCGCAGCCGGCGGGTCCGGTGCGGCTGGTAGGTACGCTTCACGAGGGCTTCCTCCGAGACACCATCCCGGAATTCGGGACGGAAAAATGAGGGCGGAAGAGAAGCATGGAGCCCCTCGCCCGTCAAGCGACCTTCGCGCGCAACGTCGATGCTGCGGCCTCCCGTTGACCCGGCTCTTCGTTTCTCTCTACGCTGCGCCCCATGTGGATCGCTCGTTCGGCCCGCCATCGCGCTGGGCTCTTGGCCGTCGTCGCGGCGGTCGCGATCTCGCTCCTCACGAGCGCCGCGGAGGCCCAGCGGCGGCGGCGGCGGGCGGAGCCCGAGCCCGAGCCCGAGCCCGCCGCAGCGAGCCCGGCGACGATCGTCCTCATCGGCGAGTCACCAGGCGCCGAGGTGCTCGTCGACGAGCAGCCCGCCGGGACCCTCCCGCTCTCTGCGCCGCTCACCGTCGAGCCAGGCCGGCACACGCTGCGGATCCGGCGCGCGGGCTACACCGAGTACACCGAGGTCATCACCCTCGGCCCGGCCGAGTCGTACGACGTCTTCGTCGATCTCATGGCCCTCGCCGAGGTGCTGGAGGTCGCCAGCACGCCCGAAGGGGCCCACGTCTTCGTCGACGAGACCTTCCTCGGTGACACGCCGACCGAGATCGAGCTGCTCGGCGGCACGCATCGGGTCCGCCTCGTGCTGCCCGGCTACGAAGAGGTGAGCCGCGACGTCGAGGCCGTGGCCGGCACCCGCGATCGCCTCGAGGTCGAGCTCGTCCCGATCCCGCCCGACGATGGCGAACAGTGGCACGAGTCGCCCCTCACCTGGGTCGGCGTCGGAGGCGGCCTCGTCGCGGTCGGGGTCGTCGTCACCGTGGTCGCGGTGGTGCTGTCCGATCAGTCGGTCTCGCAGGAGTCCGAGTTCTGCCAGGGCGGAACGTTCCCCTGCTTCCGGGTCGAGACGCGCTTCTGACCCGCACCCCAGGTCGCCTTCAGCGAACGCGGAAGGCCACCGCTCGCGCGTGGGCCTCGAGACCTTCGAGCCGCGCGAGGCCTTCGAGCAGGTCCGCCTGCGCCGCGAGGGCCGAGGGCGTGTAGCGCACGAGCGAGGTCCGAACGACGAAGTCGTACACCCCGAGCGGTGAGCTGAAGCGGGCCGCTCCACCGGTCGGGAGCACGTGGCTCGGGCCCGCGGCGTAGTCCCCCGCGGCCTCTGGCGTGTGGTCCCCGAGGAAGGCCGCGCCCGCGGCGCCGATCCGCTCGAGCAGCGCGTCGGGGTCGCGCACCTGCAGGCTCAGGTGCTCGGCCGCGAGGGCGTCGGCCATACGCGCTGCCTCGTCGAGCGAGCCGGCGACGAACGCCCACCCACGGTCGCGGATCGAGGCCTCCGCGACCGCGCGCCGCGGCAGCTCGGCGATCTGCCGCGCGACCTCGCGCCCGACGGCCTCGGCCTGCGCGCGGCTCACGGTGACCAGCAGCGCGTAGGCGTCCTCGTCGTGCTCCGCCTGCGAGAGGAGATCCGCTGCAACCACCCGGGGGTCGGCCTGATCGTCGGCCACCACCAGGATCTCGCTCGGTCCCGCGATGCCATCGATGTCGACGAGGCCGAAGACGAGCCGCTTGGCGCAGGCGACGTAGAGGTTGCCCGGCCCGACGATCTTGTCGACCCTGGCGAGGCTCCCGGTCCCGTGGGCGAGCGCGCCGATCGCCTGCGCGCCCCCCGCGTCGAGGAGTTCGGTGACGCCTGCGATCTCGGCCGCTGCGAGGATCTCGGGGGTCGGTCGCGGCGTCGCGAGGACGATGCGCGGCACGCCGGCGACCTGCGCGACGACCGCCGTCATCAGCACGCTCGAGGGATAGCGGGCCTTGCCGCCTGGCGCGTACACCCCGGCGGCGCGGACCGGCCGCACACGTTGTCCGAGCTCGATGCCGCCCTCCGCGTAGCGGAAGCCGCGGTCCACCTGCTTCTGGTGGTAGCGGGCGATGCGGTCCGCGGCAGCGACGAGCATCGCGCGCACGTCCGCAGGGCAGACCCGCGCGCCCTCGACGATCGCGGCCCGATCCCAGACGAGGCGCTCGGGCGTGCGCCCCTCGAACTTCTGCGCGAAGCGAACGAGCGCCGCGTCGCCCTCGGAGGCCACCGCCTCGAGGATGGCTCGCACGTCGGGCTCGACCCGATTCAGGTCGCTCTCGCCGCGGCGGCTCAGGCGGGCCTCGGCGTCGCGGTAGGCGGTCGTTCCGGCTTCGAAGACGGTCAGCATCGAGGTCGGTTGTGCCGTCGCCGGTCGCTGCCGGCAATGCCCCCACGTTGCGATCGCGCAGAGGGCGGGCCCGCAGGCGGGTCAGCCGGGCAGCTCGATCCGCACCCGAACATCGGGCTTGATCTTCAGGGTCCCGAGCATGGCGGAGTAGGGCGCGATGCCCCAGTCGGGCTGGTGCAACGACGCCTCGGCGACCCGCGCCGTGCCTTCGACGCGAAACGGAACGCGCAGCGGTCGTGACCGACCGAACAGGGTCAGCGTCCCGTCGAGGACCGCGCCGCGCGCCTCGGCTTCGAAGCGGACCTCGGGGTGACGACGGACGCTCAGCACCTCGTCGCGGATCGTCTGCTCGATCTTCGCCCGCTCGCGCTCCGAGAGCGCTCCGGGACGAGGGACCCCGTCGTGCATCGCGTGCAGCACGCGCAGGCTCGAGGGATCGAAGGTCGCTCGGACCCGCTCACCGTCGACGGTCACCGAGAAGCGTTGGACGTCGATCTCGAGGTCGTGGGCGACCGCAGAGAGCAGCCCCTCCTTGAAGGTGAAGATCCGGCAGCGGGCGTCCTTCGCGTCGTGCGTCGTCATCTTCGGATCCTGCGCGCGGTCGGCGCCTCCGCCCGCGAGCGGGGTCAGTTCGCGAAGCGGAAGTGCATGACGTCGCCGTCGCGCACGACGTACTCCTTGCCTTCCATGCCCATCTTGCCGGCGGCGCGTACGGCCGCCTCGGTGCCCATGTTCACGCGGTCCTCCCACCAGATGACCTCGGCCTTGATGAAGCCCTTCTCGAAGTCGGTGTGGATCTTCCCTGCCGCTTGCGGAGCGCGCGTGCCGCGCGAGATCGTCCAAGCGCGCACTTCCTGCTTGCCCGCGGTGAAGTAGGTGATGAGGTCGAGCATCTGGTAGCCGGTGCGGATCACCGCGTTGAGGCCGGGCTCGGCGAGCCCGGCGCTCTCCAGGAACGCGGGGCGGTCTTCGAGCGGGAGCTGCATGATCTCCGCCTCGAGCTTCGCCGAGATCACCACCACCGGCGCGCCGACCTTCGCGGCGTGCGCCCGGACCGAAGAGACGAGGGCGTCGTCTTGCTTGCCGAGCTGATCTTCGCGCACGTTGCAGACGTAGAACGTCGGCTTCGTGGTGATGAGGGCGAGGTCGCGCACGATGAGCAACTGGTCCTCGTCGTCGGTGGTCACGACGCGCGCGGGCTGGCCCTGATCGAGCGCCTTCTCGAGCCGCTCGAGGATGTCGACTTCCTTCTTCTCCTTCGCGCCGCCGCCCTTGGCCGATCGGCGCGCGCGGTCGAGCCGCTTCTGGACCGTCTCGAGGTCCTTGAGCTGCAGTTCGGTCTCGATCGTCGCGATGTCCGAGAGCGGGTCGATGCGGTTCTCGACGTGCAGGATGTTCTCGTCCTCGAAGCACCGGACGACCTCGGCGATGGCGTCGCACTCGCGGATGTTGGCGAGGAACGCGTTGCCTTTGCCCTCGCCCTTGCTCGCGCCGCGCACGAGTCCGGCGATGTCGACGAACTCGACCGTGGCGGGCACGGTCTTGTCCGGCTGCACGACCTTCACGAGCGCGTCGAAGCGCGCGTCGGGGACCGGCACGATGCCGACGTTCGGCTCGATCGTGCAGAAGGCGTAGTTGGCCGCCTCGGCCTGCTTGGAGGACAGAGCGTTGAAGAGGGTGGACTTGCCCACGTTGGGGAGGCCCACGATGCCCACGGAGAGGCCCATCGTTGCGTGACTCCTGCCCCCGGGGGTGGTCCTCGGGGGGCGCCGAACATGGCCCGCGTTCGAGCCGCGGGCAAAGCCTGCCGCGTGCACCCTTGCAGGCCGGACACCGCTCGGTCACACAGTTGCCACACGGCTCAGGCAATGTCCGACCACCGCATGAAAGAGCGCATTCTGCTGGTGGACGACGAGCCGGACATCGTCGAGGTCCTCGAATACAACCTCCGGCAGGCGGGCTTCACCGTCGTCACGGTGAAGGATGGGACGACGGCCCTCTACGAGATCCGGCGCCAGCGGCCGGACCTCATCCTCCTCGACGTGATGCTCCCGGACATGTCGGGCACCGACATCGTCAAGCGCCTGCGCAGGGAGCCGGCGACCGAATCCATCCCGGTCATCCTCGTGACGGCTCTCGGGGGCGAGATCGACCGCGTGGTCGGCCTCGAGGTGGGCGCCGACGACTACGTCGTGAAGCCCTTCAGCCCCCGCGAGGTGATCCTCCGGATCAACGCCATCCTGCGGCGCACCTCGGGCGGTAGCCCCGAGCCGAAGGCGGCGGAGCCGGACTTGCTCACCATCGGGGTCCTCTCCATCGACATGCCGCACCATCGGGTGACGGTCGAGGGCGAGGAGGTCGTGCTCACCACCATCGAGTTCAAGCTCCTCTACGACCTCGCGTGCCGCGCCGGACGGGTGCAGTCGCGGGAGAACCTGCTCGAGCGGGTCTGGGGCTACGCGCCCGGCGTCGAGACCCGCACGGTCGACACGCACGTCAAGCGTCTGCGGGAGAAGCTCGGCGCCGCCCGCGATCACATCGAGACCCTGCGCGGCTGGGGCTACCGAATGAACCTCAAGCCCGGGCCCCGCTCCGGCGGTTGAGCACCCGTCGCGGGGTCGGCCTCGGACCAGCTAGAGTCTCCGCGTGCCCCGTCGCCTCGCCGTCCGCGCCCTCGGGCTGATGCTCGTCGCGGTCGCGCTCGCGCTCGTTGCGGGCGCGCTCGCAGGCGGCCCTGCCGGCGCCGACGCCCTCGTCGCCGGAGGGGCCACGTCGGCCGGGCTCGCGCTCGGGCTCACCTGGCTCTTCGTGCACCACGTCGTGCAGCCCCTCCGCGAGCTAGGGCGCAACGCCGAGCGCCTCGCTCGGGGCGATCTGAGCGCCCGCGCGCGAACGCGGCAGCAGGACGAGATCGGCGCGCTCGGGCGGGCGATCGATCGCATGGCCGAAGAACTCGACGGGCGCATCGCGCGCGAGCGGCGCGACGCGGGGCGCTCGCGCGCGATCCTCGACGCCATGGTCGAGGCCGTCCTCGTCACCGACGGGGAAGGGCGCATCGTCACACTGAACCGCGCGATGGCCCGGCTCGCCGGTCCCGATGCCGTCGGCCGGGCGGTGGTCGAGGCGGTGCGGAGCCCCGAACTCCACGAGGCCGTGCGGGCCGCATCGGATGGGCGGGAGCGGCGCATCGAATTCGACCTCAACCGCGAGGCAGACACCCGCAGCTACGCGGCCACGATCAGCCCGCTCGCGGAAGAGGGCGGCGTCGTCGTCGTGCTGCACGACGTCACCGAGGTGCGCCGGACCGACTCGATCCGCCGCGACTTCGTAGCGAACGCGAGCCACGAGCTGCGGACCCCCCTCACCTCCATTCGCGGCTTCGCCGAGACGCTCGATGGCGGAGCGCTCGCCGAGCCCGACATCGCGCCGCGCTTCGTCCGCGGCATCCTCCAGAACGCCGTTCGCATGCAGGCGCTGGTGAACGATCTCGTGGAGTTGTCACATGCCGAGTCGCCCGACGCGGTGCTCGAGGTGAGCGCGGTGGACCTTCGTGACGCGGCCCGCGACGTCGCGGCGCGGCTCGAGGGCCGGGCCCACGAGAAGCGCATCCGGGTGACGGTGGAGGGACCACCGGTCGCGGCCCGCGCCGACGCCGACGCGCTCGATCAAGTGCTCGTGAACCTCGTCGACAACGCGATCAAGTACACCGGCGCGGACGGGAAGGTCGTCGTCACCGTCCAGGCGACGGGCCAGACGGCCCGCGTGCTCGTCAGCGACGACGGCCCTGGCATCGCGGCGCAGCACCTTCCCCGCATCTTCGAACGCTTCTACCGGGTGGACGCCGGCCGCGGCCGCGGACAGGGCGGAACGGGCCTCGGCCTCGCGATCGTGAAGCACCTCGTTCAGCGCATGGACGGGAGGGTGCACGCCGAGAGCCGGGTCGGGCGCGGAACGACCTTCGTGGTCGAGTTGCCGCGCGCATCTGCCTGAACCCCGCAGCCCGGCGCCGGCGGCGTAGAGTCGGGGGATGCGAAAGATCGTGCCCGAGTACTGGCCTCTCCCCGACACGCTCCGGCAGCGGCTCGGCGACCGCGCTGGCCGGCAGCGTTGTCTCGTCGAAGCGGGGCACGCCGTCCTCGTTCTGCACAAGGTCCCGAAGGCCAACGACCGCGCGCGGCAGGCCGTGGTGTTCTGGCGAAGCCCCGCGGGAGAGTGGCGGGCCGACCCGGGAACGGACTCGGTGGAGTCCCTGCGTGCCCACCTCGAGAGCTACGCCGAGGTCCTCGAGGAGCTCGATGCGCGGGTGGAGCAGGCGCACCGCGCGATGGATTTCTTCGCCATCCTCAAGCGGGCCCGGCCCGTCCTTCGGGCGACGCGCAACATGCACGCCGCGATCGCGCAGCTGAAGGATCAGCTCCCGGCCGACGCCGATCTGCTCGCCCTCCGGGATCGGGCCTACGAGCTCGAGCGCCTCGCGGACTCCGTCACGAGCGACGCCGAGAGCGGAATGGAATTCTCGGTCGCGCAGCACGCCGAGGAGCAGGCCGAGCTCTCGGTGCGCATCGCGAGCGAGTCGCACCGCCTGAACCTGCTCGCCGCGGTCTGTCTTCCGGTCACCGCCCTCGGCGCGGTCCTCGGGATGAACCTCGAGAACGGCCTCGAGAGCGCCCCCGAGCCCATCACGTTCTGGTGCATCGTCGCGGCGGCGTTCGCGGTCGGCTACTTCTTGCGGCACCGCGTCCAGACGACGAAGTGACACGGAAAACGGACGCGCCCCGGAGGCCGTCGTGGCTCCCGGGGCGCGCCGGTGGGCTGACGCCGCGCTCAGTCCGTGAAGCGGGTCCAGCCCGCGTACCACGCCGTCGCCGGCGTCGAAGCCGGGTCGACCGCGCCCGAGTAGCTCACGTCCTCCCAGAACCCGGCCGGCGTCGAGGGCACATCGGACAAGCTCGCCGTGTCACCCGCCACCGTCGCCGAGGGCGAGAAATCCGGGTTCAAGAGGTCGTTCGGATCTCCGCCGAAGGCCGGGTCCACGTTGCGGTTGTCCGCCAGCAGATCGGCCACGATCTCGGCGCCCGTGCGGGCCGTCGCGCCGCCGGCGCGGAGCGGGTCGCTGGTGAACACCGCCTCGGTGCCCGTGTCGCCGATGTCGAACAGGATGTTGTTCTCGATGACGATGACGCCCGTCGTGTAGAGCTGCACCGTGTCCGAGTCGGCCGGGGGCATGGCCGGCGTGCCGGTCTCCTGG
>Ga0209972_10001537_pt1 | contig 20048 bp, 19 predicted proteins | sample NOAtaG_7_FD_187302 | JGI IMG/M metagenome (GOLD analysis project Ga0209972, IMG submission 187302) | Freshwater lake microbial communities from Lake Erie, under a cyanobacterial bloom - NOAA_Erie_Diel1S_2200h metaG (SPAdes) (version 2) | ecosystem: Environmental > Aquatic > Freshwater > Lake ... | reverse complement strand
CATTGACCTTGGGGCGACACCGCGAACGTCCGGCACGTTCACCTTTGGTGCGCCTGCGCCGGGTCGCATCATCGTGCAGCAAGCCGCTGGTCCGTATCGGGGCAAGGGCACGCTTGCAGATGAGGCTGAGATGGATTCTGTCATCGTGAGTACGGGCTTGGACAACTCACGCACTGTGCGGTGCTTCTGGCGTTCGAGTGGTGCTGTTGTCGGCTTCTTCCGATTCAACTGGATGGTGGTATAACACATGGCAATCATCGAAAACGGCGCGACTTCCACGCAGGCCAAGGTGGAGGTTGGTTCGTTCCGCACCACGCTTGTTCCTCGCGGCGATACCTACGCCGTCAGCGCGGTCACGGGCACGGTGGGTGCAGCACTTGTCGCTAACTCATCGGTGTTCGCCATGCGACTCGATCCGTCATCGGCTCGCCTCGCTTTCATTGAACGCATCCGCCTGCAATACACGACCATTGTGGCGTACACCACGCCGATCACGGCTGGCCGTCGTCTGGCACTGTTCCGTGGCTCCGGTGCGGCTGCTGGTGGTGGTACGGCCATTACTGCCGCTGTCAGCAAGTCAACCACGTCTCCACTGTCCGAGTTCAACACCGCACAGGGCGGCGACATGCGTGTTGCCACCACGGGCGCGTTGACTGTCACCGGCATCACGTTTGAGGCTGACCCCATCCGCACCATGAGCCTCGTGCATGTGGGCAATGCGGGCAACTACGCGGAGTCACTGTGGGAGTTCCACGCCTCTGAGTGTGCCCCTGTCGTTCTCCAGCCCGGTCAACTTCTCGCCATCCGCAACCCCGCAGCAATGGACGCGGCTGGTACGTGGCAACTCGTCGTCAACGTCGATTGGCATGAGGCTGTGGCCCTTGCCTGAAAGGAACACATGAACGCAACTCTGAAACCTCTGGTTGAATCCGCCGTCCGCTACGCCCTTGCCGTGTGCGTCGGCTACTTCGGCATCACCATCGCGCAGGAAGAAGCGAACACGTTTGTCGGTGTCGCGGCGGCTGTTGTCGTCGGCGTTGGCTCCGTGCTGTGGAGCAAGTACAGCGACAAGAAGGTTGTGGAACAGGCGGTGACCAAGTGAACAAACCAGCCATCATCTGTCTGCTCATGTGCCTGCCTCTGGGCGGGTGTGTCAGCGGCACTGTCAGTGCAAGCAACATCAAGCCCGCCGTGGACAAGGTTGTGGCCGAACACGCTGAGTACGTGGCGGCTGACATCAAACTGTCGGCGGAAGAAAAGACCATCAAGACCCGCACGGGCCAGTGGCTCAAGCAGGCGGTGGACGAAGCGGCTACGCCCGTGGGGGTGCAGTGATGACGTTGAAGCGTGGTGACAACGGTGAACAGGTCGTGACGTTTGGCCTCGCTGAAAAAGCGGCGTTCGGTGTCATCACGTCACTACTCACGGCAGGCATCTTGGCACTTATGGGAATGCAGTTCCGCATGACCGCCGACATTGCCGCCATCAAAGAACAGATCAAGGCTGTAGATCGGCGCGTTGAGCGCGTAGAGGACAAGCAATAAATGTCATACCGACTTCAAGTGCCAACGTCGTACAACACGGCGGGGCTTCGTGCTGCGCTGGCATCGACCGCGTGCGACGTGCGGTTGGGCATTGGCATCGACTCACGCACAGCACTGGATGCGTCCAACTGCCCCGTGTGGCATGGCATCATCCGCACATGGGATGTGCCGTGGTCGGGCATCCTGTGCCGCGCGGCAAGCCTCGGCTCTGCGTTCTGGGCATCGGGTGGTTTCTCCAACACCAACTTCGCTGCCGCCCGCGCGATTCTCCGGCCTGACCAAGCCAACAGTGCGGCGATTGCTGACATTGCACCGACGCAGATTCTGGACTATCCGTTCAGCGGCGATGCTCCGACATTGAGCGCGTCTCCGTACATGCAGCAGTTCCTGACGGGCTGGGGCAGCGCGGTGCGTGGCAACCCGTGGGCATCACAGCAGACCATCGCCCGCATCCCGTGGTATCGCCACGCTGGAGGTGTGACCACGGTTCGATTCCGGTCGTATCGCAAGACTGGAACTGACGCAAGCCCGACGTACAACAACGTCGCTACGCCGTCATCCGTGTCTATGGCGGGCGCGGACGGCTGGCAGTTCACTGACATGGACTGTGGTGCGGGAACCGACGACCCCGGTTGCGGCCTTATTGAAGGCGGCACGGCAGTTGTTGAGACTGGCACGCGGATGCTGGTTGGTCCCGTGTCGTACTACCGAGGCACGGCTGGTAATCGCACGACAGGCTTCTGTCTCGCGCCGTGGGGCGTGGGCGGCTATTGCACACTCGATACTGTTCGCCAGTGGGGTGGCGATGGAGCTAATGCCTACAGCACGACGGCCAATGCAGCGTGGTTCTTGGCAAACGCGATGTTTGCGCCCAATTACCAGATGCTGTGCGGTGCAGGCCAAAACTCAACGAACCCGCTGATTGGTACGGACCCTGCCGAACAGACGCAACTCAACGCTGGCGACCAGACCAACTACTACAACAACATCCGCGCGATCATCGACGCAATGAACGCTGCGTATGACGCTGCTGCACTTCCCCGCCCGACGTACATCCTCGTCAACGACTTCCGCACGGGCTACACCGCGACTCACCACGAGACTCGTGGCCGTGCCTTGTATCGCATCGCGCAGGAGATTGGCAGCATCTTCATTGACTTGTATCAACTCGCACTGAACTCGCCCGCCATCTGGACACCCGACAACATCCACCTGACCGGCCCGACAACGACCAACTACTCGTTCACGGTCGGCAGTGGCGCGGACTACATGGCCGCGACCATGTGGAACGAAATCATGAACCCCAACCAGACCTTCCGCGTTCGCGGTCGATTCCGCTAAGGAGCTTCCATGTCATCTGACCTGTACTCATCGGGCCTCGTCCGCTACCCGCAGACGGGCACGTTCACTGGTTCTGCCGCAAGCATCACCGGCCCCGTCGTGACCTCGACACCTGCAAACGCAACGCTCATCCAGATTGGCGGCGTGAAGCCCAAGATGTTCCGCTGCCGTGGCGTGCAGATCATGTTCGCCGCCAATGCCGACAATGCGACTGGCAACTTCGGCTTGTGGGCACGCCAAGCCATTATGTCGCCCGCCTCGAATGAGATTGCCAACGGCCCCGTCATCAGTCTGGGCACTGGCACGTTCACGGCTGGCAACATCGTGTCGCCCGCGAACTCAACTGACTTCTTTGCCGACACCATCACGTTCACGGCAAGTGCTTTTCTGACGAACCTGCTGACGACGCTGGGTGCAGCTTCGCCGCTGGTCCACTCGCCCGCTGACAACACGCCCGCCGTGCTTCGCATCGAAGACATTGGCAACTACGACCTGTACGTGGACGTGTGGCGGGCTGGCGCATCACCGGCTACCGACGTGGAAACCTACGTTGAGGTGAACACCTAATGGAAATGCTGGAAATGGTGCAGCGAGTGATGAATCTCGTGGACAACTCCACGGTGTCAGCACTCGACCCGGCAGGTGCCAACGGTGTGTCGCGTCAGGCAATCGCCCATCGCAACATCGAGACGCACGCATTCGACCTATTCAGCACGTACATCGGGATGAACACGTACTGGAAGGTGAAGCTCACACCTAACGCCAGCAACTTCGTGTTCGTGCCACTAAGCGCGTCCAATGAACCGCTCGTCACGCAGATTCTCCCCTACGGCAAAGACGCCCATCGCAACCTTGTGCAACTTGGCAACCGTCTGTACGACAAGGACAAGAACACCTACGAGTTTGACGGCGAGGTGGAAGTCATCTACACCACGCGGTTCACAGTCGAATGCCTGCCCATCCATCTCAAGTGGTGGTGCATTGGCGAGGCTGCCATGATGATGCTTGACCAGCGGCGTGACGCACAGCGTTGGCCGCGTGTCGTGCAGAAGCATCGGCAGTGGCGGGCACGCGCCCAACAGGTTGAGTCTGACATCAAGAAGTCCAACATGCTTGGCAGCAGCACGGCCCTGCAAGTGCTGGGTGAGCGTCGCAATTACAACTACACCATTCGGGAGCTTGGCGAGTGACCTGCAAGCACAACATCCCCGCGCAATTGCTCGAAGGCGCGCGGAGCGTGTCTGCACAAGGGTGTTGCCCGCCTGAAGACACCACTCCGCCTGACGAGGAGATTGTCAATCCGGGCGAGGAGATCAATCCGGGTGGCGACTTGCCCGGTGACGAAGACCCACCCATTCCTCAGCCTGACCCGCAACCCGACCCGCCTGCGCGTATTTACCGCAAGCGCGCTGTCGCACGTCGAAATCTCGCACAACGTTTCCCCACGCCAAGCAATCGGTGGCGTTGGGTGTCGTCCAGCATCGACGGCACACCGCCCACTTCGTCCGGCCCCATTGCAGCGGGCGGCACGTTCGATCCTGGTCCTCCCATCACCATCGAAGAACGATAACAGGAGCATCACATGGCAAGCGATTGGTCAGCGGTTATAACGACCGCTGCTGTCAACACGTCCGCAGTCAACAGCGGTGTCAAGGCAATGGCGGTCATCACGGCTGGTAGCAACCGTGAACTCTGCCTGCGCAACGTGGACATCACGCACTCGGCAGCGTCAACCGCTGAGATCAAGTGGCGCATCGCACGTCTGACCGGCACTGCTGGCAGCGGTGGTACGTCCATCACGGTCACACCCCGCAAGATCAACCCCAACGCACCCGAGACTGCCGACTTCACTATCACCGCCGTCACGGGCGCGTGGGGCACGAACCCCGTCGCGGCTGACGTGCTGATTGAGAAGCAGTACCCCACCAACTACCCCGAGGGTCAGCTGAACCTGTCGGCTGGCCTGAATGAACCCGGCATCATCATCGCGCCCGGCGCGTCGGTTGTGCTTGAGGCTGTCAGTGCCTCGACCGTGGCTGTCACGCCGTCCATCACGTTCCAGATCGCGCAGTAAGGACACCCCATGTCATCAAACCACTCCCGCATTGACGGCGTGAACTTGCTGCTCGCGGAAATTCTGATTCCGCGTGTGTCGGCACTCGACAGCAGCGGCTCATGGCCCAGCAAGACGTATGGCTCGTCACCGGAAGGGCAGGCTGAGTATTACCTAGACCTGTTCACCCGTCAGGTGTGTAATGAGGGACTTGATACGCGCTGCGACCGCAACCAGTCGTTCAACACTGGCGGCGGCACGATTCACCTTGGCGGACGTGTGGTCAAGGTGGCTGGCAAGGCTGGCATCGAGAACCGTCAACTCAGCGTGCGTCCCATTGGCGGCAACATGCACCTGTACGACAACGAGGCTGGCAGCGATACCTTCGCCGCTGGCACGTATGTCGTGGACGTGTGGCGTGAGGCTCCGTTTGAAGAACTGAGCGGCAGTGAGCAAGCCCTTGTGTTGGCGTTTGCGGTTGACCGCTTCGTCCGCATCATGGCCCCTGACATTGCCCGCCAGCGTGACAACGACCGCATCCGCGCAGAGATGATGAACATGCCTGTCACGCCTCGCACGGCAGCCCGCGCGCGTCGTGAACCCATGATCCCGCAGCAACCCCAGCAATGAGCCAATTCCAACGCACGGGCCTGTCTGACGACAACAAGGCTGTACCGATTCCCAGCAGCATCCTGTATGCTGGCATCACGCAGCAGCCTGGCATGGCTCGCTTCCCCAACCAAGTGTCTGACGCTGCCAACGTGGACTTCTCTACGTTCGACGGCGCGACCAAGCGGGTGGGAAGCGAGCTTGACCGCGTGTTGTCCCTGACGGCTGGCGACCCTTACCGCCTGCACGCCATCGACCGCGACGACAACGAGCGGTACATCGCCCTCATTGGCAAGAACGGTGCGAACAACGCTATCCGCGTCTTCAAGCGTGGCAGCGGCACGGCTGGCACGGTGACGCTTGGCACGGGTGTGCAGACCTACCTCAACGCTGGCGGTGCTGGCGCAGAGGACATCAAGCTCGTCACTATCAACGACACCACGCTCGTTATCAACACCAAGGTGGCGACCGGCACGCTCAACTTCACCAACTACACACTGACGGCGACGTGGGATGACGCTGACGCGATGACCGCCCAGACCCCTGTGGTGAACACGTACCACCGCGCGAAGGCTGACGGCGTGGACTTCGTGAAGGGCTACTACCAGTACGTCAGCGATGATGGTCGCACGTACCCGACGTACTCGGCCCAGTTGTACGCCTACACCGATTGGTGGAAGCTCAACGGCGACTGGGACAGCAGCGGCAGTGACCCCAAGAGCTTCCGTATCGCGTTCCGTCGCTTGCCCCTGAGCCTCACGGGTGTGACCGCTGCCAACGTGAGCGGCGATACGTGGACGCTGACGAAGGTGGGTGGATTCACAGGTATCACGTTTGAGGCTGGCGAACACATCCGCATCACGGGCGGAACGGGTGTCACCTTTGGCGGCGGCGCGTCTACAGGCTTTGTGACGCTCGTGAGCCGTGACAGCAACGACCAAATCACCGTGGTCGATGCAACCACTGGCCCCACCTATCGCCCCGGCACTTCTTGCGCGCTTGCGGCCACGGGCGATGTGGTTATCAACGGTGCTGGCAAGGAATACGAAATCAGCGTGAGCTTTGCCGCGTTGATCGGCGGATACGACAGCATGAGCGACATTGCCGCCCGCATCCAGCAGGAGTTCCGTTCGCTGGGCGAGAACGCTGTCCTTGTCGCATGGGTGCCCAGTCTCTACACCAACGGTGCGTTCCAGATTACAGGCCCGTGGAAGGGCAACGATGCCATCATCTACCCGCCCTTGCCCCCGACAGCGGCGGGCGTGGCTGGCAGTTCTGGCGACTTGACAGTGAACACCCGTCCGTTCTCTGCCAGCAGCAGTGATTACACCATCACGGCTGGCGGCGGTGGTAGTGGTGCGGTTCGTGTGGACGTGGTTGACCGCTGGCGTCGCGTCCCTGGCCCCGCAGAGCCTCGCTACACGCTCGATCCTGCCAAGATGCCCGTGGCGATGGTGCGGACCAACACCAGCCCGCTGACGTTCACCATCGACCAGATCGACTGGGATGACCGTCTAGCTGGTGACGAAGAAACCAACGACGTGCCCCAGCCCTTCAAGGATGGGGAGTTCATTGGTGACGCTGCCCTCTACAAGAACCGCCTCGTGTTTGGCATGGGCCGATGGGTGGTGGCGAGCGAAACCAGCAACCTGTTCAACTTCTACCGCGTGGCAGAAGACCAGACTGTTGACAGCGACCGCATCAGCATCGAACTTTCAGGCGACCAACTGCCCACGGTCTATTCGCTCTTTGCGTACCGTGAGAAGTTGTTAGTGCTTACTAGCCCAGAGCAGGTGTACGAGGTTGGCGGCGAGGCTTTCACGCCCAGTGCAGCCACCGTCACCCGTGGCCCCCGTGGTTCTGCCGTCAAGTGTGACCCCGTGGCAATGGACGAGCGTGTGTACTACGCCAACAACCGCCTTGCCGGTGCTGCTGCCAACGTGCGGCAGACCGCACAGGTTCGCGAGTACGTGTACGACGACACATTCGCACAGTCCTACGCCGAAGACATCACCGCCCATGTCCCCAGTCTTGTCGAATCTGACATCATCCGCCTCATCGCCATCCCCAGCGAAGGCTGGCTTGGCGTGTTTGTGCGTGATGCTTACCTGTGCTACGCCTATCGCTCTGGCTATCAAGGCACCGAGCGCATTCAGAGTGCGTGGACGAAGTACATCTTTAACCTCAACTACCGCATCTGCGATGCAGTCTCACTTCGCAACGAAGTTTGGATGCTGGTGGAGCGCGTCACTCGCAACCCCACGACGTTCGCTATCACCGCCACCAGCGGCCAGTATTTCCTTGAAGTGCTTCGCATCGAACCCGACGCGGTTGCCCAAGAGTTTGGGTCTGCCGCCGCCGCGTTGCCCGTGCGACTTGACCGCCGTGTGTCCCTGCTTGGATCGTTCTCGGCAGGCACGACGACGTGGACGCTCGGAGATCAGTATGGAACAACCTTCACGGACGCGACCATCAATTCCGTCATCCTGTCAACGGGCGCAGCTTTGGCCGTGACCAGCGGTGGTGGTGGTGCGACTGTCAGTGCGGCTGGCAACTACTCGGCAAGTGCTTTGATGCTTGGCCGTTCGTACAACCTTGACATCACGCTGAGTGAGCCGTTCGTGCGCTACACGGGCGGGCTTGCGTCATTGACTTCGCGGCCTGTCATCGCCAGCATGGGCATCCGCACCCGTCGTAACGGCGACTTCACTGTGCGTCGCAAGTACGTGAACCGAGAGTTGACGCAATCGTTCGTTGACCCGAGCGGGTATCTCGCAACGGAGCGGACGTGGCGAGTCTACCAGATCGGTCCCGCTGGCGACTGCAAGGTGTTCCTGAGCAGCGGCAGTGCGTACCCCGTCAGCATCCAGGCTGTTGAGTTCACGACCATGCCGAGCAGTATTCGCGGGAGTGCCACGCAATGAGCCAGTTCTCGACACTGAGCATCATGGCCGGGCAGTCGGCGGCATCGGCCAGTATGGGCTTTGGGGCATCGGCTGCCGCATCTGGTAGCCTTGCCAGCACGCTTGGTCCTGTGGGTGCAGGTGTTGGCGCGGGGCTTGCCCTGCTTGGTGCAATCGGCACCAACCGTGCCCTACGCACGACCGCCAACAACGCCGCCAACGCCGCAGGCATCGACTACCAAAGTATCGTGGACGCTTCCACCGTGGAACGTCTGCAAGCCACCAAACGCTTCCGTGCGATTGCTGGCGGCACGCTGGCATCCGCAGCTGAACGCGGCTTGCCGTCCAGTGGCAGTATTGACGACCTGCTTATCACCAACGCCGTCAACGCATCGACGGACCAGCAAATCATCAACATCAACGAACGCACGCGCCTGCGTACCCGTCGCGCGCAGTTCGACCAGCAGATTGCACAACTCCGCAGCCAGCAGCGGTTCGGACCGCTCGATGCCATCATGGGCGGGCTGCAAGGCTTCCAAGCCGGTAGTGCCCTTGGCACCGGCATTGACCAACTCTCACAATGAGCCAACTTCCCTCAGACCCGCGTGCGATGACAGCGGTGCGGCAAAACCGCGCCGCGTCACCCACGCCGGGCGACTTCCAAAACGCCATCGCCATTTCGACCATGCCCACAGTTGGCGCGGTGGATTCGGTGTCACCCGTGACGCAGAGCCTCGCACAGATCATCTCGGGTGCGGCTGGCATCGTCAGCGACCTTGGACGCGATGCGGAGTTGCGTCGCTTCCGTGAGGGTCAGCGGGCAAGGGAAATCGCGGCTTTCAATGAGCAGCAGCGGCAGGATTACGAGAAGGCGCAGAAGGATGCTCGCGAACTTGCCGAGAAGGAGTTTCTTGGTGCTGGCGAGCAGACACTTGCGGTGCAAGTGCAGTTGTTTCAAGAGCAGGCGGGTGCCGCCCAGCCAACGCAGCAGATGGCTGCCCTGCTGTCGGACGTACCCGACGCGCAACTTGAACAAGAACTTGTTCCCATCGTCAACGGCTACATCCCAGAGGGCGTGCCCGAGAATGTACGCTCGCAGCTTGTTCGCAAGTTTGTTCCGCAGTTTGCAACGGCGATTGCGCCCAAGCGGACGGAAGTTCGCAAGAACGACCAACTGCGAAGTGCGGATGAGATTGGTTTCTACAACACCAACCCCGACGTTTCGGCACAAGAAGCATTGCAATCAATCTCGCTGCTTCGCTCGAAGGGTCCGTTTGCTACGGACGCAGAGTTGTTCACGCGCGCTTACATCAATCCTGCCAAAGCTGCTGCTGAGGTTGGCGACGTTGCCCGTGTAACCGAGTTCTACCAGCATGCACCAGCCGAGTACAAGAACGACCTGCTGCCACTGATTGCTACTGCACAGGCCAACCGCGAGAAGATCAACAACGACAACGAGAGTGCCATTGTCGAGAACTTCAACTCGCTTGTGCAGCAGGGTGCCCCCACGTCGTTTATCCGCGAATCGCTTGACGCAGTGCGTGACACTGGACTTGTGCGACCTACTCGCCTCAACGCCCTGTACACGGAAGTGGAACAGCAAGAGCGGTCTGCTCTGGCGAAGGCAGAACTGCAAGCCAAGCAGGTGATGACGCAATCGCTGCAAGGCGAGATGCTGACAGCCGCTCGCACCGCCTATGCATCGGCAGCCATGCCTTACGACACCGAGGCCCGTGTCCTTCGTAACGCCGTCCGCATCGGCGACAAGGATGTTGAGGTTGAGGTGCGAGCCACACCGCAGGAACTTGTGGAGCAGATCCAGAACGAGGAGATTGCCGGGTATATTCAGGCTGGTCGCACTACCACAGAAGCACTGCAACTGACTGCCGAGCGCGCGGTTGCCAACGGCTACCCCGTCTACCAGATCGCCCGCAACACCGAGTCTGTACTTGCCAAACGTGCCATCCTTGAGTTTCCCGACGACCCCAACTATCAAGCCGTCGCGCGGCAGTTTGCCGAAACACTGACGACGTACCAGTCACTCGGCACGTCGGCATCAACCGTGATGGGCTTGAGTGACGACCGCCTTGCGTTGCTGGAAACGGCCAGTCTGCTTATGCAAGCTGACGTTGGCCGCGACCCCGTGCGTGCTGTCACGGAAGCCAACCGCATCTTCACCCGCAACCCACGCCCGCTCACGTCTGACGAACTCAAGACGCTGGACGAGCAGGCTGGCAGCATTGCAACGCCGTGGTTCGGTCGCAACTTCGACAACAACATCCAGACGATGCGGCAGGACATTACTGCCCTCGCCCGCGTGTTTGTGCGTAGCACGGGCAATTCGGAAGAAGCCATCAAGCGTGCATCTGCAATCATTCAGCGAGATGCGGTTCGCTACCACGGCAACTACGTCCGTGTGCCCAATGCACAAAAAGAGATGTACGGGTATGAGATCGGCGAAGTGCTGGAAGAACAAGTCAACCAGATTCTCGCAAGCCACGCCCGTGTGAACGCCATTGACGGCGAAGAACCCAGTGCATCCGACATTGAGATTCAGTACAACGCACGCAACGGCACGTTCACCTTCCACGACATGCGGAACATCGGTGCCATCGTCAACACTGGCAATGGACCTTTGCCGCCCATGACACGCGACCAGATCAAGAAGTTTGCTTACGACCTGCGTGTTAACGGCTGGGAATCACAGCAACGCCGCAACGCTCGCGGTAACGATTTGACCAAGGGTTTTGACCCCGAAACCGCACGCAACAGCCTTGAAAGCATCTTCGGCCCCATCATTCAACCCATCCGCGACGCTCGCCAGAACTTCGGTGCATTCACGATTCCATGAGCCGCATATCCAACATCCAGCCGTTTGAATCGACAGCACAGCCTCAAGCAATCACGTCGATTCAGTCTGTCGGCGCGCAGGAAGATGGCGGCGTAGCGTCGCTACTGACCGCGTTCGACACCAACGTGTTGTCGTCTGCGCTGCTGGAAAGTGGCCCCACAGGTGCCCTTGCTGCCAAGGCTCGCAAGTTCGCGTATGGCATGTTCGACCCGACTGCCAATGGCGAGCCTTTGCAGTGGACTCGCGAGCGTCTGGAGCAATCTACACAGGGCATCGACCCTGACCTTTGGGATGCTCTGCCGAACGCCAACAGTGAGTTTGAACTCGCGTTGCTCACATCGGAACTGCGAGCAAAGACGGAACGCCGTCGTCGCCTGGAAGGTGCTGGTTGGGGCGGTGCTGCCGCAAACGTCGGCGCACAGATTCTCGACCCCGTGAGCATCGGGGCAATGCTTGCCACGGGCGGATTCGGCACTGCTGCCACGGCTGGTCGTGCTGGCTTCTTTGCTTCACGTATGGGCATGGCCGCACGCGCCGGACTCATCAACGCCGTGCCCACCGCCGCTGGTGAGGCTCTGCGTGCAAGCGAAGACTCACGCATCAGCGGTTACGAGATTGCTGGCAACATCGCGTCTGACTTTGTGTTTGGCGGCAGTGCTTCTGCTCTGGCCGATGCCAGCCGCCTGCGTCGCTTCGGCACTGTCGGTGCGGCCACGGGCATCACTGCCGGTACGTTCACTGCGATGGATAGCGACGCGGAAGACGGCGCAGTGTTTGCGTCGTTCGCGTTGTCGTCGCTCATTCCCGGCACGTTCGCTGCTTTGCCGCGCGCGACCACTATCGACACGGCTATGCAAGAGGTCGGACAGCGAATGGTGCAACGGGCTGACGTTGCCATTGCCACGGCTGCTGGCACGCCACTCACCGACAAGGGCCTCAAGGTCTACGGCGGCGTGACAGGCGAGAAGGCTGTAAAGGACTTTGATGAAACCGTCGTTGGACTCACCGGCGTGTACGAAACACCCGTCATCCAGCCGCGTGTTGTCACCGAGCGTCCGGTTGTAGTTGCACCGGCAGTGGATTCACAACCAGCGGCCACATCGACCTCGCAGCCTACCACCGTACCGGCTGCCGCCCCGACGACTACAGCAACATCGCAATCACCAACACAGCCAGCTACACGCCAAAAGGTTGTCATTGACACCGCGACGCTACCAAAGCTACCGGAAGAGCTGTCAAAGGCTGCGCCGCGCTACTCAGTTGGTGAGAACAAATTCACGATCAACTTTGCCAGCGACATCGACCGTGCGGGCTACATCCTTGCTCAAAAGAACCCGAGCAAGCGTGATGCAGACTACGCCAAGTGGCTTATGGAAGTCACAGGTGCGGACGAGCAAACTGTTCGTGAGCATGGAATCAAGGTTCGCGACAGGATCAAAGCGTTTGCCAAGAAGCGAAAGGGCGGCACAAGCGACAAGCCGGTTGAGATTCGATTTGACCCGTTTGTTGAACTCCGATACGGCGACAAAGAGGCAACCATGCCGCTTCCGCCAAAGGCTTTCCTCGACGCAGCAACGACCCAGGCAATGCGTCCGGGTAGCACGTCCCCCGGCACTGCCCAGCAGCCAGGCGGCAACCCGCTGTTCGCCAACAAGGACGTGAACGCAGGCATCTACCTGCACAACATCACCGACTCTCGCATCTCGAACATCCCCCTGCCCGCATTCATGCGTGCTGGTCCGCTCAAGAACGTGGACCTTGGTGCGATGCGATTCAGCAACGCCGCTATGGTTGGTCGTGAGGACGTTGCGGAAGTGCGTCTGCTGGGCAACATGCTCAACACCGACGTGGTGCCGAAGGCTGACGGGTACGCCCAGTACGGTGCGGTGTCACAAGTTGAAGACGCGGTTCGCGCGTACACGACCCCGCACGAAGTCACGCTGACGACCAAGTACGACGCATACGTAAAGCAGGCAAACGCCGATGGCGAGAAGCCTGTGTCCTTCGTGCAGTTCGGTGAGGCCGTCGTCAAGGAGATTCGCCGCTTTAGCCGTGGCGCAATCGACAACTCGCCGAAGACGAAGATTCTGCGTGAGGCTGCCGAGTCCGTCAATAAGTCCTACCGCGACCTGCTTGACTACGCCGTGGCCCACAACGTACCGCGCGCGAAGGAAGTGGCAGAGGCTACCAAGGCCAAGCCCTACCGCGTGCCCCGCTCGTACAACCGCCCCATCATCGACCAAGACATTGTGGACTTCAAAGCTCGCTACGGCAGCGAGTGGCGCAACCGTCTTGAGGAAGCGTGGACGGAAGCCGTCTATCGCGACCTTGACTTGACGGATGCACAGAAGGCCAATCCCCAGCGTGGTCGCAAACTCGCCAACCTCATCGCCAAGCGAATCATCGAGAATGGTGGCACGCAGAACGACCTCAACAACGCCATTGGCGGTGTAGGCATGTCGCGTGACGAGTTCCGCCGCCTCGTGCGTGAAGTCTTCCCGGACGCTACACCCGAAGAAGTCAAGAGCCTTGCGGCCCGCGTGCTTGCTGACGACGAGCAAGCGGCAACCACGTCGCTTCGCACCCGCGCCCCGCTGGACGAAACCTACGTCCACACGTTTGCTGACGGCACGACCTACAGCATCGAGGACCGGCTTGACAACGACCCTCGCCGCCTGTTCGCCAGCGAAGCCAGCAACCTGATTGGTGCGGCTGCTATGGCGGAAGTCTCGCGCGTGTGGTCTGCCCGCACTGGTCGCGAAGGCTTTGGCAACCTGCAAGAGATGGTTGCCCGCATCAACGAGGTCTACGCCGAAAACGGCGTGCGTGACTCAGCCAACGTGCAACGCATCGAGTGGGCTGCGAAGAAGATGATGGGCATTCCCACGATGGAAGCCAAGAGCCTGTCATCACGCCGGGCAATGGCACTGGCACAAGCAAACATCAACGCGCAGTACATGCGTCTGCTGTCCACGCCGACGATGGGTGCGGTGAACGCCACTGACATCATCCGTGCCACGGCTGAGTTTGGGCATACCAGCATCCTCGCGCAGATTCCCGAGCTTGTGAACATGCTCAACCGCGCCAAGAAGGGCGACGTTGAGGGCCTGCACCTGCTCGCGTATCTCACGCAGGATTTGGGCATCGGCACATCGGCGTTCAACAGTGGCCCTATCCGGCAGGTTGCTGACAGCAACGCCAAGATTGACCAACTGCTTGCCAAGCTGCAAGACGTGTCGGCACGTGGCGCACAGTTCGGTGCGACGTTCTCAGCCCAGCGGTGGACGCAGGACGTTGGTGAGCTTGTCGCGGGCGCGGGATACATCGACGCGACAGTGAAGATGGCCGTCAACGACAAGGTGCCCACGGCTGCACAACTCCGCGAACTTGGCATGGACCAAGCCGAATGGAAGCGTGTGTCCAATCAGATTAAGAAGCACGCGCTTCGCGTGGATGAAACAGGCGAGGCTTGGTATCCCAACACGCAGGAATGGACGGACCTTGAAGCCCGCGTCGTCTACGACCAAGCAATCAAGCGGAACGTCCGTCGTGCGATGAACATCACCGACCCGACTTCGCTGCCGATGTGGGCCGACACGATGTGGGGCCGATTGCTGCTCCAGTTCCGCAAGTTCGGTCTGCGTGCAGCTGAGACGCAACTTGCCTTCCACGCGGACACAATGGCCCGCGGTGACGCTGGGCTGGCTTTCAGCCGCATGGCTATTAGCAGTGCCCTTGGCGTGATGCAGGCAATCATCATGGGCGGCTTCGCTGTCTCGACAGCTGCACTCTTTGGTGGCGACCCAAACAAGGTCGCAGAGGAACGATTCAGCACTCGCAACCTCGCTCTGGCAGGCTTTGGCCGCGCTACGTGGTCCAGTTTGCTCCCGATGGGCGTGGACTTCGCCGCTGCTTCTGCCGGTTACAAAGCCCCGTTCTCTGTCAACCGCGTCAGTGGGCTGGGTGCCGACAACGGTGCTATCGCCATTCTGACCGGCAACCCCACACTGGACTGGGCCAAGAACGCCATCGGCACGGTCGAGGCGTTCCGCACGCCCTTTGACAGTGAACTCGACTTTACCTCTCAGCACGTCCGCACGGGCATCAACGCTGCCTTTGTCCCCAACGTCTTTGGCGTGCGTGATGCCATGAACTACATCGCCAAGGACGTTCTGCCGGAGCGTGAACGATGAATGACCAAGCACCCCGCAACTACAACGGCACGCAACTACTCAACGGCTTTCACCGCGCACTCATGGACATTCTTGAGAATGGTCGCGTCGTGCCTGACGGTCAAGGCGGCACGGTCAAGGTGACGGCTGACGCGAAGTATTTCGAGGTCATGGCCTCGCACCTCAAGAACAACGAAATCACGCTGGACGCGGGGAACACCATCCTTGCGCAACTTGCCAACGTGCAGAAGAAGGCTGGCGAACTGCCAGCAAGCAAGCCCGTCGAAGACGACGACATGGCTGGTCCGCTTATCGCCAAGATCAAAGATGCAATGGGACGTTGAGCAACTGTTCCACTCGCCGTCGTACTTTCGACGCGCGGTGTGGGAGGAAATGGGTTGGCCGCTGAACGCGCTGACATGGGTTGAGGATTCGTTCTTCGACTGGATGACAGCCATCGACGGTTACGACCCGGCCAAAGATGTCATCCTTCGTTGCGGCCTGATGTTCCGTGGTGGCGGCAAGTCAACCGGCATCACCATCGTCAACTCGCTGCATGAGGTCTTCCGCGACAACAACCGCAAGGCCCTCATCATCAGCCAGAGTGAGAAGGACGCAAAGAAGTCGGGACACGCCATTCGGTCGGCCCTTGACCGCTGCTCGTTCCTTCGTCACCTGCGCCCGCGCAAGGGCCAGCGTGACAACATGCTTTCGTTTGACGTGCATGGCTGCGACATCAACCGCCAGCCGTCGTTCGTCATTCTGGGCATCGGTGGTCAGCTTGAAGGTAACCGCGCCCACACCATCTACCCCGACGACATTGAAACCAAGGGGACGTGCGAGACTATCGAAGCGCGTGAGCGTCTGCGCAACCTGACGACCGAGTTCACCAACATCCTGTACGGCAACGAGGATGAAAACAAAGCGCGCCCGCGCGTGGACCCGCTCAAGATTCTGGCGAGTCAGACCCCAAAGCACGAGCAATCTCTTGTGCTTGAGTACCGCAAGCGTGGGTTTCAAATCATCGGCGTGCCCATCGCCTACCCCAACGACGATGAGCCAACGCTCAACCTCGCCCCGTTCCTGCGTGACAAGGTGGACCGTGGCGAAGCCAAGCCTGGCGAACCCGTGTGCCCTGAGCGATTCGGCCCGCAGCAGATCGCCGTAAAGCGTGCAGCCGGTCGGCGTAACTGGCTGCTCGAAATGATGATGGCCGTCCAGATTCAGGACATGGTGAAGTACCCGCTTCGCCTTGAAGACCTCATTATCTACGACGTGCCCCGCCCGCCTGCTGGGAAGTTGCTGCCTCTCACCCTGTCCTACGGCAAGAACAACCACAACGGAAGCACCAAGCTCGACATCGAGTGCATGGGCTTTGAAGGTGACGGGCTGTACGGGCCAGTCTACATCGACACGCAATGGGGGCCTGCGACGCGCCGCGTGGCTGCCCTTGACCCCGCAGGCCGTGGTACGGACAAGTCGGGTTTCTCCATCGGCTGCTCGGCTGGCGGCATGATCTTCGTCCAGAAATGCACGGGCCTTCCGGGTGGGTTTGACGAGGCTGCACTCGAACCTGTCGTGCTTGCGTGCCGTGAATACCACGTCCGCGAGTTGGTGTTTGAGACGAACATCGACATTGCAGGCACCTGCCAACAGACGCTCGAACGCATCATGCGTCGCTTGCGTCTGGAACCCGGCCAGCACGCTGATTACCCCGATGGCTGGTCCTGCACGGTCACGCCCGTCCGCAACGTCACACGCAAGGAAGAACGCATCCTGAGCGTGCTTGAGCCGCTGTTTGGCGCGCACCGCGTGGTGTTTGACCGCGAGGCTATCAAGGTGACTGACCTTGACGACCCGCACAACAACATCCAGTTCCAGATTGTCAACCTCACCCGCGACCGCAACTGCCTTGGCGAAGACGGTGCCATTGACTCGCTCGCCATGATGTGCGAAGCGTTGTCGTCCGTGAACCGGCTTGAGACTGCACAGATGAAGCGCAAGACGCAGGACCGCGAGATGGAGCAACTGCGTCAGGATCGCGTGAAATATCAGGCTGAGTTGTGGGGAAAGAAGCAGAAACCGTTGACAACGGCACTGCGTAACTTCTAAACTTAGCAAACACTAACAAGGGAAGTGCATGGCCGCACGAACCGTCCGCGTCTTGGCCTATGGCTGCGAACACGCGCCTTTCACACCCGAGCGGCACATTCGCTGGCTGCTCGAACGCATCGCCGAGTGGAAACCCGACATTGTGGTTCACCTTGGCGACCGCTTCGAGGCTGTCGGCGGCACAGTCCATGACAGCAACGAGTTCGACCACGACCAGAGAGATGAGTACGAAGCTGCGGCTGCGACTAGTGAACGAGTACGCAAGGCGTGCCCAGACACCACGCAGTTCGTGTGGGTGCTTGGCAACCACGACGACAACCTTCAGCGACCAGACGCACGCCGCGTCCCCAAGCGATTGCGCAGCCTTGTGCATTGGAACAAGTCAGAGTGGGGGCACGAGTTCCTGCGCTGGCATCAAGTGCCCTATATCAAGTCGGCCCGTGGCACGTACAGCGTGGGGCAGGTTGTCTTCTCGCACGGCTACGACGCAGGGGTGAACAGCGGCGAGACCGAGGCCCTGCAAACAAACAACATGACAGGCGAGTTTGCACACCGCTTGTTTGTCCGCGCCCACACCCACCGTCCCGAGGCGGTCACGCGCTGTTTGCGTACACGCAAGATACCGCTCCCGTGGTGGTACGCGAACGTGGGCACCATCGGCCCGCTCAAGCCCGAGTGGGCTGCACGCATTGACACGAGCCAGTGGGCACCCGCCGTGCTGCTGGCAGAGACAAAGCACGAGCGACTGTCAAGGAATCACGGCAAGAACTGGTCAGCAGAAGTGAGGATGATGCCCGTATGACGACCCCCGTTCCCTACTTCCAAACCGACGACGTAACGCTCTACTGCGGTGACTGCCTCGAAATCCTGCCGCACATTGGCAAGGTGGACGCGGTGGTGACGGACCCGCCGTATGGCATCAATTACGAGGCATCAAGGTATCAAAACGCGCGGTTTAGTGGTGTCATTGCCGGGGATTCCAAAGAGTTCGATCCAACGCCGTTGCTGTCACTGTCGAAGGAAACGGTCATATGGGGCGGCAACAACTTTGCTCACCGCCTCCCCGCTGGCGGGTGGTTGTGCTGGGACAAGCGAACAAACGAGCGAGCAGATCGGATTCTGGGAAGCCCGTTTGAGTTGGCATGGACCAGCAAACGCACGAGGTACAAGATCAAGCGTCTAATGCATGGCGGCGCAGTCAACGCCGATGGTCGAGGCATCAAGCGTGTTCACCCGACGCAAAAGCCAATTGCGCTGATGGAGTGGTGCATATCGCTGGTAAAAGGCGAAACCATCCTCGACCCATTCATGGGCAGCGGAACCACGGGCGTCGCCTGCGTGAAGACTGGCCGCAAGTTCATCGGCATCGAACTGGACCCCGCGTACTGCGAGATTGCGAAGCAGCGGATTGAGAAGGCGTTGGCGGACAGGAAGCAGGCAGTGGCGTAGCAAGGGGGTGACGCATGGCGTGGCCGTCCATCGAACCCATGTTCCCTGACGACCTCTGCTCACCCGACTTTGACGACCTCGTGGCAGACAACCCCTACATCAGCCCGAATTGAGGTGCGCGTGACGTTGTACATGCACTCGACCACCAAGAACGCCATCAAGAACGCCATCTACGCCTGCGAGGGCAAGTACAGCCTGTACTACGCCTTTCACGCGCTGGACAACGAAGATGACATGTGGCTCATCCGCATCCGCGTCAGCGATGCCACCCACACCCTGACCACGCCAGACCTCGTGATTCAGCAGTCAAGCATGACGCGCGACGGCGTGCTGGCACTCATGGAAGTCATCACGCAGGACTTCTGGCGGGCGAAGGACAAGCATTAGCCGTCCAGCATCTTCCGCACGAGTGCAACCCGCTCTGCCACCTTCTCTGCACTCAACACCACCACACGCCCCTTCGCATACCGCGCCTTCACAATCTTCCGCAGCGCACTCTCACACCCCTCACGCCCGCCCCTCCCGCGTGCGTACAGACGTTTCTGGTCATACACCCGCCAGAACCCCGTCTTGTACACCACGCCCGTCAGACGCCCCCAGAAGCCAACAGCGTCGATGTACGGGTCAGTCGCGGGGTGCCAGGTGAAGTCAGTTGCCATCGTCGCGATTGATGTTCTCCAACACGCAGTAGTCGTCACCACGCGCACACATGCTGTACACCAGAACTGCCATGCAGTACGGAACCTTCACCACCTCGTCCGGCTGCCCCGCCCGCCTGATGGTCAGTGTCATCTGCACCGACTCGTCTGGCGGCTCGCCTTGCAAGAACATCGCTGCGTTGCTCATGTTCACTCCGTATACCCCCTGAGATTTGTTCCGGAGATTCGAGGGGGTCGATTGACGAGTCTTGGCTCGCCACTTTCCCCCCGTACCCCCCCCTCGCGCTGTCGTCCGGTGTGCGTCGTTGGCCTGTGCAGCCAGCGTCGTCACTCGCAAGTGTCGTGTTCTCAGGTG
>Ga0209972_10001536_pt1 | contig 20058 bp, 25 predicted proteins | sample NOAtaG_7_FD_187302 | JGI IMG/M metagenome (GOLD analysis project Ga0209972, IMG submission 187302) | Freshwater lake microbial communities from Lake Erie, under a cyanobacterial bloom - NOAA_Erie_Diel1S_2200h metaG (SPAdes) (version 2) | ecosystem: Environmental > Aquatic > Freshwater > Lake ... | reverse complement strand
AAATGCTCAAGCCCTACGCGGAACTCGCACTCAAGGAATATGCACCAATATTGGAGGCAAGCGGCGAACCTGACGAAGAAGTGGCCACCATGCGCGATGCGTTTGAGTGTTCTGTCTTGTGTATAGACAACCTCCAAAAAAGAAAGTTTTGGAGCGACGTGCTTTATTTCATGGGAGAAGAAAGCGCATGGCCACCCATTGAGGTATATGGTAGGGCGTTTATTTCCCAAAAGGATATGGATGCACCCAAGCGCGAAATGTCAATTTTTTGGAATTGCTAAAATGAAACACCAACTAACCAAACTAACCACCCGCCATGCGCTCGCTTTTGATATGTGCGTGGCGGAAGTGTATAACGCCTCGCTTGGAATACTACCGCCGGGCGTTGGTGAACCTGACCAAATGTTAAGGCAGGCCAAGCAGTCTATTAGCATCTACATAAGCGAAGTCTTAAAGAGTGTTAATTGGTTGGTAGATAACGAGGAAATGGCATATCTTAGCCACTATTCCACGCATAACGATGTGATGATTAAACTACTTGACATACACGCAAACGCCCACGTTTTTAGCGTTACTGGGGCAACCGCAAAACAAGCAAAACCGATATTATGACCACCGGCATACTTTTACTTTTGGTCGGCAGTAACCGAACCTACCAACATTGGGCGGAAAACTTGGTTACTTCAATACGGCACTACTCCCCTGCCCTACCTATTACGATAGTTACGTCCGGTATGTACTTGCAGCCTATGTACTCAAAGGGCGTGTCTTATGTTACTTGTCCTGCCGAACATTACACCGACAATGGCAAATTCGCGCCCGGTAAAGCCAAACTGCACCTAAACCTTTACACGCCTTACGAGCGCACTATTTACTTGGACGTTGACGGCATAGCATGTGGGCCATTGGAAGACGTGGCCGCCATGTTTGGGGAAATCGGCGCGGCGTCCAACGAATTTACGCCCGTGGAAGCGGAGAAATGGAAATGCCAATGGATGGCTTTGCCGGAGGTCAGGAAAACATACACTATCCCTGAAGGTGCGCTACTGCCGGAAATAAATTCATCGCTGTTGGTTTGGACAAAAAACGAAACCACAGACAAGTTTTTTGAGCAAGCGCGTGAGAACTTTATACCCGCTTTCAAAGGCAGAGTTTGGGGCAACACCTTCCCCGATGAATTAGCCTTTAATGTAGCCTTTGCGCAGTTGGGCTTGCTCCCATGCGAAGCGGCGGGAACACCCGAACCGATTGTCTTTAACATTGGGTGGAAGGGTTGGTCAACGGCGGGCGAAGCTATTAACGCAGGCGTGCGCGTGCTGGGGCTATACGGCGAAACCAACGCGGCTTTCAAGCGGCAATACCAAGCCTATGATGCGGTACTAAGCGCAGCGCATAAAGCGGTGCATGGCACATGGCCGCCGCTAAAGTCGCACCAATTAATGAAGTCTAAATTTATTCGGTTGAACAAATGAAACACATAAACGACATAGTTGTTGAATTGCACAAGGCGGCAACGGCTAAGAAATGGGTGGCCGATCCGCCAATGAAGGATGCAACGGATTATCTGAACGGAACCAAGTGGGGTTACAACTTAGTACATGACGCGTTTTTAATTGCGGGAAATAGCGTTATTGAGGAAGCGGGGCAGTATGGACGTAAGCATGACCTAAGTGTGGAACAAGCCCTGACCATTGACTTTATTTTGGAACGGGTAGCCAACATCATGGCATACATGAAGCTGACTAATGGGCTGCTTGAAAAAGCCGAACTAAAGGGCGTGGTGTTTTTTGTGGAGAGGGATAAGAAGGGAAAACGATAACGCACAACAAACCATTCATTAACCAATATTGCACCAGTTAAAGTGTGATTAATTATTCAGAAACGATATGAAAAACGAAGAAGAAACCCCGAATGACGCAAAACACTTGTTGGCGGCTGGGCTTTCTCGTCATCAACTTATTATTTACGGACTTTGTAAGAATTACGGAGCTGAAATACAGGTTGACATAAACTTTGATAAAGGTTTCACCGAATACACGTTAGTAGAAGAAGGTGGAGATACTGAAACTATCAGAAAAGATACTTTTGAAAAGTTAAAGAAAGTAGGTGCAATTAAACTCAAATGGAAACCTGCAGTATTTGTCGAGCGTTGGGGTTAGCCTTGCCCTATAACACCAAAATAAACGAAACACAGAAACCATGAAATACAAAGACTACATCGAACTAGGGTTTGAGCGAATCGACTTGGACTGCAACGTAGAATTTGACGAAAGCGGCTACGGCGGTTTTGCGCTATCGAAAGCAATCGCGCAAAACGTAGTTATTGAGGCGGTCAACGGCGAACTGGACAAGCCTAAGATTTACATTGAGTTGGGAAATGGCAGTACCATTGTAGTGCATACCACCTGCGAGGATGTGAGAAATATTGTCAAAAAACTAAACGAAACAGCATGAAAACCACAATCCTACTTTTACCACTGTTACTTGCTGGCTGCATATCCAAGCAACGCTGCAACGAACTATTCCCGCCGTCGGTTCACACGGAACACACTACGACCATTATCCAACGGGATAGCGTTATAAAAGGTGCTACGGTGTACGATACACTGCACCTGCGCGATACCTTGGTTTTTAAGGAACTTCGCGAGCGTTTTGTGGTAAAGCAGGACACCAGCGGAAGAGCGCAGCTAAAGTATTGGGTAGATGAATACGGGCGGTTGCAGATGCGCTGCACGGCTACGGATAATGTGGTTAGGTGGGTTGAGCAGCACAGCAACAAGGCCACGATAGAGCAGCGCACGGCGGTCTTAGGTTGGCAGGCGGTTGTGTTGGCTTTGTGTTGTTTAGTTGCAGGCGTGGTCGCAGGTATAATGTGGATGTGGAATCCGAAGTAACGTGCCGCAGACACAAAAGTGACACAAAATATTGACAAATCGAGCGTATGTGCTGTTATATCATGTTTTAATTATATGATAGAAATAAAAAGAGATACTTATACGCTTTTATTAGGTGAAAATCCTTGTGAAATCTTTGCACACTTTGGTGTTGAAGAAATGCATGGTTTGAATTACAAAGACTGCATGATTTATCCAAATACTAAGGATGATGCCTACATTTGGGGATTGGCTAATTATGTACCTAAAGATGACAAAGACTACAAGTTTAGAGATGAAAGATTTGTATTTATTAATCTTCAAAGGTGTGCAGATAACTATGAAACCTATGGAGGTGTATTTCACGAACTTATGCACCATTCATTAGAGAAGCACAATTACAACATGGACTTGGAAGAAGAAATAATTAGTTGGGCAGAAAATGAAAGCCATCAAGTGTTTGAATTGGTTTTAAAAAATATCGCATAACACCGATATAAACCTAACAGAGCACATTTTCAATCAATAACATCAAACAATAAACACAGCATCAGGTGGAACGTATAGGGGGAGTTTACTTGAGGGGCATATACATCTATGTTCCTGTCAATGATGATTTGGAAAATTTAGCCCAGTATTATTTATACCGGATTGAAAGTGGTTTCTGCAAGGTATCCATTCTTGCCACCACCGACTTAGCCATGAAGTACATTCTTTGGTATGCTGGCATTGAGTATGGCTCAAATGACTGGAAAGTTATATCCAAGCGCATCAGAGAGGTGCGTAATGATTCCATGGAGGCATTGAAGAAAAAGTTACTTGACCACAACAAAGTTCCCGAACGCCGGCCGCCATTCAAGCACCAGCTTCAAACAATGGTATGGTCGTTTACGAACTGGAGGGTGATGTTGTCTTTGGATATGGGGCTTGGGAAGTCTATCACTTCTATCTTAAAATCTGAGTACCTTGGATTATGGCCTACTTTGATTGTTTGCCCGGCTTCGGTAAAGCACAACTGGTTTCCCGATACCCATAGCCGCTATTAAAGACCTGTTTCGAGAACAACCAACACTATAAGTTTTAGCCCCGTTTTAGGGGCTTTCTTTTTTTGGTTACATTTGGCAGGGAATCAACATCAACATACCATGCCAAAAAGCCAAATAGGGGAAATAGTCGTGGACTACATCAAGTCCATGACTTCAGATTTTAACAACCGAACATTAGCCAGAAAAATAGTGCAGGAAAATCCGCACGTGTTCGAGCAAACAGAAAACGAAATCGAAAGAGTTAGGAATAGAATTAGGCAATACAGGGGGGCGTCAGGGGAACTAGACCGCCGAGATTTTAAAACAAAATATTGGGTGCGAGAGGAAAAGAAGGTCAGCGAGTACATGGCCGACTACTTAGCCAAAGGCGAGGAAAACGACACGCCCTCAATTTGGTATCTGCCGCCGCATCTAAACAAGGTTTTAATCTTGTCGGACATACATATACCATACCACGTTTACGACGCCGTAATGGCCGCGTTAGACTACGGGATGCAACAGGGTGTGGATGCTATTTACCTCAACGGCGATATTGTGGACTTTAAGGATATTTCACGTTGGGACAAAGAGCCGGATGCTATCAGGCTGCACGATGAAATAGACATGGTGCGCGAATTTTTGCAAGGGCTGGCGGGTATTGGCCTGCCTGTGTTTTACAAACTTGGAAACCACGAGGACAGGTGGCAGAAGAAGATTATGCGGGATGCGCCGGAGTTCGCAAAACTTGACGCGCTCAAACTTGAGAACGTGCTGGGATTAAATGACCTTGGGATTGAACTAATCGCATCCGGCACGCGTGCGCAGTTCGGCAATTTGACCGTTATACATGGGCATGAGTTCGGTGAAACCCTGTTCTCTCCGGTAAACCCTGCGCGCGGTTTATTTTTGCGGGCCAAATCGTCGATTTTGTCGGGGCACTACCACCAGCGCAGCCAACATGGAGAGGCAAATATTATGGGTGAAGAAACCCGCTGCTATTCCACGGGCTGTTTATGCGACCTGACGCCAAAATACCGCCCCTTCGCCTTCACAAAATGGAAGCATGGCGCGGCAATAGTTGAGGTAAACCCCGATAAAACCTTCCAAGTCTTTAACTTTGAGATTAAAGAGGGTCAAATTATTTATTAACTTTGTAAACATGAAGACAATGGCCACTGCTTCGGCTTTCCTTATAGCGTTTTTCGCACCTGTTGCACCCGTTTTGCTTGCAGTTGGGGGATTTATAGCCCTTGACACGCTAACTGGCATCCTAAAATCCATAAAACTACATGGCTGGCGGTCGATTAAGTCGGCAAAGTTGGCACGCGTAGCCACGAAAAACCTCGTTTATTGCGGCAGCGTGTTGGTTTTTTTCCTTTTGGACAAGGCTATGTTTAATGAGGTGCTTATAGGCTTCATTCCTACGCCGTATGTCCTGACCAAAGCAATGGGGCTTATACTTTGCAGCATTGAAGCGAAGTCAATAGACGAAAATTTCGAGGCAGTTTATGGCGTATCTTTGTGGGAGCGGTTTAAGCTAATCATTAAGCGCGTGAAGTCAGTCGTTGGCCAAGTTCAAGAAATCAAAAAAGCATAACATGGATGTCGTTTCATTAGTGGCAGCTGCCACTTCCAAAATAAAAAAGTGGAAAGCATCTAAGGCTTGGGCGCGTCCGCAAACGTATGACCCCAAGTTCAAAACCAGTCAATGGATTGCAGCTTTGCCCGATTTTTCCGAAGGGTACAAGGCGGCAATTTTGGAGCACGAAAAGGTCGCACCACACGCGGAGGCAGACTATTTCCCCTATGGCATATTAAAATCCAAAGCACCCAACCAAGACGAGAAGGAATGGGAATATCAAATGCACCTTTACGAAAGTGTTACAAACAGCGATTGGGGGCGGGCTTTGAATAAGACCAAGGCCGTAGGAAACAAGCAGAACTATAATATTAAGTGGTCGAATCCTGACCAGAAAAAATACTTTTACGAGGACTACCCCATCTACCAAAGTGTAGAGGCGTTTTTCATGGATATTGTCCGTGAAGAAAAAATCAACTATCCAAACAAGTTAATGGTGGTTGAGCCGGAGGGGCTTACGTATTTGCGGGATGTTGAAACTGGAAGCGTGTTGTATATTGACGACACCGAAGCCGTTTCGCCAGTTGTCCGCATCTACGAGGAATATCAAACGATTTACTTCAAAGAGCGCAGCCATGCACTCGTGTTGGTGTCTATGGATGAACACTACCAAGACACCCTAAAAAACGAAAAGCATGACGGGTTAAGATTTCGCTATTTCGACACCACTATCATTATGGACATTGTCCAAGTGGGCGAAGATGAAAAGAAAAACCCCGTTTATGAATTTTTGCCCGCATACGTTCACGGGTGGGGCTGGATGCCATGCACTAAGCTAAAAGGGCCGTCTAAAATTATCGGTGGCGAAGTAGTTTATGAATCTGCGTTTGCATCCGCTATACCGGATTTAAACGAAGTCATACGCATTAACTCTACTGCGCAGGTGTCTATCCACACTCAAGCCTTTCCTGTAAGGATTATGGTGGTAGACCCTTGCGATTATAATGACGGGCAGGGAAATGCTTGCAGCGGTGGTAGTGTTTGGTCGCCAATTGAAAAGAACAATGTGTCTTGTCCCTCCTGTAAAGGAAGCGGCAAAAAATCATTAGGGCCAACATCCGTCATTGAGGTGCTGGCGCGCGACCCAAGGCCCGGCGCAGGGCCAACCGAACTGCCAACAGACCCGCTGAAATTCGTAGCACCTGACCCAACGATTTTGGAATACCTTGACCAGCGTATTGAAAAACACCGGAACAAAGCGTTTTCGATGTTTTTCGATACGGATAAGGCTACATCCGAAACGGCCACGGGCAAACAACTGGAAAAAGAAGAGTGGCAGACATTTATGTCAGGCTTTGCGCGTGAGTTGTTTGGATTGTTAGGTTTTGCAATTGAAGCCATTGGCTTTATGAGGTTTGGTGCAAATTTCGCAGAAGTAGAAATATCATATCCCAAAACCTTTAACTTCCGTACACCGGAAAGCATTACCGCCGAAATTGCCACGGCTAAAAAAGAGGGACTGCCTGCCACTTACCAAAAGGCATTAACCTTGGAGGCGGTTGAAACGCGGTTTGGTTCTGACAAGGTAACCATGTCCGACATTGAATTGCAAATGGCAATAGACAAGCTGTGGTACATGGACGCGCTACAAGTTCGCGCAGGGCTTGGTGTAACCATATCCACGCCGGAGGCATTGCTGCACCAAAATTTTACCACGTATTTAGAACAAGCCCGCATAGAAGATGAGGGATTTGATGAATTGGACACCACGGCCAAGCGCGCTGTACTATTGGCATTGGCACAAGCCGACAACCTAATCATTAACCCTGCTGCCGCAGCGATTGACGGAGGGGCTGCAATGGCCGCTGCCGGAGGTGATAGCACTGGCGCGCTGCGCGGAAGCGTTGGGGGGCTAACTGGAATGATTGAAATAGTTAAAGCGGTGGCATCCGGCTTGTATGACCTTGACGCAGCGGTGTCCTTGGTAATGGACCGCTTCGGCCTAACCGAAGAACAAGCCCGAGCGCAATTAGGAACGCCAAACGCTACTGCCTCGGTAGTGGAGGGCGTTAAAGATTTAAACCTTTAATTCACACATATGAACACACCAAGCGTTATTTTGGTACGGGTGGCCCACCGGAAATCCTTAAGGCCAACCGAGCGGCTTCGGCCCCGCGATTTCGGAAGCGAAAAAACCTTCTCTCACATGGAGTTAAAACAAGTAGGTTCGCAGCCCTTTAACAAATGGCTGACGGATTTTGGCCGAAACGGATACATGATTAAGGCCGACTATGAGGCTGGCAATTATGCACCCTATGGCTTTGACCCTGCAACTATTCAAAGCATTGAGGACGGCAGACGTGGCGGCGTTTCACGCGAAGCTGAACTCCAACTCGAACTTATGGAGAAGGAAGCCGAAATTGCACGCCTGCGCAAAATTGCCGAAGCAGCCGAAACAAAAAAAGGCAAAGCCAAAGCACAGCAAGAAGTAATTGAGCCGCAAGGCTACGACCAAACCAACACAGCCGAATAATGGAAACAATTGAAATCTTAAAAACCCTTGGCATTGAATTAGCCGAGGGCGAAACCCTAAGCGCGGATTTATTGACCACCAAGCTGGGCGAAAAATACGTAGACGTTAGCCTACACAAAAAAGAGGTAGATGCCGCGTTCGGGAAAGCTATGGGCACAATGGAAACCAAGTTAAAACCATTGTTGGGCGAAGATGCCAAAGGGCTGAAAGGTGAGCAAATGGCGGAAAAGTTAGCCGCCAAATTTGCCGACATGGCCGCCTTGGTGGATGCCGCAAAAAAGGATGGTGCAAGCACGGCTGAAATCGCTAAACTTCAAAAGAAAGCAGATGACCTTGCAGGGCTATTGGAGCAGGCCAACGCTGCCGCCGAAGCGTACAAGACCGAAGCTGCCACCGCGCGCGAAAAAGCGTTAGAGGAACTTGGAAAAGAAAGGCTAAACGCAAAAATCACCGAAACCTATAACCGGATCAATTGGAGCGAACAAGCCAACGAGTACGCCAAGAAAGGGCTGTACATTGAAATTTCCGCCAAGTACGAATTTAAGGAGGAAAGCGGAAAACTAATGGCGTACGACAAAGGCGGCAACATCGTAAAGATTGGCACGTCCCACGCGACCGCTGACCAAATCTTCCAGCAGGAGGCGAAAGCTGCCAAGCTGTGGAAGGAAGTGCAGCAGGCTGCCGGAGGCCAACGGGTAACCATTGACCCAGCCGACAAGCACGCGGCGAAGCGAGCAGAGCGACTGGCATTTGCGGAAAAGTTGAAGCCTAAGGCGTAAACCCCGACATATTTTACAGCCTCCTTCGGGAGGCTTTTTTGTTTTAACACTTTTTAACCTTTGAAGTATTGTAAAATATTACAATCGCTGTACCTTTGATTTATCAAAACGCAGCAGCCATGACAGTTTACAGATACAATTGCAAAAACAGACAAGACCGCCATTTCAACACAACTGGGCGTGAAAAAAACCCAAACATGGTTAAGTTTTATGCTACATCTTTGGAGCACGCAGAGGGATATAAGTACATCTACAGCCGCGCTGGTGAAGTTATTTATGAGTGCGAATTAGAAACGGCAGACGTTTCGGGCATTAAACTTTTTGACATGGAGGCCAACGCCGCCCAGCTAACCACCTATAAAAACTATATCACCGAAAAAGCGGAAGAGCAACGTCCAATGATTTTGAAATTAATTGCTGAGGAAAAACGTAAAAAGCAGCGTACATATTTTGAGCAATCTTTGGCAAATCTTGAAAAAGACCTACACCAAACCTTGGTTCTGCACCAATTTCAGTTTTTGTCCAACTACGAAAGACAAACTGAACTAATTAACGAACTTCGCTCACTTGGCTTTGACGGATATTTCACTACCAAAGAAGTTGCAGTTTTTTAACCTGCCACCTGCTGCCTTTACCAAGCCTCCCTAACCGGAGGCTTTTTTTTGCACCTAAATTTGCATTTAACATTTTTTAACTATATTTGTAGCGGCGGTGGCGACCGCGCCCAAATCACGCATGGCGGTGGCGACCGCACCCAAGTACGCAATCCGTAAAATTTTAAATCCAAATCAATGTCATACGCATCTACTTTAATTGCGTGTAATGCAGTGCAAGAATCACTGGCATCCGCATGGGCCTATAACAACCTTAGGGCCGACCAAACAACCCTTATGCAGGTGTTGTTGTCCGAAATCAACCGCCGCGATACCATTCAGCGCATCGTGTCTAACAATGGCAAACGCCGCGCCGTAGAAGTTATCTATGAGCAGCGTTTCTTGGAGTCTATCGTGGATAGCGGTGGACGTATCGTTTGTGGTGGTGGTAGCACTTCCGGCGAACTTTCCAAAACTTATGACGTAGCACCTTCAGATGGTTTCAACATCAAGTGGAGTGTGGATATGCAAACCTTGGAAGAGCGTTGTGAAGCCGACCAAGACTATATCGCGCGCCAAATCCTCAAGAACATGAACGTGCTTCTTGAGCGCGCTGAAACCTACGTGGCTGCGCAAATCGCCCTTAACCTTGGTTTCTTCGCTTCCGATGTAGACGCTGGTAACCCTGCTGGTACTTCTACCTTGAAACAAGGTACTGCCTTCAACCTTAACGGAACTATCTCTTACGACCTTTCAAACGTGGTAAAGTATGAGTTCACTGCCAACGAATACAACGGCCCTATCGTTGCTTTAGGCGGAGAAGACGTTTGGAAATATGCAAACGCGCTTCAAGCCTCCACAAGCGACAACGACCTTGGCGTACAACCTGAAATCCTACGTCAAAACGCTGGAATCAACTATGGCTACAGCCGCAAAATGGCTACAGCTTTGGGTGGTAAAGAGTTTTTCCTTGGTATGATGCCAGGTTCAATTCAGTTGTTGTCCTTCAACGAGTTCGCAGGTGCTGACGGAAACCCACGGGTAATTGACGACAACGCACTTAAACAAGGCGTTATCATGCACCCCGAACTTCCTATCATGTTTGACTACTACGCTGAATATGCTTGTTCAGGTAGCAGCCGCCAGTGGAACTTCGGTTTGGCTTTGAACTTCGACACTGCTTTCTTGCCTAACGATATGTTCCAAGTGGGTGACCGCATGGAGGGCGTTAACGGCCTGTTGAAATTCGAGGTTATCTAAAAATCGTGTGTGTTCGGTTAAAATGGGGGTGGCTTCGGCTGCCCCTATTTTTTTTTGTACCTTAGCAAAGTAATCCTGAAATCATGGCCACGAAAAAAACTTACACCCCTACAACAGTTACCAAGCCACGCCCAGCCAAACCATGTAGCACCTGCGGAAGATGAACTGCCTGACGGAACTAATAGGACTTGACGAATGCGGCACGCGGGTAGCTGGCAAGCTGTACATTAACGATATGCCCGGGTGGAATAGTTCGCTGTTGGGATACCTAACAACGGATGAAAAGCCAAACACCACAGATGTATTTAACGCCGCCGCGCTTCGTGCTGCCATGCGCCTTGAGGATGACTGGCGAACTGCCATTACATCCAAGATTAGCGCTCCCTCCATTATTGGAAGGGGCAACATTGGGATGTATCAAGACGGCAAGCGCATCCGCCCTGCAAGTGCAGGAAAGCACGCGGGTATCAGAGTGACCGCCAATGGATCTGCATTCACGCAGCTAAACATTGACCAGATTAAGGTGTTTTGGCCTGTGGCGGTGTCTTCGTCTATCATTGTCGTGGACTTGTTGCAGGGGGCTATTTTAGCTACTTACCCATTCACAAGTGTGGCTGGAGGCTATGCCACCATTGAGGCGAACCTTGCCGTGCGCAGCATGGGGCAAGCTATGGACATAGCTATACTTGCACCCGCCGACAATGGCAGCTACGATGGTGCTATAACCTACGGCGGATGTCGTGAATGTGGCACGAAATGGGAAGCTGCCGGAAAAAACGTCTACGCGCAAACCACAGCGTTTACAACGGGTGGGCCTTATACGGATGCAACGGCTACAAGCCTCGGACATATTAACGGGGTTTCGGCCACTTATGCGCTGTCCTGCGATTATGAGGCGGTGCTGTGCCAATACGCCCACAGGCTTAAGCGCGCTATGGTTTACGCGGCTTTGGTGGAGGTGCTGAATGAGGCTTTGTTTTCCAAGCGTCTTAACTCCTTCACAAGCGTAAACCGCGAGGACGTCGTGGAGCAGCGCGATATGTATGCCGAACTTTATAATGAGGCCGTTGGCAGCGTGTTTGAGAACTTGGTGCTACCAAACGACATTTGTTTTGCTTGTCGGCCAGCAGTTAGGGCAGCGACATATATTCCGTAACTAAACACACACTATATGAACCGATGCAACTTATCGCCGCGAATAACGGCGGCAACATCCATGCAACGCGCGCACTCTTTTGCGGATGCAAAAGAATCCCACGCACAAATCTCCTTATTTTTAGACGTGGAAAAAAACCCACGATATGCACCAACGCCAACAAGCACATTCTGCAACGTGGCAGCGCACGACTTCGCTACGCTGGCAGGGCATTATATCCCGCGCGTATGGTGGACAATCGAAGCCATGACACGCAAAGACAGCGCAGCCATTTACGGCAAAAACTGCGTGGAAATGAACGCAAACGCGCTGCATGATTGGTTTTTTTCGCATGGTAGGTCATTTGGATGGGGGCGTACCGATATTATAGAAGCGCAGGAAATCGTGAATAAAGGCGGCTTCGCTATCATTGTGGCCCGAAACAAAAACAGACGCCAAAGCGGACACATTTCGGTTATTATGCCCGGCGATGTGCAGGCAATACCTTTGCAATGGAACGCGGGACGCGTAAATAAAGCGTCTTTTCGGTCATCTTGGTACACGCGTGTAACCTTCGACAGCTGGGGAGTTTATTCGATTATGCCGTAAGCGCAGCAAATTTTAACACTTTTTAAGAATTAAGCGGGTTGGCCCTATTGTAAGATATTACAATGGGGCTTACTTTTGTCTTATAAATAATTCAAAAACAAAACGCCATGCAGCAAATCAACAAAGACCAACGACCTATTGGCCGTAATTCAAGGTACACTTGTTTTTACTCCGAAGATATTTCACGCGAAACGGAAAAGGCGTATTTGGTTAGGTTATATTCAGAGACATCGGACGTTTTTTTTAAGCGTTGGCTGCCAAAGTCCAAAATGCTTGCATACCACCATGTTGATGGTAGAGACATTATTGACAATGGCGTGGACTTTGTCAAAAACCCAAACTTTGGGAAAAATCGCGTTCAGTATTTTATCCCTGATTTTTTCATCAATGACCAAAGCACCCCTACGGCTCAAACTGACGAAGATATTATGCCACACAGAATGACAGATAATGATGTTTTAGGGGTTAAGGGCATTGATTACTAACACACATTTACCGAACCATGAACAACACCAAAAAAGCACTAATCGCAATTGTTGCAGTTTTTGCACTAATTGCACTCAACGTGGCAACAAGCTACGCCGACAAACAATGTTTTACACATAACACCACAAAACCATGAACATCAGAATTAACCCATTCGACGGCATCAACCTTGAAGTAGAAACCAAGGAGATTAACCTTAACATTTGCCTATCCAAAGGTAGCGGGCTGGAAGCCGAAACCGCCATGAAGTTTGTGCAAACAGCTTACCACGCCGTTTCATTTGTGGATGACCAAGAAATGGACACCACCCTGTTCATCATGGAGCTTATCCGCCGCTTACCACAAGACAAAAAAGAACTTTTTAAAAGCCTGAACCTATGAACCAAGTTACAACACGCACCGCGCATTTCACAGCCATGACGCTCAAAGCTGGCACTAAAGCGCATATTTTGCGACACCACAAGCAATACACCGAACGCTTTGGAATATCGCGAAAAACCCTCTATAATTGGGTGAATGACACCAGCATGGTTGGCCCTGCTTACTCCTATGCGTTCCTGCACTTCACCGCCAATATGCTGAACTGCCAAATACCCGAAATGCTGGAATTTATTTACGGCAAAACCACACTACAAACCAAAACACACGTTGAATTATGAACACCACCGAAATTCAAAAACTACCAGACGCTGCCGCCGCCACACAAGCCATGCAGCAACTTGACGAACTCTTAACCATGCTGGGTGAACAACCTGACAAGCGGTACATTAAGACCAATAAATACGCCAACAACGCGGAATATTTGCCCATTGGCTACATTGAAGCTAAACTTGACCAAATCTTCAGAGGCTTATGGAAACTTGAAATCGTAAACCAACAACAAGTGGCCAATGGCTATGTCGTTTCGGTTCGCTTGTCCGTGTACAACTGGGTGACAAACCTTTGGTTAGTGCGTGATGGGATCGGCGCGAAAGCATTTGAAATGGAAAAAGGCGCGCACCCGACAGACTTTACCAAAATCAACGCAAAGGGTATCGAAAAAATCGTACCTATTGCCAAAGCAGAGGCATTCAAAAACGCGGTGAAATCGTTAGGCAATATCTTCGGGCGAAACCTAAACCGGGAATTTAAGCACGGACACGCACCAGACAAGCGCGTGAAGGAGATTATTGAAGGACCTATTAATGCGTAATACCCCAAACCCATGAACCTATCACAATCCGCCGTTAAGACTTGGGAAGCGGCTACCCAAACAACCCCCGAAGGTGTAAACCATTACCACTCCCCAGCGTGTAAGTATTACTGGAAACTCATCTACGTTGACGGCCACGAAACGCCGCCCAGCGATGCGCAGTTACTTGGACAAGTTTTCGAGTATAAACTCACCGGACAAAAAACCCTACACGGCCAAACACCCGAACTGCCTAAACTTAAAAATGGTGGGGCTTCCGCAGATGAACGCATGATTGACGAGCGCGTGGAAGCGACCAAAGCATTTTTGGAGCATCACGGCATCGTGTTAAAAAACGGCAGCGTGTTCATTAAAGACGGCATAACCGGACACATTGACGCTGAAAGCGAAGTACAAAACAAACCCGCCATTATTGACATCAAATTCACCGAAACCAAAGAGGATGACAAGTGGCACGGTTGGGGCGACATGGACAAAATCGACCTACTCCAGCCCGCCACATACGTTTGGGGTATGGGCCAACCATACCGCCGTTTTTATTATCTAATTGTTGGTAAAACATGGCTTAGGCTGGTGCAGGTACTACTCACCCAAGCCGACCTTGACGATATGCACGCGCGGTTTGCGGCGGTGCGCGAAGCCATAGCCGACAGCGACTTTGCCCCAACACCAACGTGGAAAAATTGCAAGTCCTGCAAGCTGGCGGAAATCTGCCAACACGCGGTGAAGTTTCCGGAAATTGAAACATATCAGCGCGGATAATGCTTTTCGACTATCAGCACAAGGCGGTTAGCGACACACGCGCCGCCTTTTTAAACCACCGCAGGGTCATCCTCACCATGCCAACTGGAAGCGGCAAAACCTACACCGCCGCCACAATGGTTAAGGCAGCCGCAGAAAAAGGCCGCTCTTTACTTTGGGTGGCACACCGGAACGAACTACTTGACCAAGCGCGCGCATCACTCGCAAACGTAGGCGCACCCCCCGAAATTTGCACAAGCATACAAAAGTGGAACAGATCCGGCGGACGCATCAAACGCCCAGACTTCATCGTTATAGACGAAGCGCACCTAAGCATAGCGGAAACCTACAAGAAGCTAATCGAAGCCTACCCAAAAGCCTATGTGCTGGGATTAACCGCCACGCCGTACCGCTTGGACGCGCAGGGCTTAGGCGAAATCTACGACACTATTGTTGAAGGGCCGGCAACCCAACACCTAATCGACATTGGTAGGCTATCACCGCCTATGTACCGCGTTCCATCGCAACTAAACTTTGCCGAACTGCGCAAAGCTGGCCGCGATTTCGACCCAAGACAAATGGCGGCAATGTGGGACAAGGCCAAGGTATTTGAGGGCGTAGTGCGAAACTTTACGCAAATGTGCCCAGAGGCCAAAGCCATAGCGTTTTCATCAAGCGTAGAACAATCCCAAAAGTTAGTAAATGAGTTTGCAGCGGCTGGCTACATCGCTGCGCACGTGGACGCGGAAACGCCGCCAAAGGAACGCGCAAGGCTGTTAGACCTTTTTCGCAAAGGCCAAATCCAAATCCTATGTAATGTTGCATTGTTTACGGAGGGTTACGACCTCCCCGATATTCAATGTGTAATCCTTAACCGCGCCACTTTGTCCCGCGCCCTATATATGCAAATGGTGGGCAGGGGTGGTCGTTCCGCGCCGGGAAAAACAGGATTTTGGGTTTTGGATTTTGGGGGAAACGTCCTACGGCATGGCCGTTGGGAATCACCCGTTGAATTTAACCTTGACGGAACGCCACCAAGCCTAAGCGAAGGTGTCGCACCAATGAAAGTTTGCAAATCGTGCTTTATAATCAACCCAATCCAAGCCAAAGTTTGCACCGCTTGCGGCTGGGTTTTTCCCCGCCATACGGGCAATGCCGAAGAAACTGAACTTGTTTCGTTAGACGACCGCCCAAATGTGCTTGAATTTGTCGAAATTTGCAATTCCGCCACCGCCCAAATGCGACCCGAAGCAGCAGCGCACAGGCTCGCATCAGTAGCGCAAAACCCCGCCGAATACCGAAAGGCATTGCAGCAACTGGCAACCATGAGGGGTTATTCCGCAGGCTGGGTATGGCGGACTCAAAAAAACATCCCTTGGAAGGGAAATGCAAAGATTATTAATGATTAAACGAAAAACCATGAACCACGGAAGCCTTTTTAGCGGCATTGGCGGTTTTGACCTTGCAGCCGAATGGATGGGATGGAATAATGTTTTCCATTGCGAATGGAATCCGTTTGGTCGCAAAGTTTTAAACAACTATTGGCCTAATTCAATTTCTTATGAAGACATTACAAAAACAGATTTCTCTATTCACAGAGGAAACATTGACATCATTACGGGCGGATTTCCTTGCCAGCCCTACTCAATGGCCGGAAAACGGCTCGGAAAAGATGATGAACGCCACCTCTGGCCAGAGATGCTTAGAGCAATTCGAGAAATTTCCCCGCGCTGGGTCGTGGGCGAAAATGTTTTCGGCCTTGTTAATTGGAACGGGGGAATGGTATTCGATGAGGTGCAGGCTGACTTGGAAGCTCAAGGGTACGAAGTACAACCGTTTGTACTTCCAGCTTGCGCCGTCAACGCTCCGCACAGACGAGATAGGGTTTGGTTTGTTGCCTACCGCAACGGCACAGGACTTCAAACGGAGGGGGCCGAACAGCAAGCAGCAGGGATTGAGCAATACCGAGAACTGGACGAAACTACTCCCGACACCGAGGGCGAATCAAGTGAACGGATGCGACCTAAACAGCGAAAATCTTGCGAATCGGAACAAGGGGAATTTGGAGGAATCAATAGCGAAAATGTTGGTTACAGGAATGCTCCCGACACCAACGGCAATGGACAGTACCAACGCAACTGCCAACATGAAAAGCACACAAGTGAAGGAAGGGAGTATGCATTCGGTAACGCTGAGCAGGTACATTTTGAACAATCCACTATTGAACACTCCAACAGCATCGGACAAGAATGGGGGGTGCACTCGAAGCAATCCAAAACTACAATTAGGAAGCAGTTTAGTGAACAAAATGCACGGAGTTCTAAATCAACCTATTGGCAAAACTTCCCAACTCAATCCCCGATTTGTTGCGGAGATGATGGGCTTTCCTACCAACTGGACGGAATTACCTTTCCTAAATGGCGAAACGAATCAATTAAAGCCTACGGAAACGCCATAGTGCCACAAGTAGTTTACCAAATCTTTAAAGCAATTTCTATCTTTGAACAAAACGCATAAACATGAACTTCAACCTATCTTTTTACCCAAACGTGCGCGCGCCGAAGCCATCGCACAACATGACATTTGAGGATTTTATCGATAATGTCCAAACTAACCCAGAATGGCAAGAGGCCGCAGAGCAAATCCAAGCCATAAACGACAAAGCAGAACGCCGAGAAGCCAAAACCAAACTGCCCGGCGTACGCCTTAGCGGTACATTCTCCGGCCAAAGCGATGACAGTATCATAACCAAGTCAGGTTTAATCGGCATGGACATAGACGACTTCTCTGGCGATTTACAACTTCTCAAGGAGCAACTTTGCCATGACCAATTTGTGGCAGGAGCGTTTTTTAGCGTTTCCGGAAATGGCTTATGCGCGGTTTTCCGGATTACCACCGACGACTACGCCGAAGCCTACATCCAAATTTCGGCATACCTACGCAAGGAGTACAACATCACCTGCGATCCCGCTTGCAAAAACATTTCACGCTTCCGGTTTATCACCCATGACGGCTTACCATACATCAACCTTAACGCTGTTGTTTTCGACATTAAGCCCCCCAAGACGCAAAAGAAAGCGGACTTTGTACCCTATTCAAAAGACAGCGACGTTGAGTACATTATTGGCCAAATTCAAAACTTAGGCATTGACATTACCACGTCATACGAAGATTGGCTAAAAGTTGGCTTTGCCATAGCCGACGAGTACGGCGAAAATGGCCGTAACTTCTACCACATCCTTTCCCAAAACCACCCCGAATACAACACCGCCACCACAGACAAAAAGTACGATAGCCTCCTGCGCGGCCGCAATTCCTCTAAACGCGTATCAATTCGCTCCTTGTTTTACATCGCAGCGCAACACGGCATACGCACGGTTTCCCCCGAACGTGCCATGATAGACGCACAAGCCCAGCGCGTTTCCAAAACCACCAACACCACCCAAGACCTCGTAGGCTCGCTCGCCGCCGTTGGGGTAAACATTTCAGAAGATAATGCCAAGATAGCACTCGAAGCCGCCAAGACTTCCAAGGTAAGCGGTAACGCTATGGACTTAATTGGCCAGTTTATCATATCCAACTTCGACCTCTACCGAAACGGCGTAACCCAGCGCATTTATTGCAAGGCAGACCACCTCCACCATAAGTTTATCGGCGAACAGGAAATAAACTCTATGTTTGTACGCCTCAAGCAAATCGAACCAAAAGTCAAAATCCAAGACATCAAGGCTTACATCAACTCCGAAAACACACCAACATTTCACCCATTCGCGGACTTTATCGCCGAAAAACAAGGCTATGAAGGCCCAGACGTGGTGGCACAACTTATTGACTGCATTAAAGTGGAAGAAGACAAGGCATACGGCCCAACCTGCCAGCATGGTATCTATAAGCAGGTGTTTATGCGTAAGTGGCTTTTGGGCGTGGTAGGCTCTATGCAAGGCCACCATAACGAACTTATGCCTATACTTTGCGGTGCTGGGGGGATTGGTAAGACCGTTTTTGTGCGCGAACTTCTACCGAAGTCCATGCGCTATTTATTCGGGTCAGGCATAATCGGAATGGGCAAGGACGACCAAATGAAAATGAATGAATTTCTTATCCTGTTGGATGACGAATTTTCCGGAAAAACCACGCGCGACTTTAAGACGCTCAAGCAGGTGCTTTCCTTGGATTATGTTACCATACGCCTACCATACGCAGCCACCACCGAGAAACTCCAACGCATCGCCTCGTGGATTGGCACGTCTAACGAAACACAAATTATTGACGACCCAACCGGAAACCGCCGTTTTGTACCCATGACCATTACCGAAATTGACCAGAAAGGCATGGAAAAAATTGACCGCGAAGCTCTTTGGTCGCAGTTAGTAACCGAATACACCAAAGCGGACACAGAGGAACTGCGCAAACCCCACCACCTTACACGCGAAGAAATGAAGTTTCTTAACATGGTTTCCGCCGCATACGCTGTTACATCCGCCGCGCAAGACCTTGTGTCTTTAATTGTAGACCTTCCACAAATCGGGCAAAAAGTGGAGTATTTATCTTCATCGGAAATTCTTGCACTCATGAAAATGAAGTACCGCGTAGACCAAGTAAACCCCCAGCAAATTGGGCGCGTCCTAACCTCATTAGGCTTTGAGCAATCACTAAAGCGCACCGGAACAATGGTTAAACGTATGTGGAAGGTGTCCTTAGTAAACTCTGCCGACCTTGGTTTAATTGGTCGCGAAGTACCACTGCCCGGTTTAACACCTTATAACACTTTAACAAACGAAGATTTTTTAACTTTACCGAATTAAACACCACTAAACCATGAACACCACAACCGACATCACCAGCCTACTATCCAACGTAGCTAAGGCCACCGCACCAAGCACCATCCCTGCAACGCAAAACCTTTGCTTTCGGAATAACCAAGTGGAGGCAACAGACCTGCAAACGCACATCGTAGCACCGCTACCATCCGACCTGAACTGCCAAGTAAACGCTTCCGCGCTAATCGCAGCTTTAAAACAAATCGAAAACCCAACCATCACCCAGCACGAGGGCTACATCCTTTTAAAAACTGCCAAGGGTAAATACAAAATGCCATGCTACCCGGCGGACGAGTTTCCGGCTGCTCCTTCCATTTCCGGCACACCTATGCAGGTTTCCTCGGATGTTTTCGCATCGGCCATGCAATACTGCTCAAACATGGTGGGTAAAGACGACCTACGCCCTGTCATGTCCGGCATATACTTCGGCGAA
>Ga0209972_10001533_pt1 | contig 20078 bp, 14 predicted proteins | sample NOAtaG_7_FD_187302 | JGI IMG/M metagenome (GOLD analysis project Ga0209972, IMG submission 187302) | Freshwater lake microbial communities from Lake Erie, under a cyanobacterial bloom - NOAA_Erie_Diel1S_2200h metaG (SPAdes) (version 2) | ecosystem: Environmental > Aquatic > Freshwater > Lake ... | reverse complement strand
GCGGTCGAGCGGGCGCTGGAGATCTTCATGCGCCACTACCGGAACCATCTGCTCGACCGGACGGTTCTCTATCCGGGGGTCGGCGAGGCCCTGACCCAGCTGGCCGAGCTGCCGTTGGGAGTGATCACCAACAAACCATATGAGTTCGCGGTGACCATGCTGAAAAGGCTCGGCCTGGACCACTATTTTCGAATCGTGCTGGGCGGGGACAGCCTGCCGGAGCGGAAACCCTCCCCGATGATGCTGCTCGAGGCGGCGCGGGCCTGTGGAGTCGATCCGGCACGGACGCTCATGATCGGCGATTCGCGGATCGATATCGCCGCCGGACGGAACGCGGGGATGAAGACCTGCGGTTTCACCGGAGGTTTTCGCGGTCGGGACGAGTTGCGCCAGGCCGGCGCCGACCTGCTCTTCGACCATTTCGCGGAGTTGCCACAACTCGTCCTGCCGGATTGAGATTGGCGCGGCCCGGGCTAGGCTTGACGCTTGACCCGCTCGTAGACCTGCCAGGCAAACCATCCGATGGCCCCAAGGACTGCCAGCTTAAGCAGAATCTTGAGCAACGAGATCACCAGACCGATAATCGACCCGGCAATACTTATGACTGACACAGCAACAATGACGGCGACGATGCCGAGAACGATATAACCAATGATACGACCCATGATGTTTCTCCGTGATCTGGCCCTGATCTGGCCCCTTATTTGGCCCTGGTCTGGTGACCAACTGGTTCGTTGAGTCGGACACCGCGAAAAGAAATGCAACAACAACTTTCGTCGGCCTATGGTACGATCCGCCTGCGAGGGTTGTTCCCGAAAACTTGGTGGTAAATTGACAGGCTTTCGCGGCCATTCCTATAATCGCAGATTCGATTGTCAGGATTAAACCCCATTATTGCGTCGTGAGACAGGAGAGAACGATTGTCAGACCAGGATAATGACCAGATTCAGCAGCGCCACCGCAATCTCGCGGAGATCGTCGAGTTGGGCCATCCGGCCTATCCGCACCGGTTCGACCAGACCCGGACGATCTCGGAGATTGTCCGCCTCTACCACATGCATGCCGGCCGGAAGGAGGAGACTGAACTCGAATCGGTCAACCAGATTCTGAAAGAGGTCGAGGGCGGAGTGATCCGTCTGGCCGGTCGGATCATGACGATGCGGACGATGGGCAAAGCCGGGTTTGCCCACCTCACGGACGGTCGGAATTCTCTGCAGATCTATATGCGGAGAAACGATATCGGCGAGGATGGCTGGGCGCTCTACCAGCGACTCGATCTGGGCGACTGGGTCGGGGCGGAAGGGTTCCTCTTCATCACGAAGACGGGCGAGCTCTCGCTGCACGTGACGCGGCTCAGTTTTCTGGCCAAGGCGCTGCTGCCGATGCCGGACAAGTACCATGGGGTGCAGGACAAAGAGATTCGCTACCGGCGCCGCTACGTCGACCTGATCGCGGCGGGTGGAGTCGGCGAACGCGAGCCGGACCAGCTGACGACCCGCGAGGTCTTCGAGCGCCGGGCGGCGATCATCCGCGAGATCCGCCATTTCTTCGATTCACGCGGTTACGTCGAGGTTGAGACCCCGATGCTCTCCCCGCTCGCGACGGGGGCGGCCGCCCGACCATTCGTTACCCACCACCACGCGCTCGATATCACCCTCTACGCGCGGATCGCGCCGGAACTCTACCTGAAGAGGCTGGTGGTCGGCGGATTCGACAAGGTCTATGAGATCAATCGCAACTTCCGGAACGAGGGAATATCCTATAAACACAACCCGGAATTTACGATGCTCGAGTGGTACCAGGCCTATTCGGACTACGATGACCTGATCAGGCTGACCCAGGAGCTGATCACCGGGCTGGTCGACAAGGTCTGCGGGACGCGCCAGATCGTCTACCAGGATCACGTGATCGATTTTAATCACTGGCGACGTATGACGATGCGTGAGGCGGTGCTCGAGTACTGGCCGGACGATGCGACGCGCCCGACGCCGGAGGGGCTGATGGAACGGGCCTCGCTCGAGGAGGCGGCGGCGGCGCTCGACCTCTCGTTCGACCCGCGACTGAACAACGGGCAGCTGCTTGGGGAGATCTTTGAGAAGCTGGTCGAGCCGCATCTCATCCATCCAACCTTCATCACCGAGTTCCCGACCGATCTGTCGCCTCTCTCGAAGCAGAAGGCCGACGATCCGCGGTTTGTCGAGCGGTTCGAGCTCTACATTGCCAACATGGAGGTGGCGAATGCCTTCTCTGAGCTGAACGATCCGCTCGAGCAGAAGCGGCGGTTCGAAGAGCAGGCGAGTCAGCGCGACCGCGGCGACGAGGAGGCGATGGTCACCGACGATGACTACATCCGGGCGCTCTCGCACGGGATGCCGCCAACGGCTGGCGAAGGGATTGGCATCGACCGGCTGGTCATGATTCTGACCAATCAGCATTCGATTCGTGACGTGATCCTCTTCCCCCACATGCGACCGGAGACAAAAGGCTGAGCGGATTCCTGATCCTTCTGAGCACCGGAGAGAAGCGTGGGCTACGAGTTCTTCATCGCATTACGGTACCTGCGGGCGCGGCGGCGGCAGACGGCGATCTCGGTGATCACCGGGATTGCCGTCGCCGGGCTCGCGCTTGGCGTGGCGGCGCTGATCGTCGCGCAGGCGATGGTCACCGGCTTTCGCGGCGATCTGCAGGATCGTATTCTGCAGGGAACGGCCCATCTCAATCTGCTCCGTGACGACAACCGCGAACTGGACGACTACCAGAAACTGACCCTTCGTTTGCGCGAAGTACCCGGAGTGCGGGCCGCGGCAGCGACGATCTACGCGCCGGTTCTGATCGGACTGGGCGACCAGCAGGAACAGGCGGTGGTCAAGGGGGTCGACCTGGATGCGCCGGCGGAAGCGAGTGAGATCTTCGCGACGGTGATCGAGGGGGATCCGCGAAGCCTTGGCGAGCCGGGAGAGGCGCCCGGAGTGATCCTCGGTCGCGAGCTGGCGCGTATTCTCGGCGTCGGGATGGGCGACCGCGTGACGGCAGTCTCGGCCCAGAGCCGGCTGACGCCGCTGGGGGTGCAGAGCCGGCCCCGCTACACGGAACTGCGGGTGAGCGGCATCTTTGCTTCCGGACTTTACGAATACGATGCGCAATGGGGCTACGTCGCCCTTGGCACGGCCCAGGAGATGACGGGAAGCGCCGGGGCCAATGTGATCCAGATGAAGGTGACCGACCTGGATGATGTCGAGGCGACCGCGGCCCGGGTCCGGGAAGTGGTCGGCGCGGGGTATGTCACGACAACCTGGCAGGAGCTCAACCGCCCGCTCTTTGCGGCCCTCCAGTTGCAGCACCGGGTGATCGTCATCTTCTTCGCGCTCCTGATTGCCATCGCTGCGCTCAATATCATCACGGCGCTGACGATGATGGTCATGGAAAAGAACCGAGATATTGCCATTCTGCGGGCGCAGGGGGCGACGCCGGGAGCCATCCAGCGGATCTTCCTGCTGCAGGGGCTGATCATCGGGCTCGTCGGTTCAGGGCTCGGGCTCGGGCTCGGGCTGCTCCTTTGCCAGGTGGCCAATCGATTCCATCTCATCTCGCTGCCGGCAGAGATCTATGCCGTGTCGAGCATTACTCTCGACGCGCGATGGCAGGACAGCAGCTGGATCGTCCTCCTGACGCTGACGATCAGCCTGCTGGCGACACTCTATCCTTCACGGGCGGCTTCGCGACTCACTCCGGTCGAGGCGCTCCGCTACGAATAGCATTGGCGGTTCGGTCTGCGCTGGCTCCGCCAGTGCCCGAACCGCCGCAGAACGCACCAGAACAAAAATCCAGATGACCCCGGCGCGGACTCTCGATCCGGCCGGCGCACCGTGCCCAGTCTCGGGCGAGGTCTGGCGCGAGGTCTCGGGCGTGGTCTGGCGTGAGGTCTGGCGTGAGGGTCGGTCGGCGGGCTTCGGGCTGTCGAGATTTCGTGAAGCGGATGGCGCAGTGGAAGGTGGACATTTGCCGCGGTGGCCGCTGGCTGGCAACTTATTTGCTGACGCGGCTGGCCACGGCGAGTGATCGATAACCCCTTGATCAAAGGAGACCAAGCGTTGATCAGAACTAAAGCCTATCGGGGGCCAAAGACTTCGGGAAGGAGCGGCCGGAGTCGACCATTGGCGCTGCTGGCGCTCCTGCTTCTCCACGTTCCCGGGTTCGGGCAGGTCGAAACCCCACTCACTCTGCCGGGAGCGGTCGAGCTGGCGCGCCGGCATTTTCCGGCGATCCGGGCGGCGCGGGCGGAGGTGGGCGCGGCGGAAGCGGGCAGCGATGTTGCCCGGACCTCGCGGCTGCCGCGGACCGAGTTCGACTGGCAGCAGACGCGAGGAACCCGGAACAACATCTTCGGTCCATTTCTGCCGCAGACCTCGGTCAATCCGATCTCCGGGCCGATCCTCCAGAACTCAGCGTTCAATAGCACGATCTGGGAGAGTGTCTGGGGGAGTGGTGGTGGACTGGCGGTGACCTGGGAGGTCTTCGATTTCGGGCTGCGTCAGGGACGGATCGACCTGGCCGAGCGGCTGGAGGACGGGGCACGAGCGCGGGCCGGAGTGACGGAATTCGAGACGGCCGTCACGGCCGCGGACCGTTATCTGGCCGTGGTCGCGGCCGCGCAGGTGGCGCGGAGCGCCGCGGCGGCGGTCGAGCGGATGGAGAGCTTCGCCCAGGCGGTCGAGACGCTCGTCAGGAGCGAGCTGCGTCCGGGTTCGGACAGCTCGCGGATCCAGGTTGAACTGGCCGTCGCCCGCCATGCCCTGATCGAGGCGCAGCAGCAGGAGGCGCTGCTCAGAGTAGCCCTGGCCGAAGCGATCGGGATGGCCGGAGAGACGCTCGCGGTCGACGGTCAGGCCCTGCTGACCCGTCAACCTCCCGCGCTGCCGAAGCCGCTCAATTCCCTGCTCTCCGGACATCCGCTGCGCCTGCGGCAGCAGTCGGTGGTCGAGATCATCAACGCCCGGAAAAAAGTTCTTGACCGGTCGATCTATCCCCGTCTGAGCTGGCAGACCAACCTCTTCGGTCGGGGCAGTGGGGCACGGATCGATGGAAGCCGCCTTGGCAACCGGGGATTCTATCCCGACACGGCCAACTGGCTGACGGGATTGACGCTCACCTTTACCCCCTCAGAGATCTTCCGCCTGCGGGCCAGTCGCCGCCAGGAGGAGCAGAATCTGGTGGCCGAAAAGGCCCGTCTCGAGTCGGTCGAGCAGCAACTGAAGAGCGAGGAGGCCCGGGCCCGGGCGCTGGCGGCGGCGGCGGCGGCCTTTGCCGAGAATGCGCCACGTCAACTCGAAGCGGCCCGCCTGACTGAACTGCGGGTGCGCAAGCGGTACGATGCAGAGCTGGGTACGGTGATCGAAGTCGCCGAAGCGCAACGCCTGCTGACCCAGGCAGAAGTCGGGTTCGGTCTGGCCAATCTGGCGATCTGGCGGGCCCGCCTCGCCGAATGCCGGGCGCATGGCGACCTCGAACCTTTGCTGGCTCTGCTTCGCCAAGGAGGCGCCAATTGAACCTGATCATCTCCGCGCTGCGCCGACCAATGACCGTCCTCGTGATCATGGTCGGGATCGCCCTGGGATCCGGCCTGGCCATCTCGCGCATGTCGGTCGACATCTTCCCCAATCTCAACCTGCCAGTGATCTACGTTGCCCAGCCTTACGGCGGAATGGATCCCTCGCAGATGGAGAGCTATCTCGTCTCCTACTATGAGTACCACTTTCTCTATGTGACGGGGATCGAGCACGTCGAATCGCGTTCGATTCAGAATGTCGGTCTGGTGAAGCTCTTCTTTCATCCGGGAACGGATATGAACCAGGCGCTGGCCCAGGTGGTCTCCTATGTTGAACGATCGCGAGCCTTCATGCCGCCGGGGACGGTCGCGCCATTCGTCGTTCGGTACGATGCCGGAAGCGTCCCTGTCGGGCAGCTGGTCTTCTCGAGTGAGACCCGCAATCTGAGTGAGATTCAGGATCTGGCGCTCTTCCGGGTTCGCCCCTATTTCTCGACGCTGCCCGGGGTCTCGGCGCCGCCGCCCTTCGGCGGAAATCAGCGCACGGTGATTGTCCGGGTCGATCCCGACAAGATGCGGCAGTTCCAGCTGGCGCCGGAAGAGGTGATCAAAGCGGTCGCCGCCGGCAACACGATCCTTCCGGCAGGCAATATTCGGACCGGAGATCTGAACCGGCTCGCCCCGATCAACTCGGTCGTCTCCAATATTCAGGAACTGGCCAATCTGCCGATCCGCAGTGGCAGTGGACCAACGGTCTACGTCCGCGACATCGGAAACGTCGAGAACGGGGCTGACATTCTGACCGGTTACGGTCTCTTCAATGAGAAGCGAACCGTCTATATTCCGGTGACCAAGCGGGCCGATGCCTCAACGATCGATGTCGTCAAGCGGGTCAGGTCGGAGCTGCCAAAGATGCAGGCGCTGATTCCGGAGGATATCAAGGTCAGCTTTGAACTGGATCAATCGACCTATGTCCGGAACAGCGTGCGGGGGCTGCTGACGGAAGGACTGCTCGGCGCGCTGCTGACCGGGCTGGCCGTGTTGCTCTTCCTGCGCGACGTGCGGAGCGCCCTGATCGTCGTCCTGACCATTCCGCTGGCGATCCTCGCCGCCCTGATCGGACTCTGGCTGACCGGCCAGACGATCAATGTCATGACCCTCGGCGGGCTGGCGCTGGCGATCGGCATTCTGGTTGACGAGGCAACGGTGGCGATCGAGAACATCCACGTCCATCTGGTCAACGGCGAGCCACTCCGCCGGGCGGTCTTCAATGCGACCCGCGAGACGATCACCCCACGGCTGCTGGCCATGCTCGCGATCCTCGCGGTCTTCGTTCCGTCATTTCTCATGGTGGGGGTCTCACGAGCGCTCTTCGTGCCCCTCTCGCTGGCCGTTGGACTGGCGATGATCGCCTCCTACCTGCTCTCGAACACGCTGGTTCCGGTTCTGGCGATCCGCCTGCTGCGGACACCCCAGACCGTCGAGCACGAAGGCGTGATGGACCGGCTGCGCCAACGCTACGCCGGGCTGCTGGAAGGCCTGCATCAAAAGCGGCGGCTGGTGACCGGTCTCTACCTGCTGCTGACATTTGGGACGATCCTCCTGATTGGCCGGCCACTCGGACCGATCGGGGTCGACATCTTTCCGACGGTCGAATCGGGGATGCTCCAGGTGCGGCTGCGGGCCGCGACCGGGACACGGGTCGAACGAACCGAGGTCATGGCCCTGACCGTGCTGCGGGCGATCCGTGAAGAGGCCGGGCCGGACAATGTTGAAGTGACGCTCGGTTATGTTGGAACGCAACCGGCCAGCTACCCGGTCAACACGATCCACCTCTGGACGAATGGTCCGCAGGAGGCCATCATCAGCGTCAAGCTGCGCCAGTCGGGTGGTCTGAAGCTCTCTGAATTGAAAGAGCGGCTGCGCGCGAAGATCCCGCCGCTGGTTCCGGGAGCGACCCTCTCATTCGAAGCAGGAGATCTGGTCAGCCAGATCATGAACTATGGCTCGCCAACGCCGATCGAGGTCGCCCTGAGCGGGCCGAACCTCGCCGCGAATCGGGCCTTCGCCGAGAAGGTGCTGGCGGAGATGAGGAAGATTCCGACCCTCCGTGATCTGCAGTATGGCCAGCCCCTCGACTACCCGACTGTCAATATCAACATCGACCGGGAGCGGGCTGGACAGCTTGGCCTGAGCGTAGAGCAGATCGGTCGGTCACTGGTCGCCGCGACATCTTCATCGCGATTCACGCAACCGGTCTACTGGCGTGATCCAGCCAGTGGCACAGCCTACCAGGTCCAGGTCGAGATTCCGCAGGCCCGGATTGGATCGATCGAGGATGTGCTGACCCTCCCGGCGGCGAGCGGCAATCTGCAGGGGCGCACGGCTCCACTGGTTGGCGAGGTGGCGCAACTGAGCTACGGGACGATGCCCGGGCAGATCGACCGCTACAACCAACAGCGGCTGGTCTCGATCATCGGGAACATTGCCGGGAGCGATCTTGGACGGACGGCGGGCGAGGTCGACGGGGCCATCAAACGGGCCGGCGAACCACCCCGCGGCGTGACCGTGGCGGTTCGGGGGCAGGTGCCGGCGCTGCAGCAGATGATCACAAGCCTTGGCCTTGGTCTGCTCCTCTCGATTGGGGCAATCTTCCTGCTTTTGACGGCCTATTTTCAGTCGGTGCGCCTGGCGCTCTGCGCACTGGCCTCGGTGCCGGCGGTAGTGGCCGGAGTCGGGCTCGCCCTCTTCCTGACCGGGACGACGCTCAACCTCCAGTCGTTCATGGGGGGAATCATGGCGATCGGCGTCTCCGCGGCCAATGCGATCCTCCTCGTCAGCTTCGCCGAGGAGTCACGCCAGCGGGGTCTGTCCGCCAGCGCCGCCGCCCTGGCCGGGGCAACGGGACGGCTGCGGCCGATCCTTATGACGACCCTCGCGATGATCGCCGGCATGCTCCCGATGGCCCTGGCCATCGGCGAAGGAAGCGCCCAGACGGCGCCGCTCGGGCGGGCCGTCATCGGCGGCCTGCTCGCCTCAACCGTCGCCGTGCTGCTGGTCATTCCCTTCATCTTCGCCGCACTGCAACGAGCGGCGCCGGTCGGTTCCATTTCACTGCTTGAAGACGACCAATCCAATCCCGAACGAGGTATGTCAAGATGACCCGCTTCACCAAGAGAAACCTGATAACTCGCGCTGGCCTCTCCGCCAGTCTGCCAATTGCCATCATCTGTCTCGGATTGGGTATCGCCTGTCGCAGCAACCAGGGTGAGAGCAGCCAATCGAAACCGGCAGCGCCGAAGCAGGCCGTCCCGGTCATTGCGACCACCACGATCGAGTCCGGGGAGATCGGTCGTCAGCTGCGGCTGCCAGGTGAGTTACAGGCGTGGCAGGAGGCGGCGCTCTCCCCGCGCGTCTCCGGATTCGTTGGCCGGGTCGAGGTCGATCGCGGCTCCGCAGTCCGGGCCGGGCAGCTGCTGGCGCGTCTCGAAGCTCCGGAACTGGGGGCGAAGCGCGCCGAGGAAGCGGCAAAGACAACGGCCGCGACGCTGCGCCGGAGCGAAGCCGAATCCCACGTGCGCAGCCTCCGGGCCCAGCGCCTCGAGGCCGAGGCCCGGCTCGCGACGGCGACGGCCACCTGGCAGAGGCTCCGGCAGGCGGCGGCGACTCCGGGAGTCGTCTCCGGGAATGAACTGGAGATTGCCCAACGGCGGGTCGAGGCCGAGCAGGCCCGCGTGGAGGCCTTTCGACAGAATGAAGAGGCGGCCCGCAACCAGGCCGGCTCACTTGCCGCGATCGAGGAGGCCGCCCGCGCCAGCGCCCAGGCGGCCCAGAACACCGCGGACTACCTGCAGATAACGGCGCCCTTCACCGGGCGCATCACCGAACGGCTCGCCCATCCGGGCAGCCTCGCGACTCCCGGACAGCCAATCCTGCGCCTGCAGCAGACGACGAAGCTGCGCCTGATCGTCAACCTTCCCGAAGGAGAGGTGGGCACGATTCGACCGGGACTCGCGGTCACCTTCACCGTCCCGGCCTTTCCCGGACGGACTTTCAAAGCTACGCTCGCCCGCGCCGCTGGCGCCCTCGATCAGCGGACGCGGACCATGCCGGTCGAACTGGATGTGCTCAACCCTGACCAGACTCTGGCTCCGGGCATGTTTCCGCAGATCCTCTGGCCAGCCAATCGGCAGCTCCCTTCAATGCTTGTCCCGCCATCGGCTATCGCGGTGACGACGGAGAGAACCTTTCTCCTGCGCATCCGCAACAACGTCGTCGAATGGGTCGATGTCAAACGCGGCGTCTCGGTCAACCTGAATGGCAAGGACTTTGTCGAGGTCTTTGGCGATCTCGATGCGGGGGAGAGGATCGCCGTCCGCGGAACGGATGAGCTGCGAAACGGAACGGTCATCGAACCAGCCAAGTAAGCACAAATAAAAATTGGTGGGACAAATGGACCCTCCCGGTCCTGTTTGTCCCACCAACCCTTCACAACAATTCGCGCTTCCCTACCCGCGGTTATATTTGAGAACCAGTCCCTGCTCACCCGTCACCCAGACGTGGCTTCTCGTCACGCCGATCCCGAAAAAATTGACGCGCGTTCCGCTCTCCTGCTCGATCCAGGTTCGACCGCCATCGCCTGTCCGCAGAATCGTCCCCTTCCACCCGACGATCCAGCCATTGTTCCGGTCAGCAAAGCTGATGTTGACCAAATTCTGGATCGTATCGACGGCAATCCTCTCCCAGGTCGCTCCACCATTGGACGTCCGCAGGATCACCCCCTTGTCGCCAACGACCCAGGCATTGTCGCGTCCCCTGATATCGATATGGTAGAGGTATCCCTTCAGGCTCGTCGGTTGGAGATCCCAGTTCCGTCCGCCATCCTCGGTCCGCAGGATAGTGCCATTCGACCCAACCACCCAGCCATGCTCATCGTCCGCAAAACGAACGTGGACGAGCTCTTCTTTGGTGCCACTCTCCTGCCGCTGCCATTGGCGTCCGCCATCGCTGGTGTGCAGAATCCGTCCATCCGTTCCAACCACCCAGCCCTTCTTCTTCGAGGCAAAGCTGATACTGTTGAAGCCCTGCTTCGACTGGTTGAGTTCATAGGCCAGACGCAGCGTCTCCCCGCCATCGGAGGTGCGAAAGAGGCGTCCCCCATTGGCCACCACCCAGCCCTCTTCCCGGTTGAAGAAGAAGAGGTCCTTCAGGTTGGCGGTGCCAATTCCCGGGGCCATCTCAACCCACTCGTCGCCGGCGTCGATCGTCGCCAGCAGCAGCCCCTGATTGCCGATCACCCAGCCAAAGCGATTGTCGACGAACCCGATGCCGTTCAGATCGCGCTTATCCTTGTCCTGAGCCGCGACAAGCCATTGCGCCTGCACCTCTCCAAGGACCAGTAACAACAACACCACACACCATATCGCTCTGCCCATACTCCTCCTTACTCAACTCACTGCTGACGAAGATCGGATTGGCCCGTCTCATCCAATCGGATCTCACGCGGCAACCTGATCGAAAAATCGATCATTGCATAACGATGGCCAAAAAGAATCTGTCTTTCGAGATAGTCGGTGGCCACAAGGAGCGGCTGATCACTTTCGCGCAGCAGATCGACGGCGCGGAGCGCGACGAAGAGATCTGGCTTGAGACCCCGCCCCTCGATCCGCCGCCCCTGGGAGGTGCGAAAGTCGGTATCGCTGACATTGAGCTTCCCGCCATCGACCAGCCTGATGGTTCGACTGACTCCAAGCAGACAACCACAGGTCGAAGGGTGCACACCGACGACGAGGGCACGGCGATACTCCTGCATGGCCGCCGCCAGAATCTCGGCCCCGCTGGCCGAGCGCGCGCTGACCAGAACCGTGACCGGACCGCGGTAGAGGAGCCGCGCCAGGCCCGTGTAACGCTTCGTCGCCTGGCCATCGCGGCCGATAAATTCGCCCAGATCAGTCTGCTCGGGAAAGAAGTAGCTGGCAATCTGGAGGACTGAATTGACAAAACCTCCGCCATTGTTGCGCAGATCGAGGATCAGCCCGCGGGTGTCCTGCAACTCCTCCATGGCCTGCTCAAACTGCTGCTCAACCTCCTGGCCAAAACCGGTCAGTTCAATGTAGCCAATCCGGTGGGGGAGCAGGAGGGGGATCGCCCGGCGCCGGTGCTCGACCAGCCGCCGCTGGAGGGTGATCGACTGGGTCCGCTCGTTCTCATCGGCAAACTCGATGGTCACCGAACGGCCGTTTCCGGACTGCAGGAGACGTTCATAGCTCTGGAGCTCGAGGGCGAGCGGAGTTGAGCTGGCTCCAATGTCGCGTCGAATCCGCTCCAGAAGCTGCCGCGCCGGCTCTCCATCGACGGCCAGGATCCGGTAACCGGGGCGCAGGCCGGCCTCGGCGGCCGCGGAATCGGGATCGACCCAGGTCACCGTTGGTCGCCCCTCGATCGGACGGACAAGCAGGCCAACAGAGATCCCCGAAGGCTGGTAACGATCGAAGCTCTCTTCGGGGGCATAGACTCGTGTGTGCGCATCGCCAAGCGTGCCGAGCATGCGGCGGAGAACCGAGTAGAGCTCCGCGCGGGTCGTGGCCATCTCCGCCAGGGGGCGAAAGATCTGGCGCTGGGCGCGCCAGTCGACCCCGTTGAATCTCTCATCGTGATAGCTCTCGCTCACCGTGCGCCAGACCTGATCGAAGACGCGTAACCGCTCCTGCCGGGTTGGCGCTGCCGCGGATTCCGGGGTCTGGGCGAACAGAAACGGCGCCGTGACCACGACCAGCAGGGTCAGCGCAAGCGATCTGATGGCACTCTTGTACCGGAAGATGGACATGGCAGCTTAAGGAACCGGTCTCGTTTTCAGGAGATCCTGAAGACTCCGTTTGAGGCGATCGATCTCTTCGCGGCTCCTTGCCGAGTTACGAATCGCCTGTGGCGTGGGGCGTCGGAAATTATATCTTACGAGTCCGCGGAATGATACCGGACGCCCATCCTGGGTCGCCGGTTCAAATCTGAGCTGGCGGACCGTGGCGACCGCCGACTCGTCGAGCCCAAAACCCGCCCAGCGTTGCAGCTCGACCTGGTCGACCTGACCATCGGCGCGAAAGACGGCGGTCAGCTCGACGGTCGCCTCGATGCCGAGCCGCGCCGCGACCTCCGGGTAGAGTGGTTTGAGATGGCGCTGGAAGAGCGGCGGTCTGACGCTCCCTGATCCGGGACCGGCAGATCCGCTGGCGAGACCATCGTCGTCGATGTAGATCTCGATCGGCGCAGGCTGATCGATCTCCGGCTCCCGCCCGTTGCGCAGCGGGGCAGCGACGATGACCTTCGCCATCGCCGCCCAGGCGACGGCCAGTTCGCGCCGCATCCGTTGTCCGGCCGTGACCGCGTCCGCTCCAATCCCCTCGACGCAGTGAAAACGGCGCAGCTCACCAGTTCGTGACTCAACCAGAAACAGCGCCGCCAGGGCCTCGAAGGAGACCTGACCGTCGGCCTGCCGGCGCGGAGTCTCGAGCACCTGCCCCAGAATATAGAAATCGCTTCCCAGACTGAGGCCAAGTCCGCGCGCCTCCGCCCGGGTCAGATTGAGCCGACCATCGTACCCGCTCCCCTGGCGAGCCAGCAGCGTCAGATCCTCGTCGAGCAGCTCGATCTCCAGCGCCCCTTCGGCGCCGATCAGCGTTCGCAGCTCCCGGTTCACGTCTCCCGCCGGGAGGACGATCGCCATCCGGACCGCCTCCGCCCGGACGGTGAGCAATGACCAGCAGACGACCGCGAGCAAGGTCGTCAGGATGGGGAGCAGCCGGGGCCGTTTCATGGACGCTCCGCGGCGATCGCGGCGGCCGCCTCAGCCGGAAAGCAGAGGCGGTGCAGCTCGTAGCCCCGCATTCCCCGCACCACCGCCGAGACCTCCGCGATATCGACCAGCTGGCCTTTCCGATCCGTGGCCTCGATCAGCAGTCGTCGCGCGCCGCTGGCCCGCCCAGCGCCTGAACTCGCGGCCGGCGATTCAGTCATCGCGGCAGGTGTGGATTCGGGTTGAGATTCAGCTTGATAGTAATTATAGAAGGGGACATCGCCAGTCCGATCCTCGATCAAGTAGTAGTCCGGATCGTATCCAAGTCGACTGACCACATTCCGGGCCGTGGCGATCGAGTCTGCCCGCTCGCGCTGGTCGGCTGGCAGGTCGATCGCCTTGAAGAGCCGGCGCTCGATGAACCGTCGCGAAAGGTCGCGCAGAATCTTGTCACTCTCCGTCGTCCACTGTTTGAGATGAAACATGACGTCGTGATCGTCGAAGCGAAGATACTCGGCCGTCTTCAACCGCTCTCCGGCCAGCAGGCGGGCCATGACCGAACCGGGGAGGACAAAATCGAGCCGACCGGCCCGCCAAAGATCGACGGCCCGGCGCAGAATACTGATGAGCACCGCCTCGGCCGCGCGCAGCGTCCGGTGGAAGTAGACCTGGCGGAACATGTAGAAGCGGGCCTGCAGATACTCTTCGACCGCGTAGAGTCCCCGCGCTCCGACGTAGAGCTGTCCGGTCACCGTGTCGATCTCGAGGGCATGGAGAATCCACTCCAGATCGTAGTTTCCGTACTTGACTCCCGTCATCAGGCTGTCCCGCAGCAGGTAGTCGAAACGATCGACATCGAGCTGGGAAGAGACGAGTTGCCCAACCCAGCTCGGCTCGAAACGATGCTCGATGAGGGCAATCACCCGCTCGGGAAGATCCGCCGCATACTGGCGCAGGCGCTGATTGATCGCCGTTCGCCGGTTGGCAATGATCCGCACCGACCATCGCTCGTGGTGCTGATGGAGCACCTTCTCGATCACGTGTGAAAAGGGACCGTGGCCAATATCGTGGAGGAGGGCCGCGACGCGCGCGGCAATCCGTTCTTCGGGGGTGATCCGGTGGCGCTTGGCGAGCTGGTCGAGGACGCGGGTCATGAGGTGCATGACTCCCAGCGAATGGGTGAAACGCGAATGCTCCGCGCCCTGGAAGGTGTAGAGGGCAAGGCCAAGCTGTTTGATATGGCGCAAACGCTGAAACTCTGGCGTATCGATCAGCTCGATCAACAGGGCGTCATCGGACCGGTGTTCCGACAGGGTGATGATGTTGTGGACCGGATCGCGGTAGAGTCTCTCCATAGTTGAAACACGGTCAAACTTGCAGTTGGCGAAATGGCTGACCCGTCTGGCTAAAGCGTCTGGAGCAGGCGCGTCAGCAACGCCGCCCGCCGCGGAATGTCTTCAATCAGGATGTGTTCATTCTCGGCGTGGGCGCCCGCCCCATCGACCCCCAGCCCGTCGAGAGTGGGAACCCCAAGGGCGGCCGTAAAGTTGCCATCCGATCCCCCGCCAACGGCCCGTTCCTGCAACTCGAAACCCAGCGTGGCGGCGAGTTCCCGCGCCTGGGCAAAGAGGGCCAGATTCCCCGCCGATCTGGGCATCGCCGGCCGATTTATCCCCCCGGTCACTTCAAGGGTCGCCGCGGCGAGATGGGGCTGGAGTCCCCTGATCTGGCCAACCACCCGCTCCCCATCCGCCTGCTCCCAGAAACGCAGATCGACCCGCGCCACCGCCTCCGCCGGAACGACGTTGACGCCGGTGCCGCCGGTCACCACCCCGACATTGACCGTCACGCCCCGCTCATCATCGTTGAGGGCGGCAAGGGTCAGCGTCTGGTGGGCCAGCTCAACGATGGCATTGACCCCGAGGCGCGGATCGAGCCCGGCGTGGGCTGCCCGCCCGATCGCCCGCACCGTGAAACCGGCGATCCCCTTCCGCCCTGTCTTGACGATCCCCCCGCTAAGGGGCGGTTCAAGAACCAGCACCGCCTTCGCCCGCCGGGCCTCCGCTTCGACCAGCCCGCGCGAGGTGGGACTTCCAACCTCTTCGTCACAGGTCAGCAGAACCCGCACCGGATGGCGCGTCCCCGCGCCTCCCCGCTCAACCAGCCCCCCGACCATTCCTTTTATCGTCCGCAGCGACTCGAGCAGAATCGCAATCCCCGCCTTCATATCAAAGATGCCCGGCCCGGTCGCCCGACCGTCAGCATGAATCGAGAAGGGCTTCCGCGCCAGCGTTCCAAGCGGCCAGACGGTGTCAAGATGCCCGATCACCAGTATCCCCGGCTGATCTGACTCTCGGCTCACCTGGTGACCAAAGGGGAAGACGGCCCGCAGATGGGTCCCGGAGCCTGGCTCCGGAAGTAAATCGACCTCCCCGCCGGCATGATCGACCATCCACCGCGCCACAAAATCCGCCAGAACGTTGAGTGGCTGCTCCGCGCCGGATTTCGACTCGTACTCGACCAGCTGCCGAATCAACCCCAGTATCTCGGTCTGCCGCCCGGCATAGATCTCGACCAGTTCGCGCATTCTCCCCCCGTTTTCCGGGCCTTGTCGGCCAGGATATTCTGTCAGAGTCCAGTTTGACTAAAGAAAACGAATCATGCACAATACATCCGTTACTGACAAGTATCGCTTGAGCCGATGGGCCCGTTCCATTATATTCCGCTCAGCTCCGTCTCAACGGGGCTCCTTTACAGGGAATGAAATCGAATGAAGACAGTGGAGGATCAGCTTAGTATGAATAAGTTATCTGCAATCTTTGCGCACGTATTCGCCGTCGGCGCGATGCTGCTTGTTCCATCGATCGCCTTTGCGCAGGACGAGAAGCAGGCTGAACTGGAGCGTAACTTCTACGCTGAGTGCTACACCAAGAAGAACAAGGCCACCTGCCTCCCCCTCGCCTTTGAGCTTGCCGAGAAGTACCCGACCAGCCAGTACGTAAAGTTTGCCCAACAGCAGATCAAAGGCGACCTGAGCGACAAGTTCCAGGGCGCGCTCTCTGCTTTCTACACTGGTCCGGATGCCCCCAAGCTCGAACAACTGATCAAGTCGGCCGAAGAGTACCTGGCCAAGGAGAACGGACAGACGGCGATCGTCTATGTCAACGCCCGGGTCTCGCTCGCCGCAACCTACGGGGTCATGGGCGGAATCTACAAGGATGCCGAGAAGGCCAAGTCCTATGCCGAGAAGGCCCTTCAGCTGATGGCCGAGCCGAAGGCTCCCGAGGGCTGGGATCCGAAGGATTACGAGCCGCTCCGCGACACGGCGCTCGCCCAGCTCAATCAGTTTCTCGGCTACAATATCCTCCAGGGCGAGGGTGACGCTGCCCAGGCGGTTGAGTATCTGAACAAGGCGATCGCCGTCAAGCAGAAAGATGGCCTCGGCTGGAAAGACCCGAACAACTACTGGCTCCGTTCCAACGCCTCATTCAAGCTCTACCAGAAGCTCAGCAAGGATTACGCGGCACTGACCGACGAGCAGAAGACCGGCGAAGAGGGCAAGGCGCTCCTCAGCGGGCAGATCAACCCGACGATCGACCGGATGATCTCCGACTACGCCCGGGTGCTCGCCACTGCGACCAATCCGGCGACGCAGTCGCTCAAGGATGCGGCGAAGGAGCAGTTCGACCAGTTCTGGAAGTACCGCACCGGGGCCGCGGATGGCGCCGAGGACTTCATCAAGAAGTTTGAAGCCGATCCGACGATCGCCGATCCGACCGTGCCGGCCAAGGTTGAGACGAATCAGCCAAGCACCGACGCTCCGCCTGTTGGCGCAGCTGGGGCGCCCAAGCTGACGACGGCTGTCAGTGCCGCGACTGGCGAGGCCACACCACAGGCCAAGGGGGCCGCGAGCAGCAAGACCCCGGCCAAGAAGAGCACGGCCCGCCCGGCGACCCGGAAGAGACGCTAGGTGTCCGGCCATAAACCAAAAAAAGACCGCCGCCCCTCCCCCGCGGGTGGGCCGGAAGGTCGGGAAACCAGCGGTGAACGCAAGAAAGCCAGCTCGTCCAACGAGGCTGGCTTTCTTCGCTCATTGCGCCAGATACTCAACAATGTTCTGCCAAGCGGGCGGGCGACCGAGACAAGTGGTCGCAATTATGCCGCAGGATCGGATGAACTGCTCCGTCGTCTCGAAAAAGAGATCGACTACCGGTTCGGCGATCTGCAGCTCCTGCGCCGCGCCATGACCCACCGGTCATTTGCCAATGAACAGCCTCCCCCGCGCCCCCTCCACAACGAGGCGCTCGAATTTCTCGGCGACGCCGTACTCGAATTCCTGATCAGCACCTGGCTCCTCGAGCTCCATCCGACCCTCAGTGAAGGGCACCTCTCGAAGATGCGTGCCTACGCCGTCAGCGCCACCAATCTCCAGAAACACGCCGCGCGCCTGCAGCTCGGCTCCTACCTCCTGCTCAACAAGGGCGAGGAGAAGACGGGCGGTCGCCACAAGGTCGCGCTCCAGGTCGACGCCTACGAGGCCCTCATCGCCGCCATCTATCTGGACGGGGGGATCGTCTCCGCCAGCAATTTCGTCCGCAGAGAATTTTCACAGACCCTCGCGGAGATCGATCCAGCCGACCTGACGCGCATGGACTACAAGACCGCCCTGCAGGAGCTGCTCCAGTCGCGCGGTCTGCCGACCCCGCGTTACGAGGTCCTTGAACGGCAGGGCCCCGAGCATCGCCGCATCTTTCAGGTCGCCCTGAACGTGAAGGGGGTGCGGATGGCCACCGGCGAGGGCACGACCATCAAGGCCGCCCACCAGGAAGCGGCGCGTGAAGCGCTGGCCCTCAAAGATTCGTGGGAGAAGCTTCTCGCTGATAACGATCAGCTCTGACGGACGGGGCTGACGGTCGAGGTCGACTCAGCGGGAAAAGACGACCCGGCCGTTGAAGATGGTCATCTCGACCTTCGTCTGCCTGATCCGCGGCGGATCGATCGTGAAGATATCATCTGAAAGAACGACCAGATCGGCCAGCATCCCCACCCCGATCGTCCCTTTTCTCTTCTCTTCGAATTCGGCATAGGCGGAGCCAGCGGTGAAGGCCCGCACGGCCTCCGCAACCGAGATCTTCTCCGCCGGAATCCAGCCCTCAGGGCGCTTCCCGTCGAGAGTCTGGCGGGTCACGGCCGCGTAGATCCCGAGCAGCGGCTCCATTGGCGCCACAAACCAGTCGGATCCAAAGGCGAGCGTGGCGCCGGCATCGAGCAGCGACCGAAAGGCATAGCTCCCCCGGGCGCGCGCTGGCCCGATCCGATTCTCGGCCCAGCGCCCATCGTCGATGAGGTGATAGGGCTGCATCGAGGCCACGACGCGCTGGACAGCAAAGGCCCGGACCTCTTCCGGGCGCAGATGCTGAGCATGCTCGATTCGAAAACGGCGCTCCCGCGCACCGTGGCGACGGGCCACCTCCCCGAACATTCCGAGAACAATCTGGTTGGCGCGGTCACCAATCGCGTGGATCGCCACTTGAAGTCCGGCCTGATCGGCTCCGGCGACATTACGAAGCATGCGATCCTCAGGAATCATCTCATCACTCGGCAGACCACTGGTCGAGCGATCATCCTGGTAGGGGTCGAAGAAGAGCGCCGTGGTCGAGCCGAGGGCCCCATCGGCAAAGCCCTTCAACCCGCCAATCCGCAACCTTTCATTGCCAAATGGAGCGCGAATGCCAAGGCGGGCCAGATTCTCCCAGGTCGCGAGCGGCTGGTGCGCATAGACACGGACGGTCAGCTCATCGCTTTCGAGCAGCCTTTGATAAGCCGCGAGCACCGGCGCCGCGGCCGACATATCCTGAACGCTGGTCACGCCATTGGCCGCCGCATAACGGAGAGCGGCCCGGAGAGCCTCGCTCAACTCCTGCGGCGACGGGTCCGGGATAGCGCGGTAGACGAGGCTCATCGCCGCATCCTTGAGAATGCCGGTCGGTTCACCCTGCTCGTCGCGGACAATCATGCCGCCCGGCGGATCGGCCGTCTCGCGCGTGATCCCGGCCAGCTTGAGGGCCAGCGAGTTGGCGAGCGCCATATGGCCATCGAGACGATTGAGGAAGACCGGGTTTTGGCTGGTCACCGAATCGATCAATTGGCGCGTCGGCAAGCGGGCCGGACTCCAGTTCTCGTGATCCCAGTTGCCATTGAGCATCCAGCGCCCCGGGGTCATGGTCGCGGCAAACCGCGCGATCCGGTCGCGAAACTCCGCCGCGCTCGGCGCATCGCGCAACTGGACACTCGCCAAGCCCTGTCCGCCATCGGCAAAGTGGACGTGGGCGTCGTTGAATCCCGGCAGGACCCGCCGGCCGGCCAGATCGATCACCCGGGTTTGCCGACCCGCTAACCGCCGCAGCGCGGCCGTCTTCCCAATCGCGACAATCCGGCCCCCCTGACAGGCAACCGCCTCCACCTCACGAATCTTCCCCGCCGCCGCTCCATCCGGCACACCAGTCCAGACCTTCCCGTTGAGCAGCAGCAGGTCGATCTCTCCGGCAATCGCCGGCGCTCCCGGCGACTGGGCTACTCCCGCCAGCTCGATGAGGAGAACCAGGAACAACAACGCTATCTTCATCTTACTTTCCTCTTCCACCCCAGCCCCCTCTCCGCCCGTCTCTCCCGATCTGCTTCGATCGGCAAAGACGGCCTCAGCAAAGACGGGTTAAATGGGTTCAGTGGCCCGCCCGGCGGGCA
>Ga0209972_10001530_pt1 | contig 20112 bp, 16 predicted proteins | sample NOAtaG_7_FD_187302 | JGI IMG/M metagenome (GOLD analysis project Ga0209972, IMG submission 187302) | Freshwater lake microbial communities from Lake Erie, under a cyanobacterial bloom - NOAA_Erie_Diel1S_2200h metaG (SPAdes) (version 2) | ecosystem: Environmental > Aquatic > Freshwater > Lake ... | reverse complement strand
TGCGGTCGGCTCGATGAGGCCGGCGACGATGTTCATGAAGGTCGACTTGCCCGCACCGTTCGGGCCGAGCAGCCCGAACATGCCTTCCGGGATGTCGAGGTCGACGCCGCGGAGCGCGCACACGGGACCTGGGTGGATCTTGACGAGGCCGCGCACGGCCAGGCCCTTGATGGAGAAGTCGCCGGAGTGTTCGCGCGTCGCGGTCATTGCTTGCATCCTGTTCTGCTGGGGGGTTCGCGATTCACTGCTTGGCGGACCGCACGGTCACGCTGCCGTTGCTCGTCTCGATGTTGGCGGTCGCCTTCGAACCGTCGCCGACGGTCATGCTCTTGGAGTCGCCCTTGCCCGTCACCTTGCCGCCCGAGAGGTTCACCGAGCCGAGGCTCGTCTCGGCGGAGACGGTGCCCTGCCAGGCGGCGGGGAGATCGACCGTGATGGAGCCGTTCGAGGTGTCGAGCCGGAGGTCGCCGTTCGCGTCGGCCGCGAGCACGACCTTGATGCTGCCGTTCGAGGTGTCGGCGACGACCGAGGTCGCGCCGTCGATCTCGATCGATCCGTTCGAGGTCTGCGCGTTGACGGGGCCCTTGTGGCCATGCACGGCGATCCTGCCGTTCGAAGTCTCGAGCTTCGCCTCGCCCCCGAAGGCGCCGAGCGTGATCGAGCCGTTCGAGGTGGTGGCGACGATGCCCGAGAGATCCGCCGCACGCACCGTGATATTGGTCACATCGGAGTTCAGGTTGATCCAGCTGCCGCCACCGCGCTTCGGGATGCTCACCGAGACCTGGACCTTCCCTTCGGAATCGCTCTGCGCGACCAGCGAGGTGGCCTGCAGGCGCGCGTCCGCCTCGGCCTGGTCCTTGCCGTAGCAGCGGACTTCCGCGCTGATCTCGACACCGTTCGCGGCGGGATCCTTGATGATCTCGATCCGGCCGTTCTCGATGGTGATCGCGGCCGACTTGCCTGCGGCAACGGTCGAGGTCAGCGTGGTGGTTGCGGATGGGCCCGAGCCCATGCATGACGCCATGCCGAGGAAGGGAGCAGCCGAGATGAAGGCGAGGCGGGCGAAGTTGCGGCGAAGGCGGGCGGTTGCGGCGGACATGGTTGGACTCTTCAGGAGGTTTCCGGTGTGGCCCGTCGAGCGATCGGGCAGAGACACGCTGCTTCGGATGTGTCTTCAGGACCTTTCAGGCCGATTGCCGCGAACCTTCGACGGACAACCGATGGCGCACCCCTGTTCAGGGGGCTCGCCCCGACTCATCGGGCGGCGCCTTGCTCGTCGGCCGGCCGTGTGTCCGAAGCGGCGCCTGCACGCGCCTTGTGCACCTCCACGCCGATCGCGTACGCGACGAATCCCGCGCCTGAGGGGACGATCCTGATCTTGTTGACCGCGTTGCCGAACTCCGCGGGCGTCCAGCTGAGGCCGCCGTCGACGGTCTTGAACCCGTTCGGCATGGCGCCGATCCAGCCGCGGTCCTCGTCGACGAAGGCGATCCCGAACGGGCGAACCGCATGGTCCGAAACGAGCGGCACCTCGAACCAGGTCTTGCCGCCGTCGTTGGTCTTCACCACGAAGCGGTCCTCCTTGGCCGGATCCGGGTCGTAGGACTGCAGCGTGCAGTAGCCCGTCTCGTCCGTGGGGAAGGAGAACTTCCAGGTGATCTCGAACGGGCGCGAGGAGCGGTAGACCTCGCGCCAGGTCGATCCGCCGTCGTCGGTCGCGAGGATGAGGCCGTTCGACTGCGAGACATCGGCGTGCGTGGCGGAGGCGATGAAGCCGCGCTGGTCGTCGAGGAACTTGACATCGAACGCCATCGTGCCGATCTCGGGGATCTTCCCCTGCTTCCAGCTCTTGCCGAGGTCGTCGGACCAGATGTACGCGGCCGGACCGCCGACGCGGCCGACGCCGATGATGCGCGGCTTGTGGTCGAGGTTGCCGGAGTTCACGAACGGAACCTGCACGATGTCGAACGCGCAGAGGCCGACGACCGGTGCGCCCTCGATCGCGGCGACGGGCGTCCAGGTCGTGCCGCCGTCCTCGGTGCGGTAGACGGGCGTCGTGTCGGTGACGCCGGGGAAGTACCCGGGGCCGATGTTGCCCATGACGCCGTGCTTCTCGTCGGTGAAGGCGAGGCAGCGGACGAAGGTCCCCTTCTGCTCGAACACCTTCGTCCAGGTCGCGCCGCCGTCGGTGGTGCGGAAGATCTTGCCCGCGCCGTTCCCGTAGAAGCCGAGCTCGGGGTTGACGAAGAAGATGTCGTCCTGCTTGCCGGGGTACGCCTCGGTCGCGAGCTTCGTCCACGCGGGCAGCCCCGATTCGCTCTCCAGCTTGTCGAGCGTCTCCTGCACGGCGGCGTCGATCTCCGCCTGCGTGAGCACCGGCTCCTGCCATGCGGCGCGCGTCCCCGACTCGAGCGCGTCGATCCACTCGAGCATGCGCTTCGGCAGCTCTTCGTCCCATGTTCCCTCGCCCATCGCCATGCGGCTCGCAAGCAGCGTTCCGTGGGTGGTGAACGCGTGGTCGGCCTTCGGCATGGTGAGGACGCTGCCCGCGCCTTCGGTGCGCGCGTTCACGATCGCGGCGATGCGCTCGTGGTCGTCGCGCGAGCAGACCCAGTCGTACTCGCCCCAGAGTGCGAGGACGGCGCCCGTCGACTTCGTCCAGGCGTCCGCGATGTTGAGATCCTGCAGCTCGTGGAAGAACCGCATGTGGCGCGTCGACATGTGGTTCTCGTCGTACATGATGCCCTGCGGCTCCTGCCGGAGCTCGGGCCAGCGGTTCCAGACATCGCCGAGCGTCTTCTTCTCGACGAGGATCATCGCGCTCGAGCGCGCCTCGGCCTGCACATTCGCGGTGACCTGGGCCGGCGAGAGGCCTGCGAGCTCGGACTGGCGGCGGACATTCTCAAGCTGGTACTCGAACCACGAGCGAACGAGCGTTCCGTAGACGATCGTGCCGCGCACGGGGGTGTCGGCCGAGAGATACGGCGCGAGCACGCCGCCCATCGAGTGGCCGAAGAGATACACGCGGTTCGGGTCGACGCCCGGGAGCGACGCGAGCTGCTTGAGCGCCGCCTTGCATCCCTCGAGTTCGGTCGTGAGGTCGATCTCGCTGCACGGTGGGCCCTCGCTGTCGCCGAGGCCCGGCTTGTCGACGCGCATGGTCACGAAGCCGGCCTTCGCCATGGCGTGGACGAGGCGGGTGTCGACGGCGTCGGGGATGCCGGGACGATCGATCGAATCGCAGACGATGCCCTGCACATAGAGGATCGCGGGGAGCTTTCCGTCCTTCGCGCGCGGCGACTCGACCGGCTCGGTGATGATGGTGCGGAGACGGTAGCCATCGGGGTGCGCGACGCTCGAGTAGGTGACGGTGCTGCCTTCGACCTCCTCGCGCAGATCGGCGAGCGTCACCTGCACGCGCACCGTGGCGCCATCGCGGAGGACCTCGACCGGGATGGTCTGGCCGCCCGAGAGCCCGCGCGTCGCTTCGCGGAGCTTCGCGATCTCGCCGACCGGCTTCCCTGCCACCGACACGATCGTGTCGCCCGCGCGGATGCCCGCGAGCGCTGCCGGCGTACCGGGGAGGACGGTCTCGACGACGGCGCGATCGGTCGATTCGGCCGAGAGGCGGACACCGAGCGGACCAGGCCTGCGGGGAAGCGGCGCGGCGGGCGCGGTCTGTGCCGAAGCGGCCGCCGGCGGCGCGCCCTGCAGCGCGGGTTCGGGGGCGTGGAGCGTGGCGATCGGCATGAGGCAGAGCGACAGGAGGGCGTGGGAAAGCATGGGCGGCTCGGGTTGTCGTTCGCGAGAAGTTTGGGGTGAGGAGTTTGGGGTGAGGAGTTGGGCGTGAAGGCGAGTGGTCGACGGCCGTTCGTCAGGCCGGCTTCGCTCGCTTGCGCGCGGCGGGCTTCGGCGACGCAGAAGCGGTCGTGGCCGCGGGGCTCTTGCCTGCACCACGGGCGGGCGAACGCGGGGACGCGACGCGCGCACGGCGCTTTCGGTGGACCGGAATGGTGACGAATGCGGCGAGGTAGAGCCGGCCGTCGCGGCGCGACTTGCGGGCATCCATGAAGCGCTTGATGCCGAGGAACATCTCGCCGAGCTGATCGACCTCGGCCTGCGTCAGCCACGCGTGCTCGAACTTCGCGAAGGCGTTGCGGACCTTCGGCTCGAAGACGACCTGCTCGGCGGCTGCGGCGTCGCGCGCGGTGCGGGCGACGATCTTGGTGATCGACTTCGCCGTGTCGAGGAACATCTTGTTCGTCGTGCGCGGACTGGTGTCGCGGAGCTGCGGGCGGAAGTCGTCGCCTGCGAGGTCGAATACCTGCTCGAAGCGGCGGCCGGCGCGCCGCACGCCTGCGTCGGTGACCACGCCGATCTTGCGGAGCTTGTCGATGTGCCGGTAGAGGGTGTCGGCCGGGCGGTCGATGGAGGCCGCGAGTTCGGCGATCGAGCACGGGGCGATCATGCGCATGGCCTCGACGAGTTCAAGCCGGGCGGGCGCGACATAGACGGCCCAGGCCTTGGGGGTGGTGATGTGGTGGATCGGAGGGCGGGGCATGCCGTGGAGGATACCTTCTGTTGTCTTTCCTGTTGCAAAAACAACCGTTGGCTTTTTGATTTCCATGGTTTCGTCGGCGCGTGCTACCTTCCCCGCGGTGACCGACCCGCTGTTCTCGCCCCTCTCGATCCCGGCGCTCTCGATCACGGCGCTCGACACCCGCTACCTCGGCATTGCCGAGACCGCCTCGGCGTTCGTCGTGCGCGGGACAGACGGCGCGGTGCTGGTGGAGTGCGGCTGCGCCGTGGCCTTCGAGGGGCTCGTCGGCCAGCTGGCGGACCTCGGGCTCGCGCCCGGCGACCTCTCGGCGCTGTTCCTCACGCACATCCATCTCGACCACGCCGGGAGCGCAGGGCACTTCGCCCGCGAGGGCGTGCCGGTCTTCGTCCATCCGCGCGGAGTGCGGCACCTCGCGGAGCCGTCACGGCTGATCGCGGGGTCGCGCGCGGTGCATGGCGCGCGGTACGAGCGTTTCTACGGCGATCCTCTGCCGATCGGCGCCGACCGGCTGCATGGCATCGAGCACGGCGGCGTCGTCGAGCGTGCAGGACTCCGGTTCGAGGCGATCGAGACGCCCGGGCATGCGCGCCACCACCACGCCTGGCTCGCGGGACGCGTGGGAGCGGCGCCCGAGGTCGTGTTCACCGGCGATGTCCTGGCGATGATCTCGCCCGGGTCGTCGCACATCTCGATCCCCGTCCCGCCGTCCGACATCGACATCCCCGCGTGGCGTGAGTCGGTGCGCAGGCTGCGGGCGCTGCCGGCAGGCCTCCGCGCGGTCCTCACGCACGGCGGCGAGCGGCCGCTCGGCGCGCACCTCGACGCGTTCGTGTCGCGGATGAACGAGGAACTGCCGCTCCTCGCGGAACTGGTCGAGCTGGCGAAGACGGACGCGGCGGGAGCCGACGCGCGCTACCGCGACTTCCTGGCGCCGCGGGCGCGGGCGGCGGGAGTGAGCGAGGAGCTGATCGCAGCGCTGCTCGGCAAGGCGTTCCGAGGGATGAACCTCGCGGGGATCGCGGAAGCGATCGCGGCCGGCCGTTTCTCCCCCACCCTCTGAAGTGGTGCACGGCACGTGCCGTGCAGTGCCAGACACTGAACGGCACGTGCCGTGCACGCGACACTCCCGCCGAGGTCATCGCGGATCCCGCGTTCCGTGTCGGGGCCGGCCGCCGTCGGCGCGCCGGGGCTTCGGTGCCTGGCACGTGCCGTGCAGTGCCAGGCACTGCACGGCACGTGCCAGGCACCAGTCGGATTGGGCGCGCTAGCCGTGGACGCACTCGAGGAACCGCGCCAAGTGTCGCGCGATGAACCAGTCGAGCGCCGTCCGCGTCGTGTGGGCATCCGCGCCCCACATCGTCACGCTCGGCTCCACGAATTCGAGGTCCGCCAGCACCTGCAGCTGCCCGTCGACCACATAGGCCCTCGGCAGACGCGTGCCGAAGTACGCGCTCGCCGCGTTCAGTGTCGGGTCGCCGATCGCGATCGTCGGCTGCAGCAAGAGCTCGCGGTCGTTCAGGTACCAAAGGTCGGTCATCACCATCGGGATCAGCCGCAGCTCCGACTTCTCCTCATGCTGCCGCTGCCACTGGCGGATCGCCGACACGAGCCGGTTCGCGAGCGGCCGGTCCGCGATCTCGCTGCGCGGGTGGGCCCCCACGACCACCGGCAGCAGCTGCGTCGTCTCGAGATCCATGTCCGGCGGCATCACGGCCCACGCGGCGTCGATCGCCGAGTCGGCCAGTCCCTGCGTGTGCGGAAGCGACGGCTGCTGCGGAAACTGCATGGTTCCTCTCTATCGGCGCGAACGCACCGAGAACCACAACCCGCCGCCGTTCGCGCGCCTTTCGCCGACCCGCTCCCGCATCACAAGATCGGCCAAGGCTCGGACCAGGACTTCCTCGGCCGTCGCAGCCGAAGCGGATCGCCCGGCCCGTCAGCGGAGGCGCGCACGCGACGACGGCCGCTCGCGCCGAGAGGACCTTTCGGAGCCACCCGCACCGGAGTGCCGCGGCGGCGTCCACCGTGACACTCGCGGACCTCAGTGGAAGAGCGGGAACCTGCCGCAGAACGAGCGGATCTCGCCGCGCACGGCCGCGATCGTCGCCGCATCGCCCGACGAGCCGAGCACGCGGTCGATCCACGCCGCGACGAGCTCCATCTCCGCTTCCTTCAGGCCGCGCGTCGTGAGCGCAGGCGTGCCGAGGCGCAGGCCGCTCGTCACCATCGGCGGACGCGGATCGTTCGGAATGCCGTTCTTGTTGACGATGACGCCGGCCTTCTCGAGCCACTTCTCGGCGTCGGCGCCGGTGAGGTCGGCCGAGCGCGCGCGCAGGTCGACGAGCATCAGGTGGTTGTCGGTGCCACCCGAGCAGAGGCGGTAGCCGCGCTTCACGAGCGCGGCCGCGAGCGCCTGCGCGTTCTTCACGACCTGCTGGCAGTACACCTTGAACTCGGGCTTGAGCGCCTCGCCGAACGCGATCGCCTTCGCGCCGATCACATGCATCAGCGGTCCGCCCTGCGAGCCGGGGAACACCTTGCGGTCGATCTTCTTCGCGATCTCCTCGTCGTTCGAGAGGATGAGGCCGCCGCGCGGTCCGCGCAGCGTCTTGTGCGTGGTCGTGGTGACGACATGCGCGTGCGGGAACGGCGACGGATGGACGCCCGTCGCGACGAGGCCCGCGATGTGCGCGATGTCGGCCATGAGTACCGCGCCGACTTCGTCCGCGATCGCGCGGAAGCGCGCGAAGTCGATCACGCGCGGATACGCGGAGTAGCCGCAGATGATCATCTTCGGCTTCGTCTCCTTCGCGATGCGGTGAATGGCGTCGTAGTCGAGGAGCTCGGTCGCTGCGTCGAGGTCGTACTCGGCGATCTTGTAGAAGGTGCCGGAGAAGTTCGGCTTCAGGCCGTGCGAGAGGTGGCCGCCCGACTTGATCGGCAGCGACAGGATCGTGTCGCCCGGATCGCACATCGCCATGAAGGTCGCGGTGTTGGCGTTGGCGCCGCAGTGGGGCTGCACATTCGCGAACTTGCAGCCGAAGAGCTGCTTCGCGCGGTCGCGCGCGAGGTCCTCGATCCCGTCGTGGAACTCGCAGCCGCCGTAGTAGCGCTTGCCGGGGTAGCCCTCGGCGTACTTGTTCGTCAGCCACGAGCCGACCGCGTGCATCACTTCGGTCGAGACATGGTTCTCGCTCGCGATCAGCTCGAGGGTGGTCGCCTGGCGCTCGGCCTCCTGCGCCATCAGGCGCGCGGCCGCAGGGTCGTAGCGCTCGAGCATCGTGAGGAGCTGCGCGCTCATCGAATCGAGGGGGATATCGATGGGGAAACCGGCTGGCATGGTGCGGGACGCGGACGGGGCTGCGGTCGCGGGAGTCGCGGGAGTCGCGGGAGTCGCGGGAGTCATGGCGCCAATGGTAGTCGAGACGATACGCTACGCCCATGCGCGCTCGCGCCCGCGACGGCATCATCGAGTCCGAGATCGGGACGCTCGCCGTCGGGCGGCGCGGCGTCCTGCTGTCGGCCGAGTGGATGATCGGGCGCGCCACGCCCCCCGACTTCGACCGCCGGGACGAGATGGCGGCCGCCTTCGTGGAGGCTTTCCTGCGGTACTTTCGCGGCCGCGACTGGGAGAAGACCTTCAAGGACCTGCCGACCGGCGACGGCACGCCCTTCCAGTGCCGCGTGTGGGAGGCCTGCTGCGGAATCGATCCGGGCGAGACCCGCACCTACGGCTGGATCGCCAAGGAGCTTGGCCTCCGCCCCGTGCACTGCCGCGCCATCGGCAACGCGCTGCGCGTCAATCCGCTCCCCATCGCCGTCCCCTGCCACCGCGTCGTGTCGGCGTCCGGCCTCGGCGGCTACGCGGGCTCGCGCACGGGCGCCCTCGCCGACATCAAGTGCCGCCTGCTCGCCTTCGAGTCGGCGCAGCGGAGAGGCGCTTGAGCGTTCGCTCTCTTGATAGAGTGACCGCCCTTGCACCGCAGGCGCAGCCGCAGAGGGAGCGTTCATGAAGCTGACGATGGTTGGAACCGGCTATGTGGGACTGGTGACGGGAGCCTGCTTCGCAGAGACCGGCCAGGAAGTGACCTGCCTCGATGTCGACGAGCGCAAGATCGCGATGCTCCGCCGCGGCGAGAGCCCGATCTACGAGCCCGGCCTCTCGGAGATGATCACCCGCAACGCGGCCGCGGGCCGCCTGCACTTCACCACCGACAAGCTGGCCGCCTACCGCGACGCGAGCGTCATCTTCATCTGCGTCGGCACCCCGAGCGACGAGGACGGCAGCGCCGATCTCCAGTATGTCCTGCGGGTCGCGGGAGACATCGCCGACGCGATGAACGCGCTCGGCCCCGCCGAAAAGACGAAGACCGTGGTCGTGAAGAGCACCGTCCCCGTCGGCACCAGCCACAAGGTGCGCGACCTCATCGCGTCGAAGACCAAGATCCCGTTCCACATCGCCGACAACCCGGAGTTCCTCAAGGAAGGCGACGCGATCAACGACTTCATGAAGCCCGACCGCGTGGTCTGCGGCGTCGAGAGCGAGCATGCGGCTGCGGTGATGCGCGAGCTCTACGACCCGTTCGTGCGGCAGGGAAACCCCATCTTCATCATGGATGTCCGCTCGGCGGAGATGGTGAAGTACGCGTCGAACGCGATGCTCGCCTGCAAGATCTCGTTCATCAACGAGATGGCGAACCTCTGCGAGAAGTACGGCGCGAATGTCACGAGCGTGCGCGAGGGCATGTGCGCCGACAAGCGCATCGGCAACCAGTTCCTCTACCCGGGCCTCGGCTACGGCGGATCGTGCTTCCCGAAGGACACGCTCGCCGTCGTGTCGATGGGCCGCGCGGCGGGGTTCGAGTGCGAGCTGAACGCGGCCGTCCACCGCGTGAACCAGGCGCAGCGCCGCCACTTCTGGTCGAAGATCGAAGGCGCGATGGGCAAGGATCTCCGCGGCAAGACGCTTGCCTTCTGGGGAGTCGCGTTCAAGCCCCGCACCGACGACATCCGCGAGGCCCCGTCGATCTCGCTGATGAAGATGGCGCTCGCCGCGGGCGCCAAGGTCCGCGCCTTCGACCCCGTGGCGCTTGAGAATCTCGGGCGCGAGATGCCCCAGGTCGAGCACGGCAAGGACATGTACGACACCCTCGCCGGGGCCGACGCCCTCGTGATCGCCACCGAGTGGAACGAGTTCCGCGCGCCCGATTTCGACCGGATTTCGCGGAACATGCCGTCCAGACTGATCTTCGACGGCCGCAATCTCTACCGGACTTCCCTCATGGCCGAGCGCGGTTTTGCGTATCACTCGGTGGGACGGTCGCCCGTCCTGCGCGGCGGCTGAGCGGGGAGCCTGGGCCATCGAGGTCCGGCCTTCGTTCCCGTCGCGGTTCGACGAACCCGAAGGGACACGCCGTGCCCGTTCTGACCTATCCTGCAGCCGCTGTGGCGGAAGTCCTCATTTCCACTCCCGACGGCCAGGTCCTGGCCAACCGAAAGCTCGATCCGGTGCGCGCGTACTGGATCGGCCGCGAGTCGAACTGCGACATCGTGATCGAGAGCGCCTCGGTCAGCCGCCGCCATGCGCTCGTGTTCCACTCGAACGGACGCTGGCTTGCCTGCGACGCGGGCTCGGCCGGAGGCCTCGACACCGAGAACGGCCCGGTCCGCTGCGCACAGCTGTCGGCCGACGCGTGGGTGAAGATCGGCTCGGTCTACATCTGGCTCGCGGGCGCTTCGGCCACGCCGCCGGAATGGATCGATGCGCGTCCGAGCACGCCCGCATCGGGAAAACCCGCCCGAATCGTGCGACTCGAGATCGAGGATCTGGCCTCCAACGAGCCAACCGCGGCGGCCGACATGCTCGTGGTCGCCGACAGCCGGGGCGTGATCCACCTCTGCGCGGACCTCACGGGGCTTGGCGCGAGCCGAGGCAGCGGAGCGCCCCGCCTGACGCTCGGCCGATCCACCGCCGCGGATCTCCAGATCTGCGACCCCTCCGTGGACCCGATCCACGCGGTCATCGCCCGCGGAACCGAGCAGTGGTCGCTCGTCGACGCTGGAAGCTCCTCGGGCATCCTGTTCGAGGGCAAGCGCTGGTATCGCAAGCGGCTCGAGGACGGCATCACGCTTCCGGTCGGAAACTTCAGGGTCTCGGTGCAGCGCGTGGTGCGGACGACCGCTCCGAATGCCTCGATTTCGCTGCGGTCGGCGACCCCGTCCGGCTCGGAAGGCCGCTCCGCGCCGAAGAAGCCCTCGGCGTTCCTCGACTCCGACGACTCCGATGGCGAAACGATCCGCATGTGACGCCTCGGACGGCGCGAAGGCCCAAAAGAGACGAATTCATCGGTGAAATTGGGGGTTTCGGCCGAAAAGGCGAAAAACATCGGTTTTTTGGCACTTTTCAATGCCCGAAGCCCTTGTCATCAAGGTCCGACCCCTTTATTTTCCGCGAATACGACAGGCAGGGAGCCTGTCAGTTCAGGCACGAAAGGACTCCTCTCAATGGCCAGCAAGATCAAGATCACCCCCGCTTCCAAGGTCCGCACCAAGGGTTCCATCTACAAGGACATCGCCGCCGTCACCGGCCTCTCGCGCAAGCAGGTCGTGTCGGTGTTCGACACCATGACCGAGATGCTCAAGGCTGACCTCGGCAAGAAGGGCTGCGGCACCTTCAACCTCTTCGGTCTCGCGAAGATGCGCACCGTGATCAAGCCCGCCACCAAGGCGCGCAAGGGCAAGAACCCCTTCACCGGCGAAGAGATCACGATCAAGGCGAAGCCCGCGAGCCGCAAGGTCCGCATCCGCGCGATGAAGGGCCTCAACGAGAGCGTCTGAGTTCGAGCGCTCGCGACTTGATTTTCGGGCCGTGCCTTCGGCTCGACCCGGAAATCTTCGCTCGCTTTGGCGATACGAATACGACACACGCCGCGAAGATTCGCGGCGTGTGTTCGTTTTCGAGGGCGAAGCCCGAGCGTGGCGCGTGCGGGTCGACAGTCCAAATGGCTGTCGTATCGGAAGGTTCTGTGCTCGCGCGTTGCGCTCGATGGCGCGTTCACCCGATCGCGCGGCGGAGCGACCCGCCGTGCGTGGCGAGCGTGCGTTCGGCTTCGGCGCGGGTCTCGCTGCGCGCGCGCATGACGAGGGCGATCTTGAGAAGCCCTCCCGCGGCCTCGAGCTGCGCGAAGGCCTGCTCGCGCGTGTCGTTCGGGAAGAACTCGCGGTAGATCCGCAGCGCGCGGTCGACGAGCTTGTCGTTCGTCGCGGCGAGGTCGACCATGAGGTTGCCGTAGGTCTTGCCGAGCCGCACGAATGCGGCGGTCGTGATCGCGTTGAGCGCGATCTTGGTCGCGGTACCCGCCTTGAGGCGCGTGGAGCCCGTCAGGATCTCGGCGCCCGTCGCGAGCACGATGCGGTGGTCGCAGAACGCGGGCTCCGCGTGCGGCGCGCAGGTGAGGAAGCCCGTCGTCGCGCCGCGCGACTTCGCGAGGCGCAGCGCGCCGAGCGCGTACGGCGTCGTGCCGCCGGCGGCGATCCCGAGGAACGAGTCGCGCGAATCGAGCGCGAGCCGCTCGAACTCGGCTGCGATCCCCTCCTCCTCGTCTTCGCGGCCTTCGCTCGACTTCCGCAGCGCGCCGTCGCCACCCGCGATGATGCCCACGACCTGCGCTGGGTCGCTCCGGAATGTCGGCGGGCATTCGCTCGCGTCGAGGACTCCGAGGCGCCCGCTCGTGCCGGCGCCCGCGTAGACGAGCCTGCCCCCGCGCGCGAGCGACGACGCCACGGCGTCGGCGAAGCGCGCGATCGATTCCGACGCGGCCTCGACGGCCGCAACCGCGCGGCGCTGGTCGCGCGCCAGCAGCGTCACGAGTTCGGCCGTGCCGAGTTCGTCGAGCGCCGCGGACTCCTCGTGGCGCTGCTCGGTGGCGACATGCGAGCGATCGGGCGGGAGCTTCACGACGCCGACTCCTCCGCGCTCGATGGCGCGGCCGCGGCGCCTTCCGATTCAGCCTTCTTGCCCCAGTTCGGCGTCTCGGGCGACAGCGCCTCGACGAAGAACGACCACTTCACGCTCTCGACGGCCGGGCTCCAGATGCCGTGGTCGGAGTTCGGGAAGAGCATCATCGAGAACGGACGGTTCACCGACTGGAGCGCGTTTGCGAGCTGGAAGGTGTTGTTCGGATGCACATTGTCGTCGAGCATGCCGTGGAGGAGCAGAAGCTTCCCCTTCAGCTTGCCGGCGTGCTTCACGCAGCTGCCCGCGTCGTAGCCCTCGGGGTTCTCCTGCGGCGTGCGCATGTAGCGCTCGGTGTAGATCGTGTCGTACTGCCGCCAGTCGGTCGGCGGCGCGCCCGCCACGCCCGCGTGGAAGACATCGCCGCGGCGGATCACGCCGATCGCGGCCATGTAGCCGCCGTAGCTATGGCCCGTGATGCCGACGCGCGTGCCGTCGACGAACGGCCGCGTGGCGGCAAGATGCGTGACCGCCGCAGCCTGGTCGTCGATGTCGACCTGCCCGAGCTTGAGGTACGCGCCCGACTCGAACTTCTTGCCGCGCCCCGGCGTGCCGCGGTTGTCGACCGTGACGAGGATGAAGCCAAGCGCGGTGCGCGGGTCGCCTGCGTCGAAGCGGTCGGTGACGAGGCGGATCGACGGCCCTCCGTAGGTGTCGACGACGACCGGGTACTTCTTCGTCGGGTCGAACGCGGGCGGATACGCGATGCGGCCGTAGAGGTCGGTCTCGCCGTCGGCGGCCTTGCAGGTGAAGAGCTCGCTCGGCGTGAGGCCGTGGGTGGCGAAGCCCTTGGTCGAGCCCTCGGCGAGGGTCGCGACGCGCGTGCCGTTGCGCGCGTACACCACCGTGTGCTGCGGCACATCGGTGCGCTCGGCCGTCGCGATCACGAAGTCGCCGCGCGGCGAGATGCGGTAGTTCGAGTGGTTGAAGTCTCCGCCCGTCACGCGCACGCACTCGCTGCCGTCGAGCTTCGCGACATGCAGCTGCGCCTGCACGGGATTGCTGCCGCTCCACGCGGTGAACCACAGCTCGCCCGCATCCTCGTCGACGAGCACGATCGACTCGACCGGCCACTCGCCCTTCGTCACGGTCGAGAGGAGCGATCCGTCGAGCGAGCGGAGTTCGTAGTGCTTGTAGCCCGTCTTCTCGGTTTCCCACAGGAAGCGCTTCCGGTCCTTGAGGAAGCGCATGAGCGGGCGGTTTTCCTGCCAGCTGTCCTGCCGCTCGGTGACGACCGCGCGCGACGCGCCCGTCTTCGGGTTCGCGGCGAGCACCTCGAGCACATCCTGGCGCCGCGGCGTGCGCGAGTAGAGAAGCTCAGATCCGTCGGGCGTCCAGAGGATGTTGTAGATGTAGTACTCGGCGTCCGCCTTCGCGCCGGATGCCTCGCTGAAACAGTCGACCTCGACGATGTCCTTCGTCTCGAGGGAGTAGACGAGGAGCGTCGCCGTGGGATTCGCGGCGCCTGGCTTCGGGTACGCCTCGCTCATCACGCGGGTGTTGGTGTCGGTCCAGCCGGCGAGGATGTAGAAGTCCTTCACCTCGGACTCGTCGAAGCGGTAGAACGCGAGGTACTTCGAGTCGGGGCTCCACCACATCGCGGTGGTCTGGTCGAGTTCCTCGCCGTACACCCACGACGCCTGGCCGTACTTGATGTCGTCGTCGCCGTCGGTCGTCAGCGCGACTCGGTCGCCCTCGCGCGGCGCGAGGTACAGGTTGCCGCCTTCGCTGGTCGCGGTCCATGCGCCGTCGGGACTTTCCGCGGTCGTGAACTGCCGTCCGCGCGCGGGGCGCCGGCCGCCTTCGCCGCGCTGCGTGCGCGACGCGGCCGCGGTCGCGGGAGGCTCGCCGTCCGCCGGCGCGACGGCGCCCGTCGCGAGGTCGAGCGTGTGCCAGCCCTCCTTGCCCTCGATGCCGCTGACCCACAGGCGGTTGCCTTCGACATCCCAGTTGGCGCTGCCGATGTTGCCGCCCTGGCCGATGCCACCCATCGCGCTCTGCATGCGGCGCATGAGTTCGGAGCCCGGGATGTCCTTGAGCGGCGTGTAGGTCTGGGCGGACGACGAAGCGGCAATGGACGCTGCAAACGCAGCGCCCGCAGCGAGGAATCGTGCGATCGGGGACATCCCGACAGCGTAGCCGCTCACACCCGCGCGTGGCGCGCGAAGCGGCTGTAGCGCTCGGCAAGCTGGTCTGCCGACGCACGCGCCACGCCGTCGAGGCTGAAGGCGCCGATCGTGAAGCTGGCCATCACCGTGCCCCACGAGAGCGCCGACTGCAGCGTCTCGAAGTCGGTGCGGCCCGTGCGCGCGAGGTGCGCCATGAAGCCGCCCGCGAAGGTGTCGCCGGCGCCGGTCGGGTCGACCACCATGTCTTCCTCGGCCGGGAAGGCCGGCACGACCGCGACGCCGTCGCGGTGGACGAGCACCGCGCCGTGCTCGCCCTTCTTCACCACGGCGAACTTGGGGCCATAGCCGAGGATGCGGCGCCCCGCCGTGATCGCATTGCGGATGCCGGTGAGGTGCGCCGCCTCCGAGTCGTTGAGCACGATGCCGTCGACCTTCGAGAGGAGATGCACGAGCTCGTCGTGCGCGACATTGATCCAGAGGTCCATCGTGTCGGCGACCACGAGCTTGCGACCGCTCACCTGCTCGAGGAGCCCGGCCTGGACCGCGGGATGGGTGTTGCCGAGGAAGACGAGTTCGCTGTCGGTGAACGCGGCGGGCACCTGCGGCGGCGCCTCGGCCACGACGCCGAGCTCGGTGAAGAGCGTCTCGCGCTCATTCAGGTTGAGCAGGTACTTGCCGCCCCACGCGAAGGTCTTGCCGCCCGCACGCGTCTCGAGGCCGCGGAGATCGACGCCCTTCAGCCCCTCGAGAATCGTGCGGTGATGCGCGGGGAGATCGTCGCCCACGACGCCGACGAGGCGCACGGGCGCGAGCCGGCTCGCGGCCGCCGCGAAGTACGCAGCGCTTCCGCCGAGGACGCGCTCGGCGCGCGCAGAGGGCGTCTCGACGGTGTCGATGCCGATGGTTCCGGTGACGAGAAGCGAAAGCGGATTGGTGGCGGTGGACATGATGGAGGTCGGGGCCGGCGTCAGGCCGTCTTGGGCTCGGTGAAACTGCGCATGAAGCCGAACCCGAGCGAGGTGCCGACCAGCGATCCGGCGGCCATGTCGAGCGGCATGATGCGCAGGAGCCTCGGGAAACCGCCCGTGACGAGTTCGGTCGCGGGCTCGCCCTGCACCGTGAACGCCATGAAGGCGTAGGCGACGGTGAAGACGGCCATCGGCGCAGCCGCGAGGTAGACCGGCGTCGTGCGCGGAGCAAGCACGCGGCCGATCGCACCCGACACGAATCCGCCGAGAACAGCGGCGCCGACCGCCTGCCCCTTCGTGAGCGTCGCGACCGCGAACCACGCGGCAACGACGCCGCCGATTCCGGCGAGCCACGACAGCCGCGCGCTGCGCCCGACGGGCGAGTCGATCTCGTCCTCGTGCGTCTTGGGGATGTCGGGGAGGCCGCCGCTGAAGCGGAAGATGACATGGCACGCCGCCACGATGAGCGCGGTCCACACGGCGCACTCGACGGCCGCGAGCTTGAGGCTCGATTCGCCGAACACGAGGTCGCGCACGGCGCCGGTGCGCATGGCGATCATGCCGACGCCGCAGCCGACGACGAAGAGCGCGACGACCGCGTTGACCTTCCGCGCGATGAACGCCGCAAGCGCGGTGGCCGCCGCGAAGGCGGCCAGCACCGCGACGAACGCGAGGATCGGGCGACCGCTGTCGGCGATCGTCGGGCCCGGGATCCCACGCACGCTCTCGAGCGTCGGCACCGCCGCCGCGCACACCACCGCCGCCAGGGCGATGGCGAGGCAGAGGACGATCATGCGGCGGGTGGCGGTGTCCATGGTCGCAGTGTGCGCGAAACCGCGCGGGGCCGCAAGCATAGCCGTTCTCAGGCGGCGTTCGTTCCCGAAGCACCGCTCGTTGCCCGTATATTCCCGTCCCCAATGGCCGCGCCGACCTCAACCAACACGCCCGCCGCGAGCGCTCCCGTCGTGCTCGACGGCTCGCCCCTCTCGATCCACGATCTCGTGCGCGTGGCGCGCGCGACGCTCGGCTCTCCCGTGCGTGTCGAACTTGCACCGGCGGCACGCGAGCGCGTGGCTGCGTCGCGCGCGGTGGTGGCCGCGGCGCTTGCAGGCGACCGCGCCGTCTACGGGCTCAACACGGGCTTCGGCAGCCTCTCGCGCGTGCGCATCGACCGCGACCGCGCGCGCGACCTCCAGAAGAACATCATCCGCTCGCACGCCTGCGGCGTGGGCGAGTACCTGCCGCGCGAGACCTCGCGCGCGCTCATGGCGACGCTTGCCGCGAGCCTCGCGCGCGGCGCGTCGGGCGTGCGCGTCGAGACGCTCGAGCGGATCGTCACGCTCCTCAACGAGCATGTGGACCCTGCGATTCCGTCGCGTGGGTCGGTCGGGGCGTCGGGCGACCTTGCGCCGCTCGCGCATGCGGCGCTCGTCGTGCTCGGCGAAGGCGAGTGCTGGCACCGCGGCCGCGTCGAGCCGTCGGCGTGGGTGCTCAGGAGCCTCGGGCTCGGCGGGCTTGATCTCGAGGAAAAGGAGGGCCTCGCGCTTCTCAACGGCACGCACCTGATGTGCGCGACGGGCGCGCTGCTTTGCCACGATTTCCGCTCGGTCTTCGATGCCGCGCTCGCGGCCGCCGCGATGGCGATCGACGCAGCGAAGGCGACCGATGCGTTCCTCGACGCGCGCATCCACGAGATTCGCCGGCAGCCGGGGCAGATCGAGGTCGCGACGCGTCTGCGCGGACTCTTGTCGGGAAGCGAGATCGTGCGCTCGCATGCGGAGAACGACCCGCGCGTGCAGGACCCCTACTCGCTGCGCGCGATGCCGCAGGTGCTCGGCGCCGCGCTCGATGCCTTCAAGTATGTCGAGGGTGCGGTCGAGCGCGAGCTTGGCGCGGTGACCGACAATCCGCTTGTGTTCGCGAAGGACGGAAACGGCGCGGGCGACCCAATCCGCGGCGACCCAATCTGCGGCGACATCGTCTCGGGCGGCAACTTCCACGGCATGCCGCTTGCGATCGCCCTCGACCTCCTCGCCGTCGCGTGCAGCCATGTCGCGGGTATCAGCGAGCGCCGCACCTTCTGGGTGGTGTCGGGCTTCGACCAGTTCGTCGCGCACAAGCCGTATCTGGCGAAGGATCCGGGCGTCGAGAGCGGCCTGATGATCGCGCAGTACGCGGCCGCCGCGTGCGTGAACGAGCTCGCCGGCAACGCAATGCCCGCGAGCGTGACCAACATCCCGACGAGCGCGGGCATCGAGGACTACAACAGCTTCGGCGCGACGAGCGCCCTCAAGGCGACGCGCAGCGTTGCGCTCGCACGAAGCGTGGTCGCGATCGAGATGCTGGTGATGGCCGAGGCGCTCGAGGCGCACCGGCCGCTCAAGTCGGGCGCGGGCGTCGAGAAGGCGCACGCCGCGGTGCGCGCCGCCGTGCCGAAGCTCGCGAAGGACCGCGTGCTGTCGCCCGATATCCGCGCGATCGAGCAATTGATCGCGCATGGCGCGTTTTCGAGGCCGTAGCGCCCCCGCTACACTCGTCGCATGACGACGCAGCAATCGCATGTCGACGCTCCCGCCCGCGTGATCCGTGCTCCGCGCGGCAACACCCTCACCTGCAGGTCGTGGGCGGCCGAAGCCGCCATGCGCATGCTGATGAACAACCTCGACCCCGAGGTCGCGGAGCGCCCCGAGCACCTCGTGGTGTACGGCGGCCGCGGCCAGGCCGCGCGCAACTGGGAGTGCTTCGACGCGATCATCGCGAGTTTGAAGAGCCTCGCGCCCGACGAGACGCTGCTCGTCCAGAGCGGCAAGCCCGTGGGCATCGTGCGCACCACGAAGGATTCGCCGCGCGTCCTCATCGCGAACTCGAACCTCGTGCCGCACTGGGCCACGCAGGCGAAGTTCGACGAGCTTGCCGCGAAGGGCCTGATGATGTTCGGCCAGATGACCGCGGGCTCGTGGATCTACATCGGAACGCAAGGGATTCTGCAGGGCACCTACGAGACCTTCGCCGAATGCGCGCGCCAGCACTTCGGCGGGTCGCTGCGCGGCACGCTGAATGTGACGGGCGGGTGCGGCGGCATGGGCGGCGCGCAGCCCTTGGCGATCACGATGAACGAAGGCACCTGCCTCATCGCCGACATCTGCCGCGAGCGGCTCGAGAAGCGCATCCACGACCGCTACCTCGACGAGATGCACGAGGACATCGATGTCGCGATCGACCGTGCGCTCGAGTTGACCGCGCAGGCGAGGGAAGGCAAGAACAACGGGATTTCCGTCGGCTGGCTCGGCAACATCGTCGACCTCCTGCGCCGCCTCGACGCGCGCGGCATCCTGCCCGAGACGCTCACCGACCAGACGAGCGCGCATGATCCGCTCGAAGGCTACTACCCCGCCGACATGAGCCGCGAGAGCGCGGACATCCTGCGCGAGCAGAACCCGGCCGAATATCAGGAGCTTGCGTGCGCCTCGATGGAGGAGCATGTGCGCCTGATGGTCGGGTTCCTGCACAAGGGCTCGAAGGTGTTCGACTACGGCAACAACATCCGCCAGCGCGCGCTCGACCACGGGTTCGCCGACGCGTTCGCGTTCCCGGGATTCGTGCCCGCGTACATCCGCCCGCAGTTCTGCACGGGCCGCGGGCCGTTCCGCTGGGTGGCGCTGTCGGGCGATCCGGCCGACATCAAGGCGACCGACGAGGCGATCCTCAAGCTGTTCCCGCACGACGCGTCGCTGAAGCGCTGGATCACGATGGCAGGCGAGCGCATCGCGTTCCAAGGTCTCCCAGCGCGCATCTGCTGGCTCGGCCTCGGCGAGCGCCACAAGGCGGGGCTTCTGTTCAACGAGCTCGTGCGCAGCGGCAAGGTGAAGGCGCCGATCGTGATCGGCCGCGACCACCTCGACTGCGGCAGCGTCGCGAGCCCGAACCGCGAGACCGAGGCGATGCTCGACGGCACCGACGCGGTGAGCGACTGGGCGATCCTCAACTTCGCGGTCAACACCGCAAGCGGCGCCAGCTGGACGAGCTTCCACCACGGCGGCGGCGTCGGCATCGGCTTCTCGCAGCACGCGGGCCAGGTGATCGTGGCCGACGGCAGCGACGACGCCGCCGCGCGCATCGAGCGCGTCCTGACGAACGACCCGATGATGGGCGTCTTCCGCCACGCCGACGCGGGCTACGAGCTCGCCAAGCAGTGCGCACGGCAGGAAGCGGTCAAGATTCCGATGCTGTAGCGGTCGCGGCTGCGGCCTTCCATGCCTGAATGGGCAACGGCAGCCGCCAGGCCTCTACTGCGCTTGGACCCCAGTAGCATGGCGGCCGTGAATCACGGCTTCACAGTGCTACGACGACGGGCGTGGATTTCGCTCGCGTGCCGTGCGGCACTTTGCTCGGCCGTTGTCGGCGCGTGCGTGACGATCGGCCTGAGCTGGATGGCCGCGT
>Ga0209972_10001528_pt1 | contig 20152 bp, 21 predicted proteins | sample NOAtaG_7_FD_187302 | JGI IMG/M metagenome (GOLD analysis project Ga0209972, IMG submission 187302) | Freshwater lake microbial communities from Lake Erie, under a cyanobacterial bloom - NOAA_Erie_Diel1S_2200h metaG (SPAdes) (version 2) | ecosystem: Environmental > Aquatic > Freshwater > Lake ... | reverse complement strand
CGCTCTAGCATCCTTGCCCCCTTGTGATGATGTTTCTACGGGTGTGGGCGTGTCCAACCTCAAGTTCGCGCCAGCATCGCCAGCGTATCTGGAATCGGATCGCGTCCCTGTATGTAAATTTGATGCCATAACGCGTAAAAGATCAACTCCCAAGCCACAAAAAGACTTTTTTTGTCTCTTTGTACAAAAAGGTCTTTGATCTCTTCCCGTGGCATAAGCTCAAGAATACACTCTTGACGCGCCATGAGGCTTGCAAGACGATGGTTTTTTTCTTGAATCCAAACCCTAATAAGATTTTCATAAGGACTTGAACTCCTTCTTGTTAAAAAAGGCTTACACACCGGCACAATCGATACCCGAAGACCTTGACTTAGCAGAGCCTTCAAGGCGCCCTCGGTATGAGGATTTTTCATGGTCGCCCCCTTAAACAAAGAAGCATCATACTCAAGCTGGTAGGTCGTACGCTTCAAACGATCCACATAACCCTTTAGAAAATAAGGGGACTTCTGTGGCATTTCTAGCGTTGGGATTACCATATGTCGTCCGTCTTTCACAGCGCTTCGACCCACCATATGCGCTCCCAGTATGGACGGCTGGCAAATCAACTCGTCACATGCATGAGCCATTTCTGGCATGAGACGCCAAAAATCCTTTGCTGTAAATGGAATCAATTCGTGGTCTTTAGCCGTTATCTCAGGACGGTCTTGAACCTCTTTTTTCTTGTTTCCTTTTTCCACATCTGGAAAAAACAAGCTGTATATCTTAACGTCCCCATGCGTGCGCCTCAAGGTTTCCAAACAAAACTGAGAGGCGCTGAGATCCTGCGAAAAGAAACCAAGGGGCACATGGGGAGCGGGAAGCCCCTCGCATCTTAAGGGTAAAACGTTGCCTAAGGCTTTTTTCTGTCCTTCAAGGGCGTTAATGGGGTGAATCTCTACTTTTCCATCTTGAAAATAGGCAGAGTGACCCGGCAGAAGTTCTTTTACGAATCCAAAAAGGCTAAGACCTTGTGGGGCGGCTCCCTGTTGCAACACTGCCGCACGCGCCGTAGGCAAAAGGCAAGGGGTGACCAAACCAGACCTCACTAAAACGCCGCTATGGGAAGAAAAAATCACACCGCGCCCGTGGGAAAGCTCTCTCAGGTATAAGGGATAATGGTCGTCAGTTTCGCGCTGCGCGTACCATCCCCCATGAGGTTCACGCACGTCACTTTTGATGGTGAGATAAGCAATCTCTTTAAATGCCCCACTGGCCATTACATAAAGTGTTTTGCTGTTTATGAGGATCTCACCGTCAAGGTGATGTGACTCGAAAACATGGGTTAGCGCTTTTTGTTCTTGTGTAGTGACGAAATGGCTAGGTGCTAGACAAAGACCTAGAAGCGCGGGGGAAGGATTTTTCTTAGCGTCCCTCACCACGGTTTGTGCCCTTCACACGCTCAAAGAAGGTCAGGTATTGATCTACGATCGCGTCTTCACTATAACCCGTCTCATAGGTCAAGCGACCCGCTTGTGCGAGGGCCTTGGCCTTTTGCGGCGACACGATCAACTGGTTGATCGCGTCAGACATGGACTCATGATCTTCTAAGGGAACAAGCAAACCATTTGTCCCAGGTGTGATAAGCTCTAAAGGCCCGGCGCTTTTTGACGCCACCAGGGGTTTTTCGTGAATCCAAGCCTCAAGAAGAACACTTCCTAAAGGTTCAATCCGGGAAGGACACACATAGATATCGCACGCCTTGTAAAAGGGACTTGTTTCCTTTTGCCATCCTAAAAACCGAACACGCTGGGTAAGGCCCAACTCACCCACCAACGTGCGAAGGGCGGCTTCTTCGGGCCCCTCACCTCCGATCCACAAATACGCATTTGGAACTTTTTTTAAAGCCCTGATGAGGACATCAAAGGCTTTGTTCACATGAAGACGCCCAAAGGTGAGTAAAAGAGGAACATCGCTGGGGGTGTTATAATAGCTTCTGTCAGCAGGGGGATTTTGGTCAGGAGGGCTCGCGAAATTAGAAAGGTAAGCCGTGTAATCCCGTGACCATCCCTCTGTGTGAAAGTAATTTCGTAAATCTTTAGTGATGCCAACAAGATAGTCTGCTTTTTGATAGTATTTTAAATCATAATATCCCCCAAGACGTGCCACGACCGTGTAGTCACCCTTGGGGCAAAATTTTGTGGCCCGACTCATCCAAGTCATCACAATGTGAGGCTTAAAGGATGCCAGCGATTCACGCACGCGCACGCTTGTTCTAAAATCCAACAGGCCCCCAAAGGCAGCCTTGGTCACAGGCACGCTTATGTCCTCGAAATAAGCCACTAATTCTGGATAATCCCGCGTAATGACATGTTGGGTCAGGTCTCTTTTAGCAAAAGCCCCCACAAGCCGCTTAAAAAATAGCTCAGCACCGCCCACTTTTGCTCCGGCCATCATGTGGGCCACGCGTAATCTCTCAGGCATTTTTTTCCAGTCATGTCACGACATTTTTTTCTATCAAAAAAGTGCCGGATCCCCAAATGAATTATCTTAACGCTATCTCCAGATACGACGTAGCACGCTATCTCCAGATACGACGTAGCACGCTATCTTTTAGAATGAAATGATGATAAAGAGCAGCGACCACATGCAAAGAGACTGAAGCAATCATAATGTACGATGCGATTTCATGGACCTCCTTAAGGGTCTGTGCCAGGTCATTATTTTTGGCCGAGGCAGAAAAAGTAATCAGACCAAACCAATTGACGCCCCACGTGTAATAACTCATGAAAAATCCTGAGATCGTCATGGTGAACATTAGCGCGTAAAGAAGCAGAATGTTAGCGTGGGCACTGATACGCTGCCATCCTGGCACAGTATCTGGCAGGTCTGGGCGGATACTGGCAAGACGCCAAAGAAGTCGCAAAATCAATAGACCAAGAAGGGTAACCCCCACAGATTTATGCAGTCCATAAAGAACAGATTTTTGTGGCCCTTCCATGTCCGTCATAACATAGGCCACCCCAAACATGCCCACAATAGCAAGGGCCATCACCCAATGAAAAACCTTGGCAAGCCATCCATAGGTTTCGTGTGTATTCTTTAGCATAACGTGCCCCCTCTTTTAGGTTCTTTTTCACGAGTCTAACGCGTCATTTCTTGTCTTTCAAGGAGATGGGCATTTAACAATCCAAATAAAGATGTCCACCTCTCAAGAAGTTGGCAAAAAAACCACACATGACTCATCTTTTTTCTTGCTTTTTTTCTTAATTCGCCCCAGCATCCCATCTGAAGTTTTGTGAAGGAGTACTTGAAATGAAAAAGACTTTACTCGTCATTGGCTGTGCCAGCATGGCCACCTTGATGCTTAGCGGATGTGCGCGTCAGATCTCCCCTGGCGTTTATACCGAAGCCCACGTGGGAGAAACATCCCGTACCTATCGTTGTACCGTTGTGAGTGTGCGTGCGGTGGAAGTACACGGCTCTGAAAAGTTAGAAGAAAACGCAGCAGGCGGCCTTCTTGGCGCGGCTGGTGGCGGTCTTGCAGGATCTGCCTTTGGTAAAGGGCGTGGTCACACAGCCGCCATCGTGGGCGGTGCCCTTGCGGGCGCTGTCGCGGGATCTTTGATCCAGGGAGAACTTGAAAAACAACAAGGCGTTGAATATGTTGTCGAGCTTGAGAATGGTCGCCTGCGCACCGTGGTTCAAGGCCCAACCCCTGCCCTTCAAGTGGGTCAGGACGCCCTTTTGATTATTGGCGATAAGGGTCGTTCTCGCCTTGTGGCTGACAATAACCCTCACATCTACAAGGGCAACCGCGCCCCCAAGCGTAAAGGCGTTGATCGCCGTGAGGTGGTTGTGAAGCACGCTCCTTCCTATGCTGAAGAAGACGACTATTGATCTTTCCTGTCATTTGAAGAAAAACGCCCTGTTTTTACAGGGCGTTTTTGTTTTTATTTCACCCCTTCATGTTCCCTCTTTGCCCCCTTTGATTTTCTTGCTACGGTTCCCATGGATCCAAATAAAAAAATAAAGGGAGGATTTACATGACAGCCCACGCTGCGACCCATAGCGCGGTACCCACACCCATGCACGCCTGGAAAGGCGCCAAACCCCTGCCCACCCTTGCTGTTCTGAGCCTGGGTGTCTTTTTATGGCTTTTCCCTGCCCCGACGGCTCTCGATCTTAAAACCTGGCATCTTTTTGGTATCTTTGTGACGACTATTTTCGGGGTCATTGCCAAACCTCTGCCCATGGGGGCCATCGCCATCATCGCCATGGGAAGCTGTGTGGCCACAAAAACCCTCACCCTTGAACAGAGCCTTAGCAGTTTTAACTCGCACGTGGTTTGGCTTGTGCTCCTGACCTTTTTTATGGCCAGAGGCTTTGTGAAAACAGGTCTCGGGAGCCGCATTGCCTACCTTTTTATTCGCACCTTTGGCTCAAGCACCTTGGGTCTTTCCTACGCGCTTTGTTTTTCCGATTTAATTCTGGCACCCGTTGTCCCCAGTAACACAGCCAGGGGGGCTGGCATTCTTTTTCCCATCGTGAACTCGCTGTGTATCGAGCAAGGAAGTGCGCCCCATGACGGCACAAGGAGACATTTTGGGGCCTATCTCATCAAAGTTGTCTTTCAAGCCAACATCATCACAAGCGCCATGTTTGTGACAGCCCTTGCAGGCAATCCCCTCATCGTCAGCCTCGCGGGCGAGTTAGGTGTCACCATGACATGGGTCAGTTGGATGGTCGCCGCCCTCGTGCCTGGCCTCGTGAACCTTTTGGTACTGCCATGGCTACTATACCTTTTATACCCTCCCCAAACAAAACGTACGCCCCACGCCCCCCAAATGGCACGCCAGCAACTTGACGCCATGGGCCCCCTCTCTGCCCATGAAAAGCTGATGGTTGGGACTTTTATTTCTCTTCTTATGCTTTGGATTGCGGGAGAATCCATTGCGATTTCGGCCACGGCCGCCTCCCTTTTCGGCCTTGGGTTTCTTCTTTTTTCGGGTGTTCTGTCATGGAATGATGTCTTAAATGAAAAAACGGCGTGGGAAACCCTCGTGTGGTTTGCAGCCCTTCTTATGATGGCCACGCAGCTGAGCAAGATGGGAATGGTCACTTGGTTTAGCCATGAGATGCAAGGCGCCGTCGGACATTTTCCATGGGGATGGTCCTTTGGCATTTTGTGTGCGGTTTACTTTTACTCGCACTACTTTTTTGCCAGTGCGACCGCTCATATTTCCTCGATGTATAGCGCCTTCTTAGTGGTGATCATCGCCGCCGGGGCGCCGGCAGGTCTTGCCGCCATGAGCCTTGCCGTTTTATCAAGCCTTTGCGCTTGCCTTACCCACTATGGTACAGGAACAGCCCCTGTCTATTTTGGGTCAGGCTACGTCAGTGTCAGTGAATGGTGGCGTCTTGGCGGGATCCTCAGCCTTGTTTATTTAGGCATTTGGAGTGTTGTCGGCGGGCTCTGGTGGAAGATCATCGGGCTTTGGTAAGGATCAAGCAGGGGTCACAAGGCCCCTGCTTTTTTACTAACCCCCTTATTCCTCCAGGCATCCTTGGACAAAATCCCAGTTCACCAAGTGCTTCAAGAACGTGTCCACATAATCAGGACGCCTGTTTTGATAGTCGAGATAATAGGCATGCTCCCACACGTCACAGGTCAAAATCGCCTTTGCCCCGTGCACCATGGGCAGATCCGCATTGGCGGTTTTCATGATGGCAAGCTTGCCGTCCTTTTCCACAAGCCACGCCCACCCACTGCCGAATTGAGAAATGGCGGCTGCCTTAAAGGCGTCCTTAAAGGCCTCAAAACTGCCAAAATCCTCTTTGAGGCGACGCTCAAGCCTTTCACCTGGCATGCCGCCCCCACTGGGTGACAAACAGTGCCAGTAAAAGGTGTGGTTCCAGACCTGGGCCGCGTTGTTAAAAACGCCTACCAAGTTTGCATCACCCGAACTCATCTTGATCACGTCTTCTAAAGACGCGTGGGCAAGGGGCTTGTCGGCCAATAGATTGTTCAGGTTCGTAACGTATGCTTGATGATGCTTACCATAGTGAAAGGATAAAGTTTTTTCAGATATGTAAGGCTCAAGCGCGTTCATAGCGTAGGGGAGCTCTGGTAGGGAAAATGACATTAAGGCCTCCAAGTCATAAGTTAACTTTTTATTTTTACCCTGCTTTCTCGGGATAGGGCAAGCTTTTTAGGACTCATTTCCTCCTCAAGGTCCTTGTTTGTCTAAAAAGACTCCTCTATCTTTAGAAGACATATAAAATTTTAAGGAAACGTCATGGATGACGAAAAGATCTCTTTAGACGAGACGCCCCATGTCGACAGGCTTAAGGCTCACTTGAAGCGCGTCGCAGACTTACCTTCCCTCACCGCTGAAGAGGAAATCCTCCTTGTCAAAAAGTGGCATGACACGCAAGATGAACGGGCACGGCAAAAAATTCTCGAGCGGCATCAACGCCTTGTTCTAAAGGTTGCCCAAGGCTATAAAGGATACGGCCTTCCTATAGGGGACCTTGTGTCTGAGGGTAACATTGGCATGATGCAAGCTTTGGCAAAATTTGATGTGTCTAAGGGTTTTAGGTTTTCCACCTATGCCCTTTGGTGGATTAAGGCCAGTATTAAAGACTTTGTGATGAAAAACTGGTCCCTTGTGCGCATCGGCACAACAAGCACTCAAAAAAAGCTCTTTTTCAAAGTAAGATCTTTGATGGAAACCTTCGAGCGACAAGGCAAGCACTTATCCCACGAGGAAATCGCTCAAAAGGTTGCCGATCACTTGAACGTGCCTTTGGATGAAGTCCTTGATATGATTTTGCGCTTACAGGGGCAAGACAGTTCTTTGAATGCGCCCCTTAACACCTCAGAGGATAGTAGCGAATGGCTTGATTGGATTGCCGATGATGAAAACCACGCGCAAAAAGTCGCCCACGAGTATGAACTTCACAAGCAAAAGAAACTTCTGTCTGCAGCTTTATCAAGTCTCAATCAGCGAGAACATCAAATCATCACTTGGCGGCGTCTACTGGATCCGCCGCTCACCCTTGATGATTGCGGCGAGAAGCTTGATTTGTCAAAAGAACGTGTGCGACAAATCGAAGCAAGTGCCTTTGAAAAACTCCAAAAGAGTATGCGCCTGCACGCACATGAAGAACTCAACCGGCGACGAACTTCCCCGTCGTAGGACAATTGGTTTATCTAGTGTCTCGCCATCAGTTCTTCCATGCGGCAAGACGCTGTGACATCAATAAAACTCAGCAAGTGGGACCCATCGGGAAGGGGCACATAGGCAAAATCAATGATGACACCGTCGGTTCTGTGGAGGCGACGTTTTTTAGGCACACGGTCACTGACCCGCGAGATTAAGCGCTCTTTATAGTGCTCCCACTCATCTTCAAAGGTCAAATAGGGCCGGACATGCTCGATGAGCTCTCTGATATGACGTCTGTCTGCGTCTCCGTCCGGCATCCAGTTCCATAGCTTTCTAAACGAAGGGTTGGTAAAACGAAGGCGCGCATCGCTGCCGAAAACGGCAATCCCCTCATGAAGATTATCCAGAGTTGAGCGTTGGACATCGAGCTGAGTGTTACAGCGGCGCTCAAGTTCCAAGGAGTTCGTGACGTCTTCAAAAATATAAAAAATTCCGCCAGAAGGGTGAGGCGCCGTAATTTTGCGAATGTTGCGTCCATCGGGCAAATAACAAAGCTCTTGCATGGGTGTGAGCAACCCTGAAAGGATATTCATTTCCCGACGTTTGAACGCTGGATAATCAGAGTATTCAACGAGAAGTCGTCGCCGGTTCAAATCATCGAGTACTTCACTCATGGTAGGCTCGCTAGAGAGCCAGCTTTCATCCATGCCAAACATCCGGGCATACGCATGGTTGAAAAAGCGAAGTTTTCTGTCGGGCCCATAGACCGTTACACCTGCCGACAAGGTTTCAAGGACTTCTCGGTAAAGGGAAAGATGCCGCTTTAACTTACGTTCCAGTGAGTCTTCTGCGCTTCGATCAAAGGCAAAAGCAAGGATTCTTCCTTGGCCTTCAATGCTCACCTTCTTGAATTCATAGCAGCGCCTTTGTCCTTTTATGTTGAGATATTTGAGACTTCCCCCCTCTTGCCAAAATTCCTCCACTGAGTCTTGCACGCCCAAGTGGATAGAATTTTCGATCACCTGTTGCTTTGGCATCTCTAGTACATCGGCATACGCTTGGTTGCAGTAAGAAATTTTTCCCGTTTCTTTATCAAAGACCCACAACGGACTTGGAAGATTTTCTAAGACTTCTTTCATTAAGGTACGTTCATCATGCTTTGAGGCAATTTTTCCTTGCAGTTCCGCAATGGCACGCTGACACCCATCTTGGTTACGAAGAAACAAGGTCAATATCCCAGACGCCTGATCCCCGTGCCTTACCAAGATCACCTCAAAGAAGCGAGGCCCTTGGCGAGTCGGAAGAGTGATTATCTCGTCCTGAACGTCAGCGTCTTTTCGAGCGATCAACGCCCTAAGCTTGTTTTGATCATCCACATCCAGCAGCTCGAGAAAATCATGGATACTGGCCACAGAAACGGGAATGCCCAAATTTTTTGCTAAATCCTGGCTTGTGGCAAAGGTCTCTCCCTCCTCTTGCCAACGAAGCCATCCTTGGTGAAGATGGGCACTGATTTGTTCACAGAGCTGTTCTTGAAAAGCGCGCGCGCGGTTTTGCTTCACAAGCCGAAAATAGGCCAGTGCCATCACGATAAACGCCCCCAACACAAGGATAAAAATGACCAAAACAGACATCAAATGATGCTGAACACCTACTGTCAGAGCAGATGATAAAGAGGATATTCCTGACACGGCATCGTCTGATGGGGGTTGCATTTTTTATTCTCCGAAACGCCTATGTTGAGCGAGTATAAAATTCTCTTCCTTGGGAATCAATCCGATAAGCCCTGGTTTTTTATGATTACAGAAAATTCAAAAAAATATGGACACTCCCTTAGACCTTGGGTACTTTTGGGCCATGAGGTGTTTGTGTGTGCCCTTTTCATAAAAACAGCCCTCTTGTATGTCACCTCTTGATATGAAGGATTTCTGCCACAGTGACCGTTCGCACCTATGTTCGTCTGATTTCTGGAGGGCTCTGTCTCGTGGCGGCGGTGGCCATCGCCCTCATGGATTTCTTTAGCGGCTTTGAACAGCGTGCTCCTAGGCCTATGCCTCAAGAATCTTCTCAAGGGCTGCCTTCAGCCCCTCATTCTGACGAGACCACTCCCGATGATGAGGTCTGCACCAACGAAGACGGAGAGCCTTGCCCGGTGGACGAAACCCTGCAAGTCATGCGGGGGGACACCCTTTCCACAGTCTTGGAGCGGGCTAAAATCGACTCAGGACAAGCCCACGACGTTATCGAAGCTTTGAAATCTGTTTTTAACCCCAGGGATTTACGCCCCGATCACGAGATTTATATTACCTACATTCCTGTGAAGGGGGCACCCCTCGAGCGGGACCTCATTAGTCTTTACATTCGCCCTTCCCTTGAGACGGAAATTACCGTGGAGCGGCAAGAAAACGGGCGCTATAAGGCCACCCAAGAAACCAAAGAGCTGACCCATACGACCGAAGTCGTCAAAGGTGAAATCCACGACAGCCTTTACCTAGATGCGGGCAAGCAAGGGGTACCGGCCAAAATCCTCCACGAGATGATCAAAGCTTTCAGCTATGACGTCGACTTTCAGCGCAGCTTTCATCCTGGCGACGGATACGGCTTGATTTATGATACCTACCGAGATCCCGAAAGCCTGAAAGAAGTGCCGGGTGAGCTTGCCTTTGCTTATCTGCGCCTTAAAGATAAAGAACTTCGCTTGTATTACTTCAAACCAAAAAAAGGAAATCCCGGGTTCTATGATATAAACGGCGCCAGCGTGCGCAAGGGGCTTTTGCGAACCCCTGTGGACGGCGCCAGGCTTTCGTCGGGCTTTGGCATGCGTCGCCACCCAGTGTTAGGTTTTTCGAAAATGCACAAGGGCGTTGACTTCGCCGCGCCCAAGGGGACGCCCATCATGGCAGCCGGTGACGGCGTTGTGGAAAAAATGGGCCCCTTTAGCACCTATGGTAACTATATTCGCCTGCGCCACAATTCTGAGATCTCTACGGCCTACGCCCACATGAGCCGGTTTGCCGCAGGCCTTCGCGTGGGCAAAAGCGTGCGCCAAGGGCAAGTCATTGGCTATATCGGGATGACCGGGCGCACAACGGGCCCGCACCTTCACTACGAACTCCTCAAGCACGGCAAGCAAGTGGATCCCAAGCACATCAAAACCATGCCAGCAGGCAAGCTTATGGGCGCGGATCTGTCAGCCTTTAAAAACCTTGTGGCTGGGCTTAACCAAAAGTTTGAAAGTTACGTGCCGCCCGTAACGGAAATCTCAGCCGAAGACGAGGTGGTAAGCGAAGAGGGCGAGGAGAGTATTGATCCTAGAACCCTTGAGGCTGAACAAGACATGCCGACTCCGGCCCCAGATGGATCTGTGAGCGCTCCGGGGGCACCCGCGCCTGCCCCTGCTTAGATTGCCCCCCTATGACAAAAAAGTTACTTTTTAAGGGCAGTTTGATGTAGGGTGCCCCCGCTTGAGGGTACCCCCTCGCGAACCATAACCTATGTCATTTTAAGGAAATCCCATGACTTTTATAAAAAAACTTGGCCTGATCGCCGCACTTGGCGCTTTTTTAACAGGCTGCAGCACCCACCGCGAAAACATGCGTGTTAACCATACGTGTTTTGATGCCCCTTCCAGTGTCGTGATCGCACGCATTGAAGGGTTTGAGAAGGCAAACTTTTACAAGGAAAGTAACAAGATTGCAGGGGGATACCTCAGCATCGCAGAAGATTTGCTCGGTGCGGCTGTCAGCCTTGAGCTTTCCAATGCCATCGAAAACATTAATACGGCGCCTTTGTTGGATCAGGGATATTACACACCTTTTGATAAGTTTTTTGCCGCAAAGCATTTTCGTGTCGTTAAGGATTTTACACCTATTAAACGAGGTGACCTTTCATCACATAAAACCAACGAAGACACCTACTCTCCTTATGACTGGTCCATTTTACAAAAGAAGCATAACGTAGATTACGCGCTTGTGTTAAAGCCTGAGCTTTTTGGCGTCAAAAGAAGTTATTTCAGTGTGATTCCCACGGGCGCACCCACAAGCACTGCTACCTTTACGTTGTCGTTCATTCGTCTACGTGATGGTAAACTTATGGCCCATTATAACGCCGAAACCGAAAAGAACGTGATTGGTGAGTGGGACGCTCCTCCTGCGTACGAAGCCTTGACTTCCTCCATTCGCACGGCCCTGATTAACTCCTTAGACGACGCGCACGAGCACATGTTTGGAGACGATCTCGACATGGACGACGAGCTAGATCTAAAATAATCCTTCTTTTTTGAACTAGCCTACTAGACAGGCCCCTTTCTTGTGTGTCATAAAGGGGCCTAACGGCTGGGTAGCTCAGTTGGTAGAGCAGAGGACTGAAAATCCTCGTGTCGGGGGTTCAATTCCCTCCCCAGCCACCACCTCTTTGACAGACTTGGGTCTTGATAAGGGGTTTTTTTTTAGCCAGAATAGAATGCGTCTGTTTTGGTTCTATAACTGCGATAAGGAGAAAACCCATGTCTTATTACCACATCTGGCACTTTGCGACTGGTCTTTTTCCAAAAGAACAACTGATAGGTGTCCTATGTCCTGCAAAACGCTAACGTCTTCGTCGTCTCTTTTCGTTTCCTTCCTTCTTATCCTGTTTTCTTATCCTCACTCTTATTATTGGCGCTCATACCACCAGGCTTAAGCCTTTCTAACGTTTTGCCAATTTTTAAGAGGATTTTTTCGATGAGTTTAATTCAGTTTTGGGGCGCCCTGGAAATTGGGCTTATTTACGCCATTGTGGCCCTGGCCGTTTACATTTCCTTTAGGGTGCTCGATTTTCCTGACCTAACGGCTGATGGCAGCTTTCCCTTAGGAGGCGCCATTGTGGCAACGTGCCTGGTTGCCGGATGGTCACCGTGGTCGGGGACCCTTCTTGCCTTTGGCGGCGGCGTCCTTGCGGGCCTTGTAACAGCGTGGTTGAACCTGCGGTGGAAGATCTTGCATCTTTTAGCAAGCATCTTGACCATGACCGCCCTTTATTCTGTGAACCTGCGCATTATGGGTAGACCCAACATCGCCCTTTTGGACGAGGAAACCGTTTTCTCCGCGTTTCAGCGTGCTTTTTCTTCCCACATGGGGGGAGTTCTTGTCCTCATGGGGGTGATTGTAACTGTGATCGCGTTTCTTTTCTGGCGCTTTATGGTGTCCGAGCGCGGCCTTGCGCTCCGTGCCACGGGGGCCAACCCTCGCATGGCGCGCGCCCAGGGTATTTACACATCGGGCGCAACCTACCTTGGGGTAGGACTTAGCAACGGCATGATTGCCCTGGCGGGCGCCCTATTTGCCCAAAGCCAAGGTTTTGCAGACGTCACCACAGGCGTTGGGACCATCATCTTTGGCCTGGCGGCCGTCATTATTGGCGAGGTATTTTTCCCCACCAAGCGTATGGCCCTCATCATCGTAGGATGCCTTGTGGGCTCTGTCATCTACCGCTTGACCGTTGCCCTTGCCCTGAACGCCAGCGCCATTGGTCTCCAAACCTCTGACTTGAATCTTGTCACGGCCGCCCTTGTGGCCCTTGCTATGATTTTACCCCAAGTACGGGGTAAAAAACTGATGACAAGGAGATAGGTCATGATTCAGTTAGAAAACGTCCGCGTGACCTTTAACAAAGGAACCCTTCTTGAGCGGCAAGCGTTGCAAGATGTCACCCTTTCCATTGGCGAGGAAGAGTTTGTGACTGTGATTGGGAGCAACGGTGCGGGAAAATCAACGCTTCTTAATGTCCTGACGGGCAACATCATAACCAACGAAGGACGCGTGATGATTGCAGACCAAGACGTGACCAAGTGGCCCGTTGAAAAGCGCGCGCGCCTTGTGGCCCGCGTCTTTCAAGATCCCTTAGAGGGGACGTGTGGGGCCCTCACCGTCGAGGAAAACCTTGCCCTGGCCGCCATGCGCGGCAAAAATCGAGGGCTTTCCATGGCCCTTAACAAGAAAAACCGAGAGCTTTTCCGTGACACACTGGCACGCCTGGGCCTTGGCCTTGAAAACCGCCTGCGCCAACCCATTGGGCTATTGTCCGGCGGACAGCGTCAGTCCATATCCTTGATGATGGCGGTCCTGTCGCCCATGGAGATTTTAGTGTTGGATGAACATACAGCCGCCCTTGATCCCCGAACGGCGGCGGCCATCATCCAATTGACCAAAAGTCTTGTAGAAGAAAAAAAGCTTACGGTCCTTATGGTCACCCACAGCATGCACCAAGCCTTAGAGGTCGGAACAAGAACCCTGATGATGCACACAGGGCGTGTCTTGCATGATTTGTCCGAGGAGGCGCGCCGCAATTTATCGTCTGCTGATCTTTTGCGCCTTTTTGAAGAGCTCGATCCGTCTTAACCTACCACAGCGCGTCTTGGCATCGACCGGGACGCGCTCTTTTTCTTACGCCGCAACCCGTACGGGTCTAAAGGACAAAGCTTCAGCGATATGCTCTGGGTGAATCCCATCCGCCCCTTCCATGTCTGCAATGGTGCGCGCCACACGTAGAACGCGGTGATAGCCTCTGGCCGAAAGTTTCATATGATCCGCCGCTTGGTGAAGAAGACTCCTCGCCTCTGGTCCCAGCGCGCACATTTTTTCCAGGACTTCGCCTTGGGCGTGGGCGTTTAACGTCACGCCTCCCACGCCTTCTTCTTGAAAGCGCTGTCGTTGGAGGGTTCGCGCCTTTTCCACGCGCGCCGCGACCACCGCCGACGTCTCGCGGACGCCACTGCTTTGATCAAGCTCTACCAAAGGAACTTCTGGCACAAAGACCGCAAGATCAATCCGGTCAAAAATAGGGCCAGAAATCTTGCTTTGATAGTCCTGACCGCACAAAGGCGCCTTTCGGCACGCTTGGGCAGGATCCGCAAGATAGCCGCACCGGCAGGGGTTCATGGCCGCCACCAACTGAAATTTCGCCGGATACGTCACGTGGGCATTGGCGCGCGCGACCATGACATGACCGCTTTCCAAGGGCGCGCGCAGAGCCTCAAGGGTGCTTCTGGCGAACTCAGGCAGCTCGTCCAAAAACAAAACACCGTGGTGGGCCAGCGACACCTCGCCTGGTTTTGCCCGAATGCCGCCTCCCACAAGGGAGGGAAGAGACGCCGAATGATGGGGGTCTCGGTACGGGCGCACACGCACAAGCCCCTCTGGCGGTAACAGGCCAAACATGCTGTGAATCATGGTGACCTCAAGGGCCTCTTCGGGAGTCAAAAGGGGAAGAATCCCCGGCAGTCGCGCGGCAAGCATGGATTTTCCCGATCCAGGGGGCCCTAGCATCAAAAGGTTGTGCCCTCCAGCAGCCGCAATCTCAAGGGCACGCTTAGGCGTTTCTTGCCCCTTCACGTCCCCAAGATCCAGGATGCGCGGGGGCGCTTCAAGGGCGCGCACCTCAGGCTGGGTCAAAACCTGCGTCCCTTTAAAATGGTTCACTAGGTGCAAGAGAGAAGGGGCGGCGACCACGTCCACGTCGGCTGCCCATCTGGCTTCTTGCCCACATACATGGGGACAAATGAGGTTAAGATTGCGCCCCGACGCATGGAGGGCCGTTGGCAAAACACCGGGCACAGCGTAAAGGGCGCCGTCAAGGGCAAGCTCTCCCATGGCAATGAAGGCGTCTAAGGCGTCCGAGGGAAGGGCCCCCATGGCGACCAAAAGGCCAAGGGCAATGGGCAGGTCATAATGGCTTCCCTCTTTTTGAAGGTCAGCCGGTGAGAGATTTACCGTGATACGCTTAGTGGGCAGAGAAAGTCCGATGGCATGGAGGGCTGCGCGCACACGCTCGCGCGATTCAGCCACCGCCTTATCCGGAAGACCCACTACGTGAAAGGCCGGAAGGCCTGATGATAAATGAACTTGAACATCAATTTCTTGGGCTTCAATGCCTTGAAAAGCAACCGTTCGAACGCGTGCAACCACGGCCACGCTCCTTTTACTGCGCTCCCTCTTTGCGTGCTACTATAGCATCCCAGATTTCTTGTTCCAGCGCTCTTTTATACAAAGCGTTAAAAGCAGGCACAGCCGTGGGGGACGTAGCGTTGATTTCCAAAAGATAACCGCCCACCACATCAATCCCCACAAAGAAAAGACCCCGGCGCCTGAGCTCATTTCCGATGCGCTCGCAAATATCCAGTTCTTTCATGGAGGGCACAAGGGGTTCGGCCACACCGCCAAGACCTAAGTTTGCGCGAAACTCTTCGGGGGCAGGTCTTTTGTTAAAGCCGCCCACAAACTGACCATCAATCAGGAATAGACGCCGATCGCCTTCAAAAACTTCCGGCAAAAATTGCTGCAATAAAACGGGCATTTTTAAGGTATCCTCGTTCGCTTGCCACCAAGCTCGCAGCTCTGCTTCTTTTTCAAAGCGTACAACGCCGCGTCCTGCATACTCGTAAAGGGGCTTAAGCACCACATCTACATATTCCTTGAAGAAAAGCACTGCTTGCTCCAGGCTTTGGGTCACAACACTGGGCGGTGTCAGCTCGGGAAACAAAAGCGGCAAGATTTTTTCAGGACTATCGCGAAGACCCCTTGGGTCATTGAGCACAAGGGTTTGCGGTGGCAGCATTTCTAGAAGATAGGTGGGCGTCAGATAGGCCATATCAAAGGGCGGGTTTTGACGAATCCACAAAACGTCCATGGTTGACAATAGGACATCCTCACGGCGTTTTTTTTGAGGAAGAGGAGCACCCTCATCCCACGACAGCCAATCGCCGCTGGCGTAGACTTGACCATCTTGCAAGCGCATCTCAGACGGGGTGTAGTAAAAGACCGAAAAGCCCCGCGCGCACGCTTCTTTGATCAAAAGCAACGACGTGTCCGAGGACGGCTTGAGGCTGTCTAAGGGATCTACTTGAAAGGCGACGCGCAAGGTCTATACCCCATCAATCAAAAGCCGACGGCGTGTCAAGGGATTCGCTCTCGAGCGTGGCGCCCACGTCATGGGTTTGATCATTCACGGGCTCGAGGGTATCCACAGGATCAAAGGGCTCGTCGCTTTGGGCCGGCAATTGGGGTTCGTGCGGCTCGAGGGTTTTGGCATCTGGCATGTCTTCGTCTTTGATGACCTTGGGTATCTGTGTCCTAATGACCGCGTAGTTTACGACTTTCTTAACTCCCTTAGTGTTCCGTATCACATGAAGCACACGGTTAAGCTCTGTCTTATCCTGGGCAATCCCCATAACATAGACCACCCCGTCCACCGTGTGGATGTTATAATTGACCGAGCTAATATCGTGTGTAAACAAAAGTTGAGAGTTTAGCTGTGTCGTGATCCAGGAATCCTTGGCCGTATCCCCAAGCTCTTGCCCTTTGCCGGTCTTGATTTGGTCCATGACCTCTTTTACGCCGCGCACTTCCCACGCGTAACGCACGGCAGCAATATGCTTTTGAGCGTTTGAAACAGTCCCCGTCAACAGAACACGCCCTTGACGGACAACAATGTTGATGTTGGCAAAAAGTTCACCGTCGTGCTGACTGAACTTCCAGGAAATTCTTGTTTTAATGTCGGCGTCACTGACGACTCCCGTCATGCCGCGCTCTTCGGTTGCGGACGTCATCACCGCACTTCCCCCGCCCACAAGGGCCACTGGTACGCAGCCCCCAAGGGTTAAAAGCATCGCGCCACATACCGAGGCCAAAAGAACTTGTTTCATCATCACCCTCTTAAAGTTTGATCAACTGAGGCGGTCCCCCAGCATCCTATCCCACGCCCCTTTGATGTGACACATTCTGGTGGGCGTGAGCAAGAAAAAATCAAGACGCAGATCATCTTGCGCCAAATGGGGCCTTGTTCCCACATAAAGAAGGAGCGCCTTCATGATGCGATTTTTTTGGTGCGTGGTCAGACACAAAAGGGCCTTTTCTGTGGTCGCACGCAGTTTAATCTCACAAGCGATCACGGTTTTTCCTTTTTTTACAATAAGATCAATTTCTCCCGCACTGCTGCGATAACGCCGCTCCAGCACGCGGTATCCCTTTAGCATCAACCACAACGTCGCAATCCCTTCCGCGACGTGCCCTTTTTGATACGCCCTATGCTTTTTCGTCCCCGCGAAGCGCCAAAGCGCGCGCATAAACTTTTTGACGGGAAAGATGAAAGCGAGACGCCACTTCTTGAGCAGCGTCTTTAACGGAAAGCGTTGCAAGGCATGCGACGAGCGCGGCCTCAATTTCGTCTTCTTTAGGTGCTGTGTCACGCTTGGGTCCCACCAGAACAACAAGTTCTCCCTTTAGGGTATCAAGATCTGAGGCTTCTAAAAAGCTTTTAAGGTCTGCCCGCCTGACCTCTTCAAACCGTTTGGTCAGCTCGCGCGCAAAGGCAACGTCCCGGTCACCAAAAACGGCCTCCATGTCCGCCAGCATGTCTTTAAAGCGTTTGGGTGATTCGTAAAAGACGAGGGTGCCTGGCACCTCGAGAAGAGCTTTGAAATAACTTTGCCTTGCCCCTGATTTGCGGGGCGTAAAGCCTCCAAAAAAGAATTGATCCGTGGGAAGACCACTCAAGGTCAACGCCATTACGGCTGCGCATGGGCCTGGCAGGGCGGTGAGGGGAAGGCCTTCTTCTTGAAACTGCCGCACCAGTTTATAGCCAGGATCTGAAATCAGCGGTGTCCCAGCATCACTTACCATGGCAACCTTGGCGCCGCTCCTAACGGCCTCTACAATTTTGGGGCGCTGCACGTCCGCGTTATGTTCGTGATACGTCCAAAGAACGGGTGGCTTAATGCCAAAATGACTGAGTAGTGTCCGCGTCACGCGCGTATCCTCACACACGACAATCTGGGCATTCTTCAACGTCTCAACGGCGCGGTAAGTAATATCCTGCAAATTCCCAATGGGGGTCGCGACCAAACATAGCTCACCCAGCTGTTTACAATTTTCGTTTCCCACAGTACGCTTCCATGACATGATCTTAAGAGAGAACGTACTATAATGATCCCTCATCAGACTAGAGGACTTTTAGGAAGAATCGCCCTTGCGGGGGTCATGCTTCTTTATGGCTGCGCGACGCCACCTGGCCCTGCCCCCACCCCAACACCGTCAACAGCGCCTCCTAAATCCGCCCCCCTCGAGCGAACTGCGCCCCGCACGTCCGGCGGATATAAGGTCGGCCTCTTATTACCCCTGTCCGGCGAGCATAAGGCTTTGGGTAAGGCACTCTCGCAGGCCGCCGAGCTCAGCCTTTTTGAAAAAAACGATGACGTGACCCTTCTTATGGCGGACACAAGGGGCACCAAGGACGGTGCGCGCGAGGCTGCAAAACAAGTGTTATCAGAAGGCGCTGACATTATCTTGGGTCCTGTTTTTTCAGAAGCCGTCACGGCCGCCGCTGCGGAAGCGGCCAAAGACAAAGTCCCGGTCCTTGCTTTTTCCAATAATAGGGCAGTTGCCAAAAACGGCGTGTATGTTTTGGGCTTTGATCCTGCCCAACAGCTCGAGCGCGTCGTTCGGTTTGCTGCGACCAAGGGTCTGACCCATATCACCGCTTATGTTCCAAAAAATGCAGACGGCGAGCTTGCAAGAGACGTTCTCACGTCCCTTCAACGTGATGGCCTTTTAAAAGGAGCAAACACTGTATTCTATGATCCCAAAAGCCCAGGTACTCTGTCTTATAAAACGACGCCAGGGACCGAAGCATTGTTGATCACAGAAGGCGGTCAAGCCCTTTCCCGGGTGATCTCAGCCCTCATATACCATGACGAGCACGTAGGGAAATATCAGTTCCTCGGCTCAGGTCAGTGGGATAATCCGGCAACCAGGGCCGAAGAAACCCTCAAAGGCGCCTGGTTTGCCGCGCCCAACCCTGGCGCGCGCGCGGGTTTCGAGAAAACCTTCCTTGAGACTTATGGCTATACCCCGCCCCGACTTGCCACACTTTCTTATGACGCCGTCACTCTTGTTGTAACCCTTTTGAAGCACTTTCCCAAAAAGCCCTTCACAAAAGAGGTGCTTGAGCGCACTCAAGGTTTTTCAGGGATTGACGGCGCCTTTCGTTTAAGGGAAAACGGCACCACAGAGCGTCATCTTTCTATCTTGGAAGTCACACCCGAGGTGTTCCAAGTCATTGATCCCGCTCCACGCACATTTGAAAGGTAGTCTTATGTCAAAACGTCTTGCAATTTTAACCAGTGGCGGTGACTGCGCAGGTCTGAACGCGGTGCTTCGTGCCGTTGTCATTCACGCAACAGCCCTTGGCTGGGAAGTTCTTGGCATCCAGCACGGCACCATGGGACTCCTGCGCCGTCCCCTTGATTACCGCATCCTGGCACCAAAAGACGTGGAAGGTCCTTTACTGCGTCAAGGCGGCACGTTCCTTGGCACGACGAACCACGGCGATCCCTTTGCCTTTCCCATGGAGGATGGCACGAAAAAAGACCGATCCCAAGAAATCGTCGAAGCCCTTCGCTTTTTGGGAGTCGAAGCCCTTATCGGTGTCGGAGGCGACGGTAGCCACCGCATCATTCGCCGCATTGCCCAACAAGGAAGTATTCCTTATGTTGCCATTCCCAAAACCATCGACAACGACGTGGGGGCGACAGAAAACGCCATCGGATTTGCAACAGCCGTCGACGTGGCCACCGAAGCCCTTGACCGACTTCAGCCCACAGCCGCCAGCCACGACCGCGTCATGATCCTCGAGGTCATGGGGCGTGATGCGGGCCACATTGCTCTGACCTCTGGGATTGCGGGGGGCGCTGACATTATTTTGCTCCCGGAGATTCCCTACACCGTGGAGGGGGTCGCCGAAAAAATACGTCAAGTCACCCACAGCGGGCGTAACTTTTCTTTGGTGGTGGTAGCTGAGGCCGTCAAAAAAGCCACGGGAGAGCACGCGGCCATTTGTGATATTTCAGGGCGCGAGCGCTACGGCGGCATTGGTCATTATTTGTCAGACAAGATCACCGAGCTTACGGGTGCTGAGACACGCTTTATGGTTTTGGGGCATGTACAGCGCGGCGGCCAACCCGGAGCCCAGGACCG
>Ga0209972_10001527_pt1 | contig 20158 bp, 30 predicted proteins | sample NOAtaG_7_FD_187302 | JGI IMG/M metagenome (GOLD analysis project Ga0209972, IMG submission 187302) | Freshwater lake microbial communities from Lake Erie, under a cyanobacterial bloom - NOAA_Erie_Diel1S_2200h metaG (SPAdes) (version 2) | ecosystem: Environmental > Aquatic > Freshwater > Lake ... | reverse complement strand
ATCTTTTTTTGTACCGGACCAAGTCCGAATTCAGCAAGGTATTCATCAAATATCAGTTCCCATGCCTTTATGTCATCCTCATTCGTGCCATTTTCAGCCTTTCTCACGAAGTTTATTTCCCCTTCCATACATTTCATCCAATTATGCAAAGGAATGTCATCTAATCCCGTGTAGTAATTTGAGTAATTCACTGTTGTATCTTTCTTTGAGTATCTTGACAAGCTTCGTTTTGCTTTGTTTAGTAAGTCCAATAATTTCTTCACCATATTTTGAAAATAAATTCGTGTCCGATGTTTGTTTAATTGGATCCGCATCAATTTCTATTTCCTTTCTAAACACCCGAATGATCATGGAATCGTAAAAATATCCGGTATCTTCTAAAGTATATGGATCACCGGCTTTTTTTACACCATTTGATAATATTTCAGTTAATTTTGCATATGAATCATTACCTCTTGTATCTGTAATTCTATTGCCCGTTCCATCCTTACCCTTTTGGAGTTGCTCATCTTGAATCAATACATCAATAATATATCTTTGCAATTCCTTATCTGAAAAGATTTTCACCCATAGGTAGTCAGGACCGACCGACCTGGACCGATTCAGCATTGCCCCTAATTGTGTACCCATCAAATCAATCATAAATCAAAGTTAAAAAAAAAGGGGGTGCGTTTTATGTCACCCCCCTCTTTTATTACTATGGTTGTTTATTCGGTTGCACCCTTCTTTGTCTTTTTAGGGTTGGCAATCTTCCATGCCTTTTTTACAATTTCCCCATTGATGTGTGCAAAGAATACCTTGCAGTCCTCCAATGTTTGATCCTTCAAGTGATCAACGTGGAATTGTACCCTACCAACTTGAATGAACTCCATTATACCGCAGTAAATGTAACCGATCCAGTATAGCCATCCTTATCGATTGACAATGTCAACGAATCACCCGTTGTTTGAGCAGCGAATGTGAACGTATAATTGCCTGATCCTGGAGTTGTTTCCGCAGATGTTACCGCAACCGTACCGGCAGTTGTGTTGTTGTAAAGGTCGAAATCAGCCGATACCGCACCGCTGAATGCAATCAGGTTCAAAGCCGTTCCGTAATCCAATTTCAAATCAGCCGTGTAAGTTGTTGCACCAACCGTTCCGTTTAGGAAGTTCACATCCAACAAACCTGAAAGATCATTGAAGTCAACACCTGCCTCGGAAGCCGTTATCATGTACATTGTACCCTCATCGAACAAACGATCGAAGTCAAATGCGACCATGATTTTCGAAGTTGTTGCATCCGTTGCAAACATGTACTTTGGATCGAAGGAAGGATTGTCAACCGGGATTGGATAAAGCGCATCATTCACTTTTGAACCTACCAAGTTTCCTGCCGTGTCAACGATGTACACACCGAAATCAACACATCTGTTATTTTGCAATTTGCTCAATAAAGTTGGTGATGAATCTTCAGCCCAAAGTTCACCGCTGAATGATCTTTTCCCTTGACGAAGGAATACCATTCGACCAGAGTTTGCTTCCTCAAATTGTGAATCCGCTTTTGGTAGTTCGACATTTTCGAACACCGGAAGTGGAAACCATCTTTTTGATGCATCAGCCTCATTCACCAAAGAATTCCATGTCGGAAGCGGTGAAGTAAGGTCGATGTAGTTTTTAATACCATCGTTTGCCACAAGTGGAACCATGATAAGTTTTGTTGTTACCGATTGAATCGGAACGCAATTCGGTCTCCCCGTGTTGGAAAGTCCTGCATTGCAATTACATCCTATTGCCATTTTTTCTATTTTTTAGCATTTACAAATATTGTTTTTATACCTTGTCAATGTGAATCGCAGTTCCACCCCTGACAAATTAGCATCCAAAATGTTTTGAAAGAAGCCATTATCCTGCTCCGTTCCAAACCTTGAAAATTCGATGACCTCCCATTGGTCAATTGTCGCATAGTTCGCATCATTCTGTAAGGTCAAAAGGAACTCATTTGCGAGTTGTTCCATAGGATAAACCACTTGTTCCAAATGGTCCTCGGTATAGTAGTTCGTTGGATCGGTTTCATCGAGAAAAAATAATCTCAAATCAGCTTCATATTCCTTTGAACTTTCCCGACCGAATGCCGTGTATTGTACCGGACCGAGCAACCAAATGATTGGAGTCTTTTGTGTAAGGTCATTCGTTGAAATGGTCCATTCCCTATTCGTGGCTTTCTTTGTTCCGTGAATATAGAACGGAGCCGGTAGTTCGTATGGTCCTGATCCGAATGTTCCTGCACCTACCGGGAGCGCATCGATGTAATAATCCTCCTCAACATTTATGATATTGAAAGTGAAATTGGTGTCCAGGTTTTGGATTCGCTTTCCCTTTCTCGCCCATTTCGTTTGGCAAAACGTATTCTTTCCGATGTTGTTATCCACCTCGCCTACAATGACAAGGTTGATGTTGGAAACTATTTCACCAATATGTGAGGAAATCAAGTCGATCATAACCAATAGTTGAATTGTTTTTGAATCCCGTTAAAGAGTGAATAATCACCCCCACTCACACCCATCACCCGGATCGTTGCATCGTTGTTAAAGGCTTGTAAGGTCAATACATCGTTCACCGTGTAATTCTTACCGCCTTGTTTCACCGTTGCAAACAAAGTATAGATTCCGTTTTCTGGCATGTACTGAACATCGAAGGTTGCACCCGTTCCAGTTCCTCCCGTGACCGTTACATCATTAAGATCCTCGGTCCATCCGGTTCCATCGGTAAGCACCTGAATTTTCAGGATCTCACCGTTGTCGATTGTACGATTCAATGCAATATATGTTTGAATGGCTCGATACGTTCGGACCGCTTCGTTGTATCGGTTGTATATCATCGTACTATTTCCGGCAACAACCGTGGAATTTTCAGCCAATGGCTTCACGTTTCCGTACGGTGTCATTTGGTTCACAAGGTCTTTGGAATACTCAAAATAAATGAATCCAAGTAACATCTGTTCAATCCCCTCGCTTATCAACATTGAAAGCGGTGATATCGTAACGTGGAACGGGTTGTATATGAACGTGAAGTTGGGTGATTGGGGTGTTCCCGAAATCGTATCTGCCACCATTTGATCATATAAATCCGGTCCGAGTAACTCAATCAAATACCGCTTTTCATATCGGTCAATGTAAGACTGAATCTTTCCAGTATCATACATCCCGAGTGATAGTTGATATTTGTTAACGAATTGACTGACTGTAACGTACATTCCTTTACTTTTTTAGTTTACCAAATCCCCTCTTTACGAACAATTTTAACATGGCTCCCGATACCTTAAAGATTGTTCCCTTTGGCATGTGCTTTGAAGCTCCATTCGAAACGAATTCATAAATCACTTTATCATCGATTTCAACGTCAATTTTCACGTTTCCTTCCTGATCCTTGTGGTATGTAACATCCACAACATCCGAATCAACCTCGATAGTGGTTCCGGCTTCATTCCTTTCGATGCTCACATCCGCATTGTTCACCTTCAAATCAATGTCCAAATCCTTCTTTTTTCTGCGAGTTTTCTTTTCCATTTTCGATGCTAATTTGAAAGGGGGGAACTAATCCCCCCATTAACTTATTATGCTCCCAAGTCGATTGCTGCGATTGCAGTTGCGATGGAATCAGATACGAATGCGTTAACATCGTTATCTTTCACATACTCAACCAATCTCGCTTCGCAAAGGATTGTTACCATGTTTCTCTGGAAATCATCGTTAACGTATCCAACCTGAAGGTTCATTGCCTCACGCATTCTCACGTTACACTTTGTGAAATCACCCACAAGGAATGTTCCGGCTGCGATGTTCGTTGATGAGATGATTGTCAATCCTGCGATTGTTGTGATCTCCATCATGAACATTGGATAAGTATATTCACCCGTTGCTGTTTTTGTCAACTGAAGTGCAGCAACATCCGCAGGGTTCAATACCACATGCGTTGCGTTGAAGTTCGCCTGCTCGATTTGAGCAACTGCGATACGGATAACATCCGAAAGGTTTGCAGAAGGAACCGCACCGGCAAATGTACCAGGGTTGAACGCAGGAGCAACAGAAATGATTCCCGTTAATCCACCAACCGCACCGTTGATGATTCCATCCTCGATTGCCTGATCAACAGATGCCATAAGGTCGGAGTTGATTTCTGATTGTACGAATGAAAGATCCGCCAACATTTCCTTCGAAATTTTAACCGTTCCGGCAACCTTAACAACCTCAACAGATCTCTCTTCATAAGAAGGCTGACCGCTGATTTTTTCGCCTGCTTCGTTCACCCATCCTGCTTCGGTTTGGTTTGTTTGGCTGATGTATGTAACGAACTTTGATCCAGTTGTTCCGATGTTTACGATGTCACGAACTCGGATTCTTGGACGAGCAATCTTCGATACACCCGGCTCCAATGTAGATAATGCTACGTTACCCGTGTAATCACCATCGATAGTTGTATCGTAAAGGGCCTTCACCTCCAAAGAGAATGTTTGACCTTTACCAACCATTTCGTTGATTTTTTCAGCATTTTCCTTGTATGCTTTTGTCAATGCTTCACGAGTGCTTTTTGGAGCTTTCTCGGTACGGAATCCTTTCTCGGACATTCCCTCCAATTTCCCTTCGAATTTAGCAATTGCCTTTTCGATTTCTGCGCTTTTTTCTGTTAAACCTTTAAGGGTTTCAACATCACTTTTTAGCGAATCAACATCGCTTTTTGTTGGCATTCCTGCCAATTTTTCGTTGAACTTTTCGTTGATCTTTTCAACTACTTGTTCTGGTGTCAAATTGTTTTCCACTTTTTTTTGTTTTTGTTGTTTATAAATTGTTCAAAACTGATTCCCAGTTGAAGCCTTCCGGCTTTGTTGGCTCGATAATTGGCGAATGATCCTTTACGATCGGCTCACTTTTAGCAAGTAACAACAACTGCGAGTTCAGGTATTTCACTTTCATTTCCATTTCAAATAAACGGTCATCACTACCTTTTCCGGTTGCGAGTGCCTTAATTAACGTGTCGATTTGTTCCGATATCTTTACGGCCTTTTCGATTTTCTGCTCCGATTTCATCACCTCCACTACGTTCGTATTCTCGTTCGCACCGAATGTAACTGCGGATCCTTCGTATAATTTAAGTTCCGAGATCATCCAATAACCTTGTGCTGGTGCGTTCATGTCATCGATCCATCGCATTTTGTCCTGAATGTATTGGAATCCGATTGAATGTTCCCGGATAATTCCATCGTTGTAATCGTTCCACGCATCCTCACCGATTTGTGATTGCCCTAATTGAGCAACCGCAAACAGACCATAATCATCCTCCGATAAGCTCAAGAATTTGCCTATTGGTTTCTCCCAATCATGCCAACGTAGGTATGCAATCCTGCGATTGGATGATGCTTCCGGTCCACGTTCCTGAATCGATTTCGTGAATGATCCCTTTTTGATCATGTCATTATCAGCATCGATGTTGTCGAACTTTGCCAAGTAGATTGCAACTTGCCTTTTGCTGCTATCTAAATCCTTTATTTCGGATGCCGATTTGGTTTGATAATTATTTCCCTTCATTATATTGTAGGTGTTGTAGGTATGGTGATCATGCTTTCCGCTATTGATCGTTCATAACCGTAGTAATTTACCAATGTATTCACTCCCGTTTCACGGCTCATTTGCCCCGTAGAAACTGCCGTATTTATTGCGATGATTCCATCTAATCCCCCAACGGTTCCACGCAACTGCGTTTGTGCTTGTGCCAATCCAGCTGCCATTGCTTCCGACTTGTCCACCTGCTCAAGTTCAATTCCGAATTCCATTGCGTATTGTTGTTGTGATATCACCCCATCACGAAGCATTACAGAATAGGTGTCGACCTTCGTTTTATCTGCGGATGCTTTCATCTGTTCATCATCCTGCAATACCGGAAGGTGACTGAAATCAGCAACAATTGAAATGCCTTGCTGATCCAATCCCATTTGATGTGCAATCGTATCATACATTTGTTGCGTTTCTGGGATGATTGTATCGGTGTATACCATGCGAACCGAATCCCTCACGTTGGTAAAGGTTGTTCCCTTCTCACTTGAAAACAGATTGACGTTCATTCCATAGGCATCTATAATGGCTATCTTATCCGCATTTAGTTCCTCAAATAACATGAGATCCCGTGTTGGATATGACATCGATTGCCAATTTACTTGCGATTCCGTAATGATCACCTCGTCCTTTGAACGGTTGTACCAATCCCGTTGGATTTGTCTTTTTTCCTCCGGTGTCATTGGGATTGCACCCCCGATGTCGGAGTTTTGTGCTGATAAGATACCAATGGCTCCGATGTTTTCAAGTAGTACATTCCGCTTGTTGTATTGAGCTTTAATGTTACTCAATGGATATTTCAACGCATCGATTCGGCTTGTTGGTCTGATAAGGTTCATCCCATCGTTCGTTGTAAGGTATATTACATCCTTTAGTTCGAGTGATTCGAATGCGTTGTTATCGTATTCAAAACGATATCCATCGATAAGCCCATCGACATCCATCTGTTTCAATGTCTTTCCGGATGTCAATATCTGTACCTTGTTGGAAGGTAACGGAACAAACATATTTCGAATGTCGAATGATCTAACCGGTGAATATCCGAATGCATTGGAATAAAGCGCATCATTTACCGATAAGGAATAAACAACATCTGCCCAACTTTGTACGGGGTTTGGATGCTTTACAAGGTCCAGAAACCAATGCTCGGTGATTTCCTCACCGTTGGCATCGTACATCCTCACCTCGTTTGATGCCATCATCGATGCCCTTTTATCGATTACCGCCCTCAATTCTGGAATAGTCATGAACCATTCCCATGCGTTATTGGTATCGATCCAAACGGCTTTCTTAACACCCCAAATTTGATTTGAGTACGGCATTAATTGATTCGCCTGATTGATGAATCTGTTTTGTCTATTGAACGTAATGCCGAAAAAATTCTCCCAAAGGTTTAAATCCATCCCATTTTTTGATTAGATTTTAATCAAAGTTACGACAAATTTTTAAACATCGACTGCACAAATATTGATAAACCTGCTAAACAATCGGGAGCATCATCGTTTTTATTCTTTCCTTCCTTGCTAAATGATAGTATATTTTGTATAAAAAGTTCGCTCATATTATCCCCATTTCGTACGAAATTAAACCGTGACATGATGAATGCCGACTGCATGATGATCCTTGTCATTTTGTTCGTTGTGTTATGGACCTGGAGAATCCTTGTTCCGGTGTTCCTTTGAAGCTCACGGCTGAACATTGCACCCATCGAATTCGATTCCACCCTGCAATATGTCACTTTCCATTTGCTCAACTTTTCAGCGCATAAAGGGATTGTGATATCGGTGTTATCCCGCGTCATGAGATAGTCAACTATGTACAATTCACGCTTTATCACCGCACAAATGGCGAGTGCCGTATAGTCTGCACCCTGATCACTCACATCAATATACCCAACACAGCCTTCTATTTGGTCCTTTATGGCTTCGAATTCATCCGCTTCAATGTATTTCAGTTCGTTGAATAATCGACCTTTCATATCAACCGGTGTCTGCATGTATTCCGCTTCCCATATTTCAGGAGCCATGCGCTTCTTTATACGTTCGTATTCTTCCGTTGTCATTACATCCTCGCAAAAGGATTTCCCATTTTCATCCATTGCAGGAATGATCACCGTGCGATCGTATGCGCCCTGCTCCATGTTTCGACCAATCACATCATTCATGGACCAGCGTGTACCGATGTCGATCCTGGCGCATCCTGATTCGAATCGTGAATCATGAGTTGATTCTTTCCATTGGATGATTCGATCGTTTATGGTGTCGCTTAAAGCATCTTCAAGACCTCGATAAAGGTCATCTGTTATAGCCACGTTTGATGCTCCAAACCCGATAATGGTACCGCCAACACCAGCACCAAAGTAACCGACTTGTTTAGATGTGTTGGTATTCCATCCCTGAAGGTTTGATTTGTCATCCGATAGGTGAACGTTAGGAAATACCTTCCGGAATTTGTCGCTCTTTAATATGGCCCGAACATCGTAACTGAACTTTTGGTATAGGGTTGACGTACATGTGTTACGCATGACTGACCTTTCCGGATTTCGACCAATGGTCCATGCACAAAATAAGGATGTGATGTAAGACTTTCCCGACCTCGGTGGCATCGATACCGCCAAAGACTTTATTTCCTTGTCCTCAATGGCTTGAAAACCATCTGCAATATCTTTGAGAAAGGTTCGCTTCGAAAAGAAATCAGGATCAATATACATGCAAAAAGCCCATAACTCTCTTCGGGATAATTCACGTTTGAGTAAGTCATAAGCCTTTTGCCGTTTTTCGTCATTCATTTCCCTTCAATAGTTCCTTTAGTTCATCCGTTGTCAGTCCTGAAAGGTCAATATCTGTATTCGTTTGTTCGATCTGTTGAACGGGTGCGCCATAGCCTGAATCCATCAAAGCCTTGTATGCATTCACATCACCTTCCCTTGCCTTTTTGATGAGTGCCAATGTCATCAGGTCTTCTTGTGACATCGTTTCTTCTTGTCCGGTCAATGGGTTTTTAAGGTTTTGATTGACCTGGAGCCAATGCCGTGCAATGGTGCTTCTGTTCTTTGATCCCTTTGGTCTTCCGTTAGGGTTTCCGCTTTCGCCTTTTTCCCAACGTGGCTCTATTTGTCCTTTGCCTGCCATGTTCGTTGTAATTTCGTTGTTTACTTTAATTCAAATGATGCAGTTATTCTTTCTGCATAACCTGCTTTACCCATTTTATTTTTACCCGCATGTATCCTTCCATAATGATGGCAATTCCAGTTAATTGATTTTCTTAAAGCATATATTAAACTTGGACTGGAAGTGTTTATTGTATATCTGTTTTTTTGTTTTTTATATATCTGACCAACACTTTCTAAAAATTTTATACCAAAACCAGCTCCTTGATAATCTGGTAAAATAACTAACCTATGTACCCTTTTTTGTCCTTTCATTCTACTTGGTTGTGGTAATACGCTTAAAAATCCAGCAACCTGATCATTAACTACGGCTATAAATACATTTGCAGCGTTATTATGCGAGTGACTTAAATAATGGTGTTTAGCAAACATTTTCCAAATGCTTTTATCTCCGTAATTGAATATTTCAAATTTGATATTTGGTCTATTTTTTTTTTGCCCTTCAAAACTTTGAAAGGTCATTGTGTCGGTATTAAATACCCAATCAGGCAATAACCAATCTTGAACATCAAAGTGACAAGTAACGGCAATAAATTTTTTATCCGTTTTTCGTATTGCTTTCTGCATCGCAAACGATCCTATTTGTGCAACATTCCTATCAACAACACTTGTAAATTCGTCAAATACAAATAATTCGTTTTTTTCTAATATAGCACGTGCTAAATCAACCCGCATTTTTTGACCATTACTCAATACAGAATATGGTTTTAACCAACTTGGTGGACTTGAAAAGCCTACTGAATTGAATGCTGATGTTATTTGTTCAACGCTACATTCTGATGGCATATCATCTAATACGGTTTCTGCATTATAATCGTAGGATGTAATATAGGCATCTTCAAATAATTGTTTTGCAATTGTAGTTTTTCCGGTTCCTGACTTTCCTACAATTAAACCTATTTGCCAATTATTTGGAATATCAATATCTCCTTTAAAGTGTTCGATTATCTGATCTGATTGTAAATCAAATTTTCCAATGACAGATGCAACCCTAAATGTCTGCTTTGGTTTTACTGATTTTATAATGTCAAAAGTCGGCATTCGTATCCTAATTCAATTAATTTATTATAAGTTTTTTCCTGGTGTTCTTCATCGTGGCATATTACTTCGATCCTGAACATACTTTCAATTGAATCTGAAAGGTCTTTTAATTCAATATCTTCATCCGCATTTAAAATAATTGGCAAATCTAAACCCCACTCATCGAGTTTTTCCGCATCCCATTCGTTTGCTATTTGGTCCCAGTCCCATTCACCGAATCCAACATTGTCTTTAATTAGGAATTCCGCTTTTTGTTCCTCCGTCCATTCATCAGCAAGGATGATCGGTATTTCCTTCAATCCGATTTCCTTACATGCTTTCAAACGCATATTGCCTCCCAATACTACAAACTTTCCATCCGTATCAGTAAAGACTATTAAAGGTCTTTTGTTTAACATGTCAGGGAATTCCTGGATTGATTTAACAAGTTTCCGGAATTTGTCATCTTTGATGATTCTCGGGTTCTTTGGGTTTGGTTTAACCTCTGTGATTTTTACTGATTTCATTTTTTAAAATTATCCATTAAGTAAAAATTTACGTTCTTCATTCGTGCATAATCGTCATTATAATCGATCGGAAGATCATATTTCTTTTCTTTTATAACAATAGAATGTTTCAATTTATATTTTTCTATTAATTCGTCATTTCTACCGCCATAACTTGCCGTTAAAGTCAAATTATTTGGTATGTTATCTAATCTATTTACCCAATATTTCAAGCTTTTTGTATATGCCCAAAATTCTACTTTCGGATTTTCATTCGCAATATCAATCCACATATCAAAATATTGTTGATTAAAAAAATCACCGCTTGCGTGAATTCTTACTGCTTGACAATTTTTAGGTAAAATTGGTTTATTACCATTTAAAACGTAATCATAGTTATTCCACCTATGGTTTCTAACTGCTGGAAACCTTTCCGGATTTGCTGCATAACATTTATATTGATTTGACTTATTATCAAATTTTCCGGTCTCTTTATTAACCTTTACCAAACATTCTAATGCAAAAGGACATGTATGCCCGGTAGGTAAATTCCATTCATAAACAATTCCTGAATAGTATTTTGTGTTTTTGACAAATTTCATTGTTTAGAATATCCAAGTGATGAGATAATAGATTCCGGTAATTGTCGCTACAGATAGGATCCGAAGGAATGAACCCGTCATTGCCTCGTTTGATTCGAACCAATGGGTGATTTTCTTTTGTTCCAGATGCGGAAGAATAATCAGTAATGCCCTATCTGCAAAGTATATCAATGCGAATAATGGCATGAGTGAAAGTCCTAAAGCTATTTTGATTTTCTTTTTCATTGTTTCCCGTTTTTATCGTTTGGCTTGGAGGGGATGCAGGAGAACCTACATAATCGTCAAATCACAAAACCAACTTCACACCCCCTCCATTGTTATTTAACCAAACCTAACATCAAACATTACAAATGTAAGTTAATTTTCAAATGAATTGCGACTGAATGCGATGTAAATGTATTGCCCTATGTGATGCGACCAAAGGATTCCGATTTGATTTTTCCGCAAAACCTGGAGGATCTCGCTTTCGTTCACCTTGTTTTCAATGCATATTGTCGGAATCGTTGCCGTATAGTAATCACATGCGAATCCGATCATCACAAAGTCATCAACTTCCAACGTAACAATGGTTGCCAACCACGATTGGGAAGGCACACCATTGATGTATTTGTCGCATTGTTGCATTGTTTTTCGGCTCAATTTACGAGTTTTTGTGTAAATATTTCCCGATTTTCTCGATTGTCGATGAGTGCAGCCCCTTTTTGTTGTCCGGGGTGTTCATGTACATCCAAAGTTGTGACTGATGCACACCGCTTTCCCTACTGAAGGATGCGATTGACATCCCGTTTTTTGTGATGTGGTCCGTTATCATCTTTCGAACTATGGAATTTATGTTGCTTAATTCTTTTGATGTCATGGTTTCCGCTTAAAATAGATCATTATCGTTCCCATACATGTGCTGATCAAAGTGATCCTGCGCTATTTCACCACGCAACCCGGATACATGCATCTTTTCCGATGTGTTTTGCATTGGTTTGGATCCCACTTGTTCAATGGTCCAACCCTCATCTGTATTAAAACACTTTTCAATTCCATCGTTTCCGGTCCATAAGCGACCTTTTAAGTTGATGTTGATAGATACATCCATTCCGACCTTTGCGTTGTCCAGAAGCCCCGTTTTATCGTTCGTAAACTGAATCACTCGATGGTTCTTGTAATTGCCCTGCGTTGTTTCAAGTACGATTTCTCGTTTCTTGAATTTTTCGGATAATATTTGCTCTTTTCCGATGCTGTGTACCTTTCCGGTTACTTTGATAATTTCACTCATATTTCTGTTTTTAAATTGTTTTTATTTGATTTGATAACAAAGCATAAGCGACACTAAAGCGATCGCCTATGCGACTGTTATGTTCAATTAAATATTTTAAATAAATAAAAGCCACCGCACTTCTCAAATTTTTCAAATTTGTAAAAGGATTTGTTCATTGTCAAAATTGGTTTTTTCATTGCTCCATATTGTTTCAATGGTTTGTTTTACCATTCCGTTTAATTTACTTAATCGTTGGAATGGCAACCAATCAGCTTTATCATTTTCACACACTATTACTTGTCCGTTTCTGTTTTCGCAATACTCTTTCAGTTTTACATAATCAATATCGCTGTGTTTATAATTTCGCCTTGTTACATATTGATACGGTGGGTCAATAAACCAAGTCGCTTCTACATTCTCAATATCTTCATAACTTCCAAGCACTATATTCCAATGCTTTATTTTAAACAATGAAGATGCAATCCGTTTCTTGTCCTGTTCCCAATTATTGAAATTTCCACTTACAGAGCCAACATATCCATTACCTCTTGCCGAGCAGAAATATATTAATGACCTTTCAGCGTCAGTCAATCCAATTAGTGTATCAAGTTTCGTTTTTGGTAATATATTTGGCAACCCAAGTATATCAGCCTCACTTGCACTTTGCAAATACTTCCATATCCCAATAATGCTTTCGTATTTGTCAACTATTGTCACTTCATTTTCAAAATACTCTAAAGCGTATCTTGCACTCCCAGCAAATGGTTCAATAATTTTGTTGTGTTTTGGTTTTGGATACAACTTTACCAATTTTGATTTACTTCCGAAATAAGAAAACATAAAATCCTCCCTTTTTTATTTATTTAAAATATTTAACTGCCCCTCGCTCGAAACCCCTACACACCAACATAACACCGTATATACGCTATTCTCCCACCCACAAGCAACGCACAACAACGCATATACTTTTTCGTTATGCAAGTTCGTAAATAGAATCGTAATACTCCCGGCAAAGTACAATCCGTTGCCTCATTGCCTCAATCACTTCCTCATCCCTTTTGATGATGAACTTCTTTACTCGCTTTTCCAAAGGGATATGGTCAAATATATGTTGTTTCCGGATTCGCTCATCGCACATTTCCTCGATTTCCAGTTCACTCATGTTGCGATATTTTGGTTGTGCTGAACAATACCAAATTTCCCTCCGGATTTCATCGTCAATGATGTGATCAGGGGTGTTCGTTAGGCAGTAAAGTAGTTCCGCTTCTTGTCGGTTTGATAGCCACATGTATGCCTGGAGCTGAAAAAAATAGGCTTTGTTCGGGACCTCGGTTTCGAAAAATGGAAAATTAGATCCTTTGAACGGGCATTTGATATCGGCTAAAACGTAGTCAGTAAGGATGTCACATTCCCCGGAAACGTAGTCATTGAATAATCTTTGCTTGACTATCTCATTAATTCCGAACCAACCGTATAATTGCGATGCCATTTCAATCCCGATTTCCTCGTTTTGCGTTCCCTTTTCCATCTCTTTCGAGGTAATGTGCTTTTCTATTCCGTACTTGTTAAATAGTACGGCTTCCTGAATTGCCGTTTTTGTGGTTTCTGAAAGACTTTCTCCCTTCGTTCGGGGGTTAGTCATTAGCGCACCCATTTGCGATGCTCTGGCGATAAATTCGTGCTTCATGATGTTATGCGTTTAGTTCGTTTAGTACGTTGATCTGTTCGGGAGTTAAGGAATACTTATCCAAAAAGTATTGAACCGTGTATTTTCCGGCATTGATTGCACCAACTGCTGAAATGAATTGCTTTTCGTTTAAGGTCAATATCTCCGATTTCTGTTCCTTTACCGCTTTACTTGCCTCATTGCCATCATCATCCACCGCCTGGAGGCTCAACATCGTTTGCAATGATCCCCTTCGGTAGTAAGTTATGGAAGCAATGAGCTTCTGTGGATCTTGAATGTTCGGTAACTCCAATGAACTTTCAATGCGTTCACCCGTTTCAATGTCAATTATCTGACTGCATACATGATTCCCTTGAATCGGTTGCAATAACAAAAGGTTGTATTTATGCAGGATTGGTTCGACCGCCTCGATAATAGTGTTCAGGTCGGCATACTTTGATTTGAAAAATGGATTGTTTGATCCCTTTGTGATCTTTCCGATTTCCTGCTTTGCGCACCATAGTTTGTACCAAATGGTTTGTGGCTTTGGAATCGCATCCTCGAATGTTTGTGTTTCGGTTTGTTTTTTCATTGTTTGATTTATTAAAGGTTAAATATTGCTTTTATTACTCGTTGGAACCAATTTAGTTGTTTGGTTTCAACATGCTCATGTGATATGAATTCGCTTACCATTGAACTATCAGGTAAAGGTTGTTTAATAGGAATGTCAGTTGTTTCCGGTTTCTGTTGCTTCACTCGTTGCTCCCATTCGATGTGCGTTTCCTTTCGGATGCGGTGATTAGGTTTCGACCTTTTGAACAATTCGCCCTGAACCTTCTTTTTCTTATCAAGTTCAATGTGATATTGCCTGATTGCCAAACGGATTTGGATGACCATTTGGATGCTTGGTTCTTTACCAATCCATGTCATTCCGCTTTTCGTTCTGGAAACTATTCCCATTTGAACGAGCATAGAAAACACTTGCTTTCCGATTTTGTGCTTGTTTGCGAGATCCGATACATGTACTTTCGGATTCGTTTGCAGTTCGCTGTACAATTCAACGAAGGCTGCGAGATACTTTTGATTCGTTTGATTCATGATGTTGACGTTTTAATTTTGACAAATATAAACAATTTAAGTTAATATACTATAAATGGAAAGGAAAATTTTACATTTCCTTCAACTTCCTTTTGAATTCTGCAATGATTCCTTTGAGTTCATCGATTGAGAATTTCCGCAATTTGTAGGCATCTTCTCGCAAGATAGCGAACTCTTCTGGACCGATCAACTTTTCAAGCCTTACACCGTACTCGATCAGGTTGCCCGAAAGATATTGATTGCAAGTGATACACGAACTATGCACATTATTCTCATCAAAGCGCACATTCCAATGATTATTTGCGTTGTAGTAATGGGATGCGTTTACCCTTCCGGTGATTTTTTTTCCACATGATATGCAAGGTTTTCCGGAATCCCTTTTGTTTATGTATGCATTGAATACTTGTTGTGCCATTTTAACATAGTCCTGGACCGTTAACATTTCCGCTTTCGCTTGTTTTTTCTTTTTAGTCCATGCCTTTTGTTTTTCGGTTTCAACCCATACTCGTATGCATTCCGATTTTTGGCAGTACTTTTCCAACGTGGACCGGATCGGAGTGAATGGATCCCGGCAGTTTTTACATCGTTTCATAATGGCAAATTTGCAATTATTTTTTCAAGTACTCTAACTGTGATTGAATTACCAGCTTGTTTGTATGCTTGAGAATCCGATACAACTGAAAAATCAAATGTATCTGGAAAGTCTTGTAAACGGAAACATTCACGGGGGGTTAATTTACGAATTTTATAATCTTCAATAACGCTTGGAATATGCCCCCCACCTTTTGCAGTCCTTATTGTTGGTGAATACTTTGTAAATATTCTTGCTTCATTTTCATTAAATCCTCCATATATATTATGTATTATAATATTATCAGAAATGTCTATTGATCCGCTTGATTTAGTTAATGTTGTAGCATAATCATTTTCTGTGCGGTAATTTATTTTACCAGTGTTAAAGTTGTCACTTCTTGTTTCTAAATATGACAACATTTTTTCACTCAAAAAATACTTGTCATCCACTTGATTTTCAAATACATCCCTCAATCTTTTTGTTAAATGCTCTTCGATAGGGAATCTGAAATTGTTATCATGATCATCCCGAATTCCGATAATAAAAACCCTTTCCCGATTTTGTGGCACACCGTGTTCTTTTGAATTTAACACTTTCCAATAAACGTGATAAGGTACGGAATCCTCATAAGGGAAAAGAACCGGAAGACCGTTAACGGATTTTCCTCCGAGCATATTGATCCACTCGCTGAATGTTTTACCGCCATCATCCGACAGCAATCCTTTGACATTTTCAAAAATGAAAAAACGTGGTTTGTTCTTTTGAATGAATTCGTGTGAGTTAAAGAATAGGATACCACGTTTATCCTCTTTGCCTAATCGTCTCCCTGCCATGGAAAAGGCTTGGCATGGCGGTGATGACACATAGATATCAAGTGATTCAGAAGGAATTTCACGTTCATAAACATCCTTTGGATAATATGGAGGTTCACCGTGGTTATGTGCATATGTGATTCTGGCATATTTATCCCAATCACATGCATAAACGGTTTGTACTTTAAATACTTTGTTTTCCGCTACTCTTCCAATTGCGTAATCGAATGCACCAACACCGGAAAAATCACTTCCTACTTTTATCACCTTCATATTCCTTCCATTAAATTCTTTACTTGTTCTTTGAGCTTTTCGTTTTCGAATTTCAAATCCATCGATACCTTGTGATAGTTGAAATTCATTTGATTGAGCCGTTTGATTTCCTGCTCCATTTCCCGTAAAACATGGTTTACATCGATCATGTTGTTCAGATGTTTAGTCATTCCGGTGATGTATTCGCTTTCCGGTTTCTTTCGTGTCACTTCCTCAATCGATAATTTCAGCGACTGGATAAGTGCCTGGATGTCGATTTGTGCTTTTAGTATTTCAAGTTGTGCCATGTTGGTTTTTTAAAATGGTGTATCATCAGGTTTCTCATACCAATTCACCGGTTCGATTCTTTTAATTTCGTTATCTCGTTTCGAATATACTGCATTTCCAAAGTAGTCCTTTATGAAATATTGATATCTCGATGTATCTAAATACATTTTATAGATTCCGTTTTTGCTTACTCCCTTTGGTTTGCTTTTGGCAATCCTCACATGCAGTTCGTTATCGGCATACGGTCCGAGTTCGCTTTCCGATACCCCTGCCGGTGGCCTCCATAGTGTCAACATACACAATCCTTTGCGGAACCATACTTGTCCCCCTGCCAAATCCCGTGCCGTGGCCGGAGGATAATACGTCACCCCATCCTTTGTGATTGGTGTTTGATCCCTAACGTGTGTGATAATGCAGTTGTGCCGATTGGTTTTCTTTGCGTTCTTTCTCGCATGTCCTAAAATACGGCTCAAATATTTATCCTCCCGGCCGAGATCCTGCGCTTCGAATTCCTCGGTCAGTTCATTCCATGGATCGATTGTCGTTGTGTGAATAGTTATTTGCAAATCCCTTTCTATTTTATCAATCATTTCGTAAAAGTCTTTGACTGTTAAATCATCAGCACCTGGATCCACTACAATAAAATGTTCATTGATAAAGTATTCCGCTTTTGATCGTTCCGCTTCGGTCATGGAATACTCGCCTTTAATAAACGGCTTTCCGATATATTTGTGGCAAAGTTCCGCAAATATTTCTTTTACATCACCCGTTTCAGGTGAGAATACAACGTGATTCCATCCATGTAAGCATGACAAGTTGATAAGTATTTCAAACCAAAATTCCGTCTTCCCTGATGCCGGTGCAGCTCCGATGTATGTTGTTGCTCCGAGTTTGACCGTGTACGGGAATTGATCCCATGTCCAACCAACCGATGCGCCCCGTTCAACTCCCTTTTCCCGGTAGTGATCGAGTTCCGTTTTTATCGTTTCAAGTTTCTTGTACATCAGTCAAATACTATTGGATGAAATGCCGTGATGATCTTTTCTTGTTTAGTCACCTCCGAATACTTTTCCAATATTTCCGAACGGCTAAAAAATTCAGGGGTGCAATACTTGTAATTGTGATCCCGATGGAATTGGTCTTTATGGCAGTTGTTTATGGCATTGGTGATGTCGGATTTTTTATACCCTTCTTTCATCCTGGCATTGTACTTTTTGCGGATTGGTTCGGTTATCGTTTTGAATTTACGGCCAAAGGTATTGTTGATGTATGTCAATAATCCATCAAAATCAATTTTCTCAATAGTCGTTCCGTTTATAAACGGGACAATATTAAAATCATTGTTATTGTTATTGTTATTGTTATTGTTATTAGTTCCGCTTTTGCTTCTTGTTTGCTTCTGTTTTGCTTCCTGTTCGCTTTCAGTTTGCTTCGACTTTGGTTTCTTTCCGTTTTCAAACCGCTTAATGTTTGCATCTATTTGTGGTTTGATTAATGTCCAGAATGAGGCAGGAACACCGGTCAATTCAGGTTCCTCAAAATTCAATCCATAGGAAAAAATCGCATTGTAAATTTCACATTGATCCGCTTGTGATAGGTTCTTTATTGCATCGTAAAAGCTCCTATAAAATATCATTGTATCCCTCATAAAAATATTGTTCGTTTTCAGGCATAAAAAAACCCGATCATTTTACTCACGCATCTCACTTCGCTTTCAAATAATCGGGCAGTAATTCCCTTAAGTTTCTATAATGTGAGATGGAAACCGTTTACAAATATAAAACTATTTTATCAATTCCGATACATGTTTCAAAGAATATTCCATGCGATAATATGCTCCGGTGTTGTCATCGTATTTGCTTTGTTCGGAACTGATAGGATAAAGCTTATCTTTAATCCAGGACCGCCAATTGATTTGAACCTCCGTTGCTTTGTGAAATGGCTTTGATTTCATGTGATGAATAACCGCATCATGTCGATCAGGTGAGCCGTAAAGCATTGTTCCGATGTGTGATGTTGTGTAACCTTTTGCCCTTAATATTTTACAGATTTGCCTTTTCATTTCAACGTAGTAACCGCCTCGGTATTTGTACCGGAAATATTCTGCAATCTCATCATCTGTTAAGTCGATTCGATTATCGATGTACCAATCCCAACTCATTGCTGATTGATTGCATTTAAGTAGTCCAGGTAAAGAGATACATTGAACGATCCCCCTTTGTCATTGTGTACCGATTGATTTTTCCACCACCGTTTCATTCGTGCGATGTTTGGCTTTAATGGAATGTAGTTGTTGATTTTGATGTTATTCTGTTTCATTGCTCCCGTTTTTAAAGGTTTCGTTGTAGTATTGTCCTGCTGTAATATCCTCATTACAAACTCCATGATCATAAGCATCTATTATCTGTTCTTTCTCCATTTGTGTGGCTTGAAACATATCTTCCCCTTTCAATGTTCCATTTTTAACCCATGTATCAATTAAAAATTCTACTGCTGTTTGTTTCATCTTATTCTGATTTAAAGGTTTCGTTAAAATAATCTTTTCCGGTGATCGTCTCCAGGTCCGTTTGACCGTTGTTGATTTTGTCCTGATTGAGTGATCCGTTCCGATAGCCTTTATCAAATGCCCTGCGGATGTCATCCTTTTCGGATTCGTAAAGTACATCGCAATAGTGCAAAAGAGATTCTTTAATCACATCGCTGATGCTTACCGAGGAAAGTTGTTCGATGCTTTCCCTCATTCGTTCGATTGTTGTTTTCATTGCTGATTAGTTTGTTGGTTAGTCATTTCCGTTTTTGCTTGTTTCTTTGCCTTGTGTCGCTTTACGGCTTTGATCGTTACCGATGTTAATGCCAACCCTCCTGCGATAAGCATGGAGTAAATAAAAAAATTAACTGCTTTCATATTGATTTGATTTTGATTACTGATTTGTGCATTTGTAGTTCAAAGGTTGCCCGTGTCATTGCGTGATCCTTGTCATAAGCCATGACCTTGCATGATTTAAACGGAACTTTTTTCCCGTTCAGGACCTGGAAGGCCGTTGCTATGTACGTTCGCATAACTTGTCAAGGATTAATTGTTCCAATTCCTCAATGTACGGAACCATAATCTCATAAAATTCAACCCCATTGTGTGTGATTGTGTCAATATCGACCTGCGCTGAATAGCCAAAGTTGTCATCCTCGACAATTTCCGGAGTGAATTCGAATTGAATATCGAAATCAACATCCTTGAAAGTAATTGCGGTGTTCATAAATGTTCCCATTTTCGTGCGATTAGATGAAAGATAAAACAATGATTGGTACGATTACACATAAAAGGCATAAAACTGCCT